>Ga0255053_10000603_pt1 | contig 19951 bp, 17 predicted proteins | sample JV7_2_22_MG_FD_188635 | JGI IMG/M metagenome (GOLD analysis project Ga0255053, IMG submission 188635) | Seawater microbial communities from Jervis Inlet, British Columbia, Canada - JV7_2_22 | ecosystem: Environmental > Aquatic > Marine > Inlet | place: Canada: British Columbia | collected... | reverse complement strand
AACGGCTCGACATCTGGATCCACCACGTCACCGAATCCGGACTCCCCGAATTCACCAACCTATGGCGCACACTCAACAACTGGCGTCAACCAATCCTCAACTACCACGACGACCCACAAACCAACGCCTACGCCGAAGGAATCACCAACAAGATCAAAGTGATGAAACGCCGCGGCTACGGACACCGACACCCCCACCGATACCGTGCCAAAGTCCTAGCCACAACAAGCCACCAACCACAAGAACCACCGCCAACCGCGTAGAGCCCAGATTCTGTTGTCAGTAATCAGTTGTCAGTTTTCTGTCCGCCGCGCATAGGCTTTTGTCGTGCTCCTATTGAGATTGATAAGTCTTGCCGCCGTTCTCTCTGTTGCGACGTTGTCGAACGTGACCGCTGTCAGTGCCCACGATGAGTGCCGCCCCGACCCATTCGGTGGTGATGTGGCACACGAGTTGGCTGCCCGGTACCCCGGGAAACAGATCACCGCTCATGTCTATGACGCCCGGACCGGCTGTGAGTACTCGCTCAATCCGGACAATCGCCAGTCAACTGCGTCGGTATTCAAGGTCATGGTGATGGCCGGGACTCTCCTCGAGGCCCAGCGGGAGGATCGCGATCTGACGGACTGGGAGATGTCCCAGTTGACTCCGATGATCACCAGATCAGCGAATAGCCCGGTCCGCGCTTTGTGGCGATCATTTGGAGCCTCTCCGTGGTTCGTCGACCAGGGTCGGATCTTTGGCCTCGACGAAACCTCGATAAGCGCGGACCGAGGTGCCGCGTGGGGCGGCACAAGGACGTCGGCGTCTGATCAGGTGGATCTTCTCAGGCAGGTCCTCTTGGGCGAGTGGGGACCGCTCAACGAGAGCTCACGCCAGACTGCCTTCGCGCTCATGACATCGGTGGTCCCGGAGCAGACATGGGGTGTCGGCGCCGGGGTGCCCGATTCCTGGACCGTTGCGCAGAAGAACGGATTTGCCGGCAGCAGAATCAACTCGGTGGGCTGGATTCACAAGCCAGGCGAGAGCCCTGGCTACGTCGTTGTCATCCTCACCAACGGGTGGCCTAACCATCGCTTTGGAATCTCTGCCGTGGAACAGATCAACTTCCTGGTCGACGACGCGATGATCGATCGAATCCGGAACGTCGAATAGGAATTACGGCGTGGCCAGGCCGGCGGCGGTCACTGTCTCGTATGATTGGCATGGAAGCGGAAGAGCACGTAATGCGTGCCTAGGAGGAAAACATGAGTGACCGTCCAGTGAGCGACACCCTGATCACTGACTTGTAGGCACGCCGGCCTAGGCCTCGATGATCATCATCTCCTGGGTGTCTTCGATCCTGGTTCCTGGAACCAGCAAGACCGGCAGGTGTGACTTGTCCATGACCCGGGCCGAAACACTCCGCCATGCCTCCTCGGTGAAAAGACGGCGGGTGGCACCCATCATCACCAATTCGGCCTGAACAAGTTCTGCGGTGCTGATGATTGCCTCTGCGGGATCGTCGGCCTCGACGTACTTCACGGAGGGCTCGAAACCGCTCGCCTGTAGCGCGGCCACGATGGGTTCGACTTTCCTCTGGCCGCGCTCCTCGAGGTAGCGGGCTGCCTTCTGTTCGGCGTCAGATGACTCCGGAGGCGAATTGTCGAGGAAGGATCGACGGACGTCATCGTCCAATTCATCGAGGAAAGAGCGGGGAACGCGGATGACGGTCATCACGGTCACCTGCCCTTCCTCGGCGCTGAGCTGGTTGCACAACTCGGCTACAGGAGCGGCGGGGAGCACACCGGTAGTGGCTATGAGTATCCGCACGTCGCCAACATTAGGGTTCCACACCCGATCGTGTGAGAGAGGCGCCACATGGACGCAGAACTGCTGAACAAGGTGACATGGAAGATACCCAATGCATTGGCCTTACTGGGCTCGGCTTCGGGCGAGGAGTGGAACGCAATGACGGCGTCATGGATCACCCAACTGTCGATGGAGCCGGTGTTGATCGGGGTCGCGGTCGACAACAACGCTGTCACAAACCGTCTGATCACCGAGGGCGGGGCCTTCAGCATCAACCTGTGGTCATCCGACGACACCCGTCCGTTCGTCAAGTTCTCCAAGCCGGCCGTTCGCGACGGAGACACACTGAACGGGCGGTCTGTGAACCTTGGCGACACAGGTGTTCCCGTTTTTGATGAGGCACTTGCCTGGATGGAGTGCGCGGTGCGATCATCGGTCGACTACGGGACACACACTTTCTTCGTCGGTGAGATCGTGGCGGCCGGGATCAACGACGACGAGCAGCGTGCTGCCGCGATGTCTGACACACGGATGAAATACGGCGGCGTCAAACGGGGAGGCCACTGATGTCTGAGGAGGATCATGGATAGTCGAGTTGATGGCAAGGTTGCAGTTGTCACAGGGGCGAGCCGCGGAATTGGTTTCGCCACCGCGCTGGAGCTTGCCCGGAGCGGCGCTGCAGGTGTCGTAATCACGTCGAGAAAGCAGGAAAACATTGAACCAGCGCGCGACGAACTGATCGCTGCGGGAGTATCGGAAGATCGCGTCCTCGCCCTGGCAGCAAGGGCCGACTCCGAGGAAGCCGCCGCGGAGGCAATGGCGGCAACCGTCGAGGCCTTCGGTTCGGTCGACATCCTGGTCAACAACGCCGGGACCAATCCCTCTGCTGGCCCTTTGATGACCGTGGACCTCGGTGCCGTTGACAAGACATGGGAGGTCAACCTGAGGGCGCCCCTGCTCTGGGTGCGAGCCGCGTATGCAGCATCGATGGAGAAGAACGGCGGCAGCATCATCAATGTGGCGTCGATTGGCGGACTGCGTCCCAGTGCGATCACCGGTGCCTACAACGTGCTGAAGGCGGGTCTGGTCCATATGACCCGGCAACTCGCATTCGAACTGGCCCCGAATATCAGGGTGAATGCGGTCGCTCCCGCATTGGTTCGAACCCGACTTGCCGGAATGCTCCTTCAGGACGAAGAGGCGGCCGCCCGAGCGCACCCGCTGGGGCGGATCGGTGAACCCGAGGACGTGGCCCGTCTCATCACTTTTCTGGCTTCGGATGCATCTTCTTGGATGACAGGAGCCATTGTTCCGGTTGACGGAGGAATGACCGAGGCTTCCGCATCCGGCATCGCGTGACTCATCCTGTACCCGAGCCCGATCTGGCGCTTCGTTACCTCGAAGGGGAGCTTGGCGATGGGCCGTTGTTTGCCCACGCCGCCGCTCTTCGTGACGAAGGCAAGGGCCGGACAGTCACGTACAGCCGTAAGGTTTTCATCCCGCTCACCACGCTGTGCAATGACCGCTGCACCTATTGCACATTCGCCAAGCCGCCGGGGGCAGGTGGCGAGTATCTCGAACCCGACGTGGTGCTCGCGGTAGCGCGGGCCGGTGATGAGAAGGACTGCACGGAGGCGCTGTTCACCCTCGGCGATCGGCCAGAGCAAAGGTGGCCGCAGGCTCGAGATTTCCTCGAGGCCAGGGGTCTTGGCTCGACAATCGAATACGTCGCCGAGATGTCGGCCCTGGTCCGATCTGAGACGTCGCTCTTTCCGCACGCCAATCCCGGTCTGTTGGATGACGACGCCATGAGACTTCTCCGCCCGACCAACCCGTCGATGGGTCTGATGCTGGAGAACATCTCGCCCCGGCTCATGGAACCAGGCATGCCCCATCACAACTCGCCCACGAAGGATCCGGAAAAGAGGGTGGAGACGATCAGGGCTGCCGGCAGACAGCGGGTTCCGTTCACCACCGGAATCCTGGTTGGCATCGGAGAGACGTCTTCGGAAATCGTCGATTCCCTCTTCGCACTCCAGGATCTGGCCGAGGAAACCGAGTCGATTCAGGAGGTCATCATCCAGAACTTCCGGGCCAAAGCAGACACTCCGATGCGGCGATCGGCCGAACCCGTCCCACGCTGGTTCGCCCGCGTCGTAGCCCTCGCCCGATGGATCATGGGCCCCGATGCCAACGTCCAGGTGCCGCCCAACCTCACCGAACAATTCGAGATCTATCTCGATGCGGGGATCAACGACTGGGGCGGTGTGTCCCCACTGACAATCGATTGGGTCAACCCCGAGGCTCCGTGGCCCCACCTCGACGAGTTGCGGAAACGATCCGGATTGGCCGGCTTCGAACTCCGTCCCCGGCTGCCCGTCTATCCCGAATTCATCAATCCGGAGTGGATAGCTCCAGGTTTGATCCAAGATGTCCGGATGGCCGCCGACCACGATGGTCTGGCCGCAATCAATGACCGCGTAGGAGTGGCATGACAATCACCTTTCTAAGAGTTCGCCCGGCCGATGAGTTGGCCGAGCCGACGGCAACCAGCCGGCGGCGCGAAGGCACGACGACAGTCGAAATAGCGGCTCCGAGTAGCGAGGACATAGCCGCAGGCCACGCCGGTGGTGTGCTCGTTGCCTCACTCGGGATGAGCGCTGCAGAGCCTGCAGCCTGGGTACTCGACGCCGAGGACGCTCTCGAGTTGTCGGAGGCGGGTGTTCCGGGTTGGCGGATCACGGTCGTAGACGACCGCGATAGGGAGTCTGTGCTCGATGCCATTGCACGGACAGGAGCAGCCTTTGTTCGCACCACCCGTTCCGGCATCGAAGCGGCGGCCGGGATGGCCTCACTTCCCGGTTTGAGCACCTCCGTGTCGGCGTTTGTCGATGATGTCGAACAAGCCTTGAGAGCCGTCGATGACGGCGCTACCGATCTTCTCTTTCGGGATTGGGATGTCGAGCGGATCGGGGAACTACGCGACTCGCTGGAAGACGGCGCTCTGGTCGAGAGAACCGTTCTCCCGACCGGTCTCGAAATCGACGAACTTCGTGAGACTCTCGCGGCCGGGACCCTCGAGACCTGGCTCAAGCAAGTGGACGGCTCGGGAGCGGCCCGGCCCCGCTACGAATGGGCACCCGGCATTGATGTGGCGCCGCCGGTGCCGGCCCGACGGCTTTCCGCCCAGTGGCCCGACCTGGCGTGGGTGAGTGGTCATGCCCCGTCCGGGCTGGATCATGCCGGCGATCTTGGCCCCATCCTGGAGCGATCACTCGAAGGGATTCCGCCGACGCTGCAGGAAGTAGAGGCTCTCTTCGGGGGCCGCGGAGACCAGGTCGACGCGGTCGCGTACGTTGCCGACGAGCTCAGGAAGCGGGCGGTTGGGGAGACGGTCACATACGTGGTCAACCGCAACATCAACTACACGAATCTGTGCTACTTCAAGTGTGGATTCTGTGCGTTCTCCAAGGGGCCACGAAGTCTGAACCTGCGTGGAGAGCCCTACCTGATGGGTCTTGATGAGATCGTGGACAACGCCAGGCAGGCCTGGGATCGGGGGGCGACTGAAGTGACACTTCAGGGTGGGATCCACCCCGATTTCACCGGCAACTTCTATGTCGATGTGGTCAAGGCAATCAAGGCCGACCTGCCCGACATGCATATCCACGGGTTCACACCGCTGGAGGTCTGGCAGGGTGCTGACACCTTGGGTATCCCGGTTCGAGAATTCCTTGGTGAGTTGAAGGATGCCGGTCTGGGGACACTCCCTGGAACCGCTGCGGAGATTCTCGACGACGAGGTTCGTGCCCATCTCTGCCCGGACAAGATCAGAACATCGCAGTGGGCCGAGGTGATGATTACGGCCCATGAGCTCGGGCTGAGGGCAACCTCAACCATCATGTTCGGTCATATCGATCACCCCCGCTCGTGGGCCAATCATCTTCAGGTGATCCGCGACATTCAGGCCAGGACCGGGGGGTTCACCGAGATGGTCCCACTGCCGTTCGTGCACATGGGATCTCCGATCTACCTGAGGGGTCGGGCCCGCCCGGGACCGACCTGGGACGAGGTCGTGCTGATTCACGCCGTGTCCAGGGTTGCACTCGACGGGTCAGTGCCGAACATTCAGGCGTCTTGGGTGAAGCTCGGGCTCGACGGTGGTGCGCGTCTTCTCGACGCCGGCTGCAACGACCTTGGTGGAACGCTGATGGGGGAGATCATCACACGTGCGGCAGGTGCGTCTCACGGCCAGGAAGTGACCACTCAGGAATTCCGCGAGGTGATCGAGGCGAATGGGCGGACACCCGCGCTGCGGAACACGACCTATGAGGTCCTAGATCGGGTCAGCCCCGGTATGTGAGCCCTCTGGGTGCCGTCGCGAAACCCCATTCGGAGAGTGCTGCCGACAGCGGTGATGCGTTTGCCGGATCGCCGTTGACCGTCGTCAGCGTGAGTCGTCGATATCTCGCGGCAACGTCAGCCATAGCCTGGGACACCGCCCCAAACGTGGCCGGGTCCGGGTCGAGAAGTGTGAGGCCCTTTCTTCCCTTGTCCAGATAACCGGCGAGTCGGCCTCCGTGGATGAGGACGTAGGCGCCCGCGCTGCGGGCCAGTCGGGTGTCGTCGAGGCTTGGCCACGGCAGAGAGGCTCCGTAGGGGTTGGCTGGATCCGCGGCTGCGAGAAGCAGCATCTCGGGCTGGGTTTCGGTGCGGAGACGATCGACCGCTCCCGGCAGGGCGAACTGAGACCCGCCGAGGCCTTCGATGAAGTAGCCGCGACGGATTCGCCCGATCTCCTCCATATGAGACAACACCGGGTAGAGGGCACTGAAGCCGCCCGGGTATCCCTCCGCCAGCACCGTCGACCTGGTGACAACGCCGTGACGGTCGAGGAGAAGCTCGGCCCAAGCCGCGTGGCGCTCTGTGTCGGTCGGGCTGTTGTCGAGCAACTGCTCGACCAGTGACCATCGGCCGGCGGCATGAGCCGGAAGCCTCGAAGAGGCAGGTCGTCTGCCTGAGGAGGCAGTTCGTCGACCCGAGGAGGAACTCCTTCGACGTCCGACAAAGCCACGTACCGGTTCCATGGTGTCGTTGGTCAGATAGCCGGCCCAGACGAGATCCCAGAGTGCGTCGAGGAGCAGGTCCGGGTCGCCTCCACCGGCGCCTGTGTAGATGTCGCGGAAGAAACTGGCGCCGCGGTCGCCTAATAGTTCGAGGATCGACTCCGCCTCCGCCGACAGCTCGACCTCTTGATCCGGACCGGTCCAGAGTGTCGAAAGGCTGTCGCGCGGATACAGCGAGACACGCCCGTCCCTGGTGCCGAGAGCGCCACGTCCCACCCAGACGAGGTCGCCGTCGAGCATCATGCGGTCGACGCCGGATCCCGGTTCACGCACCCTCGAGGCGAGGACGTCTCGCTCGATGATGGAGGCAGGTACCGATGCTCCGGCGAGACGACGCACCGAGTCGTACAGGGCGTCTTTTCCACGTGGAGGGTCGGTCGAAACGCCTTGCCAGCCACTGGCGAAAGAGGCGAGCGCTTCGGGCTCGACCGGTTCGATCTCCTTGCGAAGCACGGCGAGGGAGCGTCGCTTGAGCCTCCTCAGGACATTGGTGTCGACCCACTCCCGACCCTCGCCTCCTGGTCGGAACGCACCCTGGTTCACCCGGCCCGAACGCTCAAGGCCGGCGAGGGCGGTCTCAACCACGCCTTTGGGTATGCCGAGGGTTCCAGCGACCTCGGTGACTGTGAACGGCCCGTGGGTGCGGGCGTAGCGACCAACCACATCGCCGAGAGGATCGTTAACCGGTTCGAGATAGGTCGAGGCGACTCCTGCGGGAGGCTGGATTCCAATGCCGTCACGGAGTCGGGCGAGGTCTTCGACAGCCGCCCAACGTTCTTCGCCTCCGGCGATGACTCGCACCACCTGGCGGTGGGATTCCAGGTCGGTCATCGCCTGCTCCACATCCACTCCGGTGCTGCGGACGTCGACATCGCTGGTCGTCAGTGGTCCTAGGTCACGGAGCAGATCATGTATTGCATCGGGATGACGGGCCCGCCGGTTGTCGGTCAGGTGTTGCAGCTCGAGTTCCACGGCAGCAACGACCTCGGAGTCGATCAGCTCCCTGAGCTCGCCTTCACCGAGGAGCTCGCGGAGAAGATCCCTGTCGAGGGTGAGCGCCGTGGCCCGGCGCTCGGCGAGTGGGGCATCGGCTTCGTAGAGGTAGGCGGCTACGAACGAGAAGAGCAGTGAGGTCGCGAAAGGACTGGGCCCGCTGGTGTCTACGGATGCGACACGGATCCGCCGCGCCTCGATGTCGGCCAGGACCCCCTGAAGTGACGGAAGGTCAAAGTCATCCTGAAGGATCTCGCGGTAGACCTCGAGGAGGATGGGGAACGACCCGAATTGCTTGGCCACACCGAGCAGGTCGGCCGACTTGCGTCGCTGAAGCCACAGCGGCGTGCGCTCGCCAGGGCGACGTCGGGGCAATAGAAGGGACCGTCCCGCGGCCTCGCGGAATCGAGCGGCGAAGAGAGCCGTCTCGGCGAGGTGCTCGATCAGCAGCGGCTCTACGTCCTCGGCTTCGAGGATGACTTCGGACGCGTCAGGCGGGTCGTCGGAGTCGGGGAATCGGAAGGCGATCCCGTCGTCGGACCAGATGACATCGACGTCGGTCCCGTGAAGACTCCTGAACCGATGCCTCAAGGCCAGTGCCCAGGGAGCATGGATCCTGGCTCCAAGTGGCGATAGCAGAACGATCCGCCAGTCACCGATCTCGTCTCGGAAGCGCTGGACCACCAGAGTCCTATCGGTGGGAAGGAGACCCGTGGCTTCTCTCTCCTCATCGAGATAGGAGACGAGATTTCGACTGGCGAACTCGTCGAGGTTGAAATCTTCTCGCAGTCGATGCTCGGCGTCGTCGGTTGACATCGAGGCGGTCTCCCGGACGAATCGCCCCACCGCCCTTCCCGTTTCCAGAGGCCGTCCCAGCATGTCGCCGTGCCAGAAGGGCATTCGTGCCGCGGAGTCGCCGGGTGCAGGGACGACTTCGACCCTGTCGTGTGTGATCTCTGTGATTCGCCACGCACTCGAGCCAAGAAGGAAGGAGTCGCCCTGACGCGACTCGTACACCATCTCCTCGTCGAGTTCTCCCACGCGGCTGCCATCGGGAAGGGTCACCCGATAGAGGCCCCGGTCAGGAATCGTCCCCGGGTTTGTCACTGCAAGCTGACGGGCACCAGGGCGGGCTGAGATCTCACCTGTCACCCGGTCCCATGTGATCCTGGGACGCAACTCGGCGAAGAGGTCTGAGGGATAGCGGCCGGCGAGCATGTCCAGGGTCTCGTCGAATACGGATCTGGGCAGATCCGAGTAAGGAGCGGCGCGACGGACAATCTCGAACAAGTCGTCTGCCAGGACATCGCCAGAGACAACATGGGCGACGATCTGCTGGGCGAGAACATCGACCGGGTTGGCTGGAATCCTCGTTTGCTCGACCTTTCCGTTGCGCATCCGATCGGCCACGACCGTGGCGACGAGAAGGTCTCCCCGGTACTTGGGATAGACCTTGGCCCGGGATACTCCTCCAACCTGATGACCGGACCGCCCGACTCGCTGCAGTCCCGAAGCGACTGAACTGGGCGCCTCGACCTGGAGCACGAGATCCACAGCACCCATGTCGATGCCCAGTTCGAGCGAGGAGGTTGCCACTACTGCCTTGAGCTCGCCGCGCTTGAGTGACTCTTCGATCTGGAGCCTCTGCTCGCGGGCCACCGAGCCGTGGTGGGCGCGGGCAAGCTCCTCACCTGCAAGATTGTTGATCTCCGAGCAGATGCGCTCGGCGAGACGGCGGGAGTTGGCAAACACGATGGTGGAGTTGTGCGCCCGGATCTCGGAGAGAAGTGCGGGGTACATTGCCGGCCAGATCGACCGGGTAGGGGTGCGGTCGGGATCGAGCGGATCGGGCTCGCCAGGCTCATTCATGTCCTCGACGGGAACTACCAACTCGATATCGAGCTCGCGGTCGTGGGGTACGTCGATGATCGTGACCGGTCGAGGCGACCAGTTGTCGTTCTCGGTGGTGCCGCCGCCAAGGAAGTTGGCGATTGTCTCCAGCGGTCGCTGAGTCGCGGAGAGGCCGATCCTCTGGGGGGATTGATCGGTTATCTCCTCGAGACGTTCCAGCGACAGCGAAAGGTGTGCCCCTCTCTTGGTGCCCGCGACGGCGTGGACCTCGTCGACAATGACCCAGCGCACTGCGTGGAACACCTTGCGCACCGCCGACGTGAGCATCAGATAGAGAGACTCGGGTGTTGTGATCAGGATGTCGGGAGGGTGGCGTTCCATCCGTCTCCGGTCTTCCTGGGGAGTGTCTCCCGTTCTGATGAAGGTCTCAATCTGGGGGAGTTCTGTGCCGCCGAGCCGCTCCCCGGCGTGGCGAATCCCGGCGAGTGGAGCTTTCAGGTTGCGGTCGATGTCATGAGCCAGAGCCTTCATCGGGGAGATGTAGAGGACACGACAGCGATCCGATCGCTCCGGCACCGGCTCGGTCAGGAGACGGTCGATTGTCCAAAGGAAGGCTGCCAGCGTTTTCCCTGATCCGGTGGGGGCGTGCACCAGTGTGTGATCCCCGCTGGCTACTGCCGGCCAGCCGAGCGCTTGCGCGGAAGTGGGCTCGGCGAACGAGGCCTCGAACCAGGTCCGGGTGGCCGGGGTAAACGTTTCGAGTGGGTTCACACCACGAAGGTATCACTCGGTCGTGACAAGAAGTCGATGAGCTGTGACCGGCGTCTGGCGCCGGCCGCGCGGACTCAGGCGCTGAGCTCGACCGGAAGCCGGTCGACAGCGGCCAGTTCCATGAAGATGTCGACAACGCTGCGGTCGAATTGCGTTCCGGCGTTCCTGACGATCTCGCTGACAGCGAAGTCGACGGGGAGGGCCGGTTGGTAAGCCCTGGTCGACGTCATGGCATCGAATGCATCGGCCACCAGCACGATTCTCGAAAGAATGGGGATCTCGTCTCCGCTGAGACCGAATGGATAGCCGGCACCATCGATCCGCTCATGGTGATAGAGGATCGCCTCGGCAACACGCTGATCGAGGCGGCTGCGGGTCATGGCAAACCCCATTTCGGGATGTCGCTGCATCAGGTCCCGCTCGGTTTCGTCGAGCGGCCCTGGTTTTGCCAGGATGCCGGGGTCGAGGTGGATCTTGCCGACGTCGTGAAGGACTCCAGCCAAAGCTAGCCGGTCGAGATCTCCCTCTTCCAGCCCAAGTCCGGTCCCGAGGTCGACCGAAAGGTCGGAAACCCGGTGGACGTGACCATGGAGGTCCTCGATCACGTCTTCCATGACTTCGATCAATATGTCCCGCGCCAACTGTCTCATGTTATCTCACCCAAAGGGAAAGTTTGGTCGCCCCTGCATGTTGTTTGAATGGGTCAGGAGGACTATAAGATTCACCCAAAGTGACTAGTCCTCGAAGCCCGAATACTAGATCGGCTCATTCTCAAACGGGCTTTAGTCAGTCAAGCGTGGCTGTCACTCGTTGTCCCCGCACGCCACTGCGGGTGACGGATTAGGTCAAAAGCGTGTGCAGTGGTGCGCGGTATACGCGCACCACTGCACACGAACTAGAGCAGACCGTGGTTCGAGGCGGCCTTGACAAAGGCCTCGGCTCGTGCCGGGTCGACTCGATTGTTGGGGTCGCCATCGATCTTGAGGGCCGATCCAACGATGACCGCGTCGGCAACATCCATCAACCCCGAGAGGTTCTTCGCGCTGGCCCCGGAGCCGATGACGAGACGGGTCTCTCTCGGTATGGCGGCTCGCACGGTCACCGCCTCGTGAATGTCGGGTTCCGCTCCGGTTCCCGACCCTGAGACGATCACAGCGTCGGCAAGCCCCCGTTCCACCGTGTCGGCGGCGGCCTGGCGGGCATCGAGACCAGTTGGAGGAGTGGCGTGCTTGACCATGACGTCTGCCCAAATCTCGACGTTGGGCGCGACCACGCCACGCTCCCGGAGCAAGTTTGCCGCCTGTCCCACAATCGGTCCCTGGTCGGTGTACATCACACCGGTGAGGACGTTGATGCGGATGAATCCGGCGTCGGTTGCCGCAGCTATGCCCAGAGCAGCCAGTCCGTCGTTTCTGAGGACGTTGACACCGAAGGGGACGGGCGCTGTTGCGGAGATCGCGTTGACCGCTGTTGTGACGGCGGCGATGGTCACCGGCGGCACCCGGTCGGCGAAGAAGGGGACGTCTCCGAAGTTCTCCACCAACAAAGCCGGGAATCCCGCCCCGGTCAGAGCCAGCGCGTCGGAGATCGCGGTCTCGACTATCCGGTCGAGGGATCCTTCGAATCCCGGAGAGCCTGGCAGGGCTTGAAGATGAACCATCCCCACCAGGTGGGGAAGGCTGCTCACACGTAGGCCTTGGCTACCTGCATCGCCGTCTCGGCGAATTCGCCCGTGACCTTGAGACGGGTGTCTTTCGGCTTGGCCCTGCGCACCGCGATCCGGGCCCAGTCGGATGCTGATCCCTTGATCACCTGATCGGTGTCTTCGGGGCCATATATCCACTTCGAGTAACCGGGGCCGATCACTTCGATGCGAATCGGCTCGTAGTCCTTGCCGGCTTCCTTGAAGGCGTGGGGGAGTGTCTTCCATCCCAGCCAGCAGACGTGTCGGATTCTCGGAGTGTCCTCGACATCGATGCCGAGCGTCGCGTAGATGTCGAGACCATGTGACCAGGTCTCCATGAGCCGGTATGTGGCAAAGGTCTGGGCGCTCATGTCGCCGTCGATCCAATCGATCCGGGCATCTGCGGCCATGTGCGACAGAGGTTCGACGACCTTGGCTCTTCCACCGCGCCACCATTCGATGACGTCCTGGGGGCGAATGGAGCGACCCTTCTTGATCGCTTCCTTGCGCAGTGCCTCGAGGTCGGGTGCCGTCTGCCAGATCTTGATTCGATCGCCACCGGCGATGCTGTCGGCGCCGAGCTCCTCGAAGTCGGCGAGGTGGGCGATGGTGTCCCGAACCGTCCACGGCTTGGAAGGCGTGACCATGTCCCAGATCTTGATCGGGATCCGTTGCAGAGACTGGTCCAGGAACTGCTGTTCAGCTACTAGATCGGAGAGGATGTCGCGCACACGGAGATTGTAGTAGTCGTTTTGGAGCTACGAACAAGATGAAACGGCTGTCACCAGGGTCTTTCCGCGTGCTCCTCTGTCATTGGGTCGGGTAGTTCGACCACTTCAGGAGTCACGACCAGGTCGTTGAGCCGATCGATCAATTGACGCAATCGGCCGAAGTGCTGTCTGTCGAACGCAAAGGCGATCCTGTCGAACTCGACGCCGTCTTCATCGTCGATCTCGGCCTGGACCGGTTCTACGCTTTCGATCCGCCCGGAGGCGACGATGTCGGAAAATTCGTCGTTGATCCCGCTGAGCTCGTCCTCCGTGGGCCCTTTGACGAGACGGAGTATCAACTTGCCCGAGACGTAGCGCTGGGAGTGGTAATTGGCGTAGAAGTGTCGGATGTGCTCCGACGCCGCATCCGGGTCTGTCGTATAGAAGAAGAGAGATAGATCAGATTCAGAGACCAGGCCCATCTCGAGTTGGGTGTCTTTTATGAAGTCGATCATCGGTGGCCAGTAGTTGGTGCCGGCGCTCTCCAGGAAGACGATGGGGTGGAGGTCGCTCTTTCCGGTCTGGATGAGGGTGAGCAGCTCGAATCCTTCGTCGAGCGTCCCAAACCCGCCGGGAAGGATGACGAAAGCGTGTGACTCCTTGACGAAGCCGAGTTTTCTGGTGAAGAAGTACTTGAAGTTGACCGTCCGCCCCGGTTCGAGGTACTTGTTGGCCTGTGCCTCGAAGGGGAGTCTGATGTTCACTCCGTAGGAGTCGTCTCGTCCTGCTCCCTTGTTACCGGCTTCCATGATCCCGGGACCGGCCCCGGTGATGACGCCCCAGCCGTGCTGGGCAATCTCGGCGGCGAAACGCTCGGTGATCTGGTAGTTGGGGTCGTCTTCTTTGAGACGGGCCGAACCGTAGATCGTCACCTTGGGCTCGTCGTGTCGCGAGAACACCAGGTTCGAGTAGCGCATCTCCTTGATCGCCGTATTGATCAGCTTCAGGTCTGCCCGGCTTGCGCCGTCTCTATGAAGCTTCAGCACCGTTGTAGCCAGTTCGGCGATCAGGTCCTGGTTGTCGTTCTCTGAAGCAGCGGCGACCAGTTCCAGCAGCCTGGCGTCGAGTTCGGGATTTCCCAGGTCGTATGGCATGTCTTCAGACAGTACTGCCGCGCTTGAAAGGCTTTGTCGACGGGCCTTTTCTCACGACGGCATTCCAAACGGTCTGGTAGTGATCCCGGTCGAAGACGTCGACGTGGGGCAGCACATACTCTTCCCAGGCCTCACGAAGCGGGTCGTCGCGGTCGGAGTAGACCATTAGCCCGACCGGGATGCGATCCAATATCGATCTGAGAGAAAGAGGAGTCTCCACCCGGACTCCTGAATCCTGAGCTTCAAAGGATGCGTTGACTTCAACCGCAAGGCGTGCAATCGCCTCGACGTACTCTTGTTTCAGATTTGGATAGCGACGGGTCATCATCGTTTCCAACTGCTCGGAGCCGGGGAATATCTTCTCCCAGATCACCCACCTGTCGGCGAACGCCTTGTTCAGCGTCTGGGTGCCGGCGTAGTCGCGAAGATCAGTCGGGTTCATGGTCCCGAACACCCGCACATCGTCGCGAAGGCGCACTGTTTCGCCATTGGGCAGGTCAAGAGCGGCATAACGATCAAGAAGACCATGCAAGGCGAACAAGGTTTCAGCACCGGCGGCGTTCAGCTCGGACAGGTTGAGCAAGGCGGGGCCGCGCAAGGCGCGGGTGATGTCGCCATCCTCCCAACGACTTTCGGTTCCGCCCTTTCCATCACCGTGGAGGTGGGTTGACCCGATGAGCGTCACGTCCCGGACTTCTCCGGTAAGAGGGATGCGGAAGTAGGGAAGGCCCATCGCAGCGGCGAACTGCTCGATGTCGTGGTCTTTCCCGGTACCCATATGACCGCGCATCGCGATGTGTAGCGGGACCAGGCCATCAGCACCCGATCGTCGTACCTGCTCGAGCTGGGCGAACCGATAGAGCATTCCGAGATCCACATAGTGGGGATCTGGCTCAGGGATCTTGCGAGTTCGGAACTCGCTGTCCTCGAGATCAGGGTCCACTCTGAATTTCTCCAGCTCGATCGGCGAGCCCTCGCCTGAGGGGTCCTCGAACTTCACCTTCTTAGGCAATTGATTTCTCCTGTCTTGTTTGAAACTCGGATGCACGAAGCCACCAGGTGTCCATGCCCCAGATAGCAAGACTGCGACGAAGGGCTCCGCGTGTTCCGTCGACCATGGCCCTTGCGAGGTCCTCTGGCTGTTCCACGACCTCATGTCTGGCGTATGCCTCGTCGACTGTGTGATCCCCAATGCCGATTCCGATGACCGTGGTGCCGTTGGCTTCGACGGCGGTTACCGACTTGGCGAGAGCGTCGAGAGAGCCCCGCGTCATGCCGTCGGCGAGAACCATCAGCACACGAACCTGGGCTCCCAGCCGGCTCATCCGCTCCGCGGCATGAATGAGATTGAATTCATCGACGTTGGCGGCCTTCTCGAAGAGGGATACGGGCGGAGCTGTTTCGGAGTCTCGTCGGGCCAACGCCACCGCCTTCTTCGGTTCCGCGGCGGTGTAGAACAGGCCGGCGAGGCTGGCTTGAGCCTTGCGCCATGGTCGGTCGAATGGCTTGACCACATAGTGGTTGACGGTCGATGTGAGCCGATCGGCAGCCGATCCCTGGGTTTGTTTGAGACCGGCAGTTGCAGCCGAGCGGGCCCGGCGATAAGTCGCTTCGGTGTCGTCGGCCCGTGCCGCGAACCCGCGGTTGAAAAGTGCCACCTCGAAGTCGATCTGCAACTCGTCGCAGAGGCGGGCCATTGTCCAGGCTCCGAGGAGAGCGGCCGGCATAGCCCAGGTGGTGCTCCGGTTTCGGTTGCGTCCCGGGCTCAGCATCGAGGCCGAAGCATCAACTAGTAGAGACACCGCGTAGGTGCGCCGGGTCCGGGCGGCACGACGCTCGTAGAGCCTCTGATAGAGACCGGCGCCGATGAGAAGAGCGGCGTGGGGTGACACGTCTCCCTGGTCGAAACCTGAGCGCAGCCCGCGTCGCTGGTTCGCCGCAAACAAGGGGTAGAGCTCCCCGGACACCCTTCTTTGGGCTACGTCCCATTTCCTGGCTGCCTGTTCCAGCGCAGCGCGGCCTTCGTTGCTGAACCTGGCGAAGGTAGAAGGGATCGGCGTCACCAGTACCTTCCCGCCCTGTCCTGTGGGCAGGAAGACCTGGGGCGCCTGGCTGACCCTAAGCAGTTGGTCGGTTGACTCGTCACCAGCGGTCTCCGAAGGGCCCTTCCGGTCGCTGATGCCAGATCTGGTCTCGGCCGCCCTTCGCGTCTCCTGATAGGAGTCCGAATCGGCGAGTATCGGAGTTGTCATCCGAACACTGTCCACGCCGGATGCAGACTTCTCGGCGTCAGACTCGGCAGCTGCGTTGGTCTGGGCAGCTGTTGCTCCGGCCGGAACCTCGGTGATGAGGCCGTGGGTCCGTGCAATGGCCTCCAGTTCGAGTGCGAGTTGGGCTACGTACCAGGGGTCGTCAGTCTCTGCTGCGTTCTGGAGGTGTTCGGAGGCGTCGTCGATAGCTACGGCCGCCCTGGCGTCGAAACGGCGTTCCAGCGTCTCCCGGTCTACGTATCCGCCGGTGAGGAGGAAGCAACCGAGGACGAACTGGCTGAGCGCTCCTGCCTTGGAGAGAGCCTGCCCCAGCGAGGAGAGGTAGAGATCCTGGAGCACCGACCGTGCTCCCGGGTAGACCGAGAGGCCTTGACGCTCTTGTCTCGCGTCCTCGAGAGAGAAGAACAGAACCTCGGCGACCGGTCGCTCGGTCCTTTCCAGGGCCGCGAGAAGATCCATTTCGACGTCTTCGATGACGCCGCCTTCGATAGGCCAGTCGTCCGGCAGGGGCCGTTTCTCGTCGAGGTTGGTGCTCACAAGGTGCATGACCTCGTGGAGCGCCGATGCGAGGGCAACCTCATCCGGCGTGACCGGGGCGTTGCGAAGATAGGCGGCCTGGAAGATGCGAGGGTCGCAGACGACCTCATTGTCCGAGGACGCGGCTTCCGATCCGAGCCGTACCCGCAGCTCGGGATTCTTGGAAAGGGACCGGGCAAATCTGGTGACCGCCGGGGCGACGCGCTGGTATCGGCTAACGACAGATTCGATTGCCTGGTCTTCGGGGCCGATCAGGTCGGCCAGAAACGTCTGCTTGCGACTACGCATCAGCCGCCAATTGTCTCATGCTTTGTCAAATGCGGTGTTCATGCCGGCCGACAGCCGGGCGATCGTGCCTCGTTCTGATAACTGACAGCTGACAACCGACTACCGACTGCGGCTTCGGCAGGAAATCTCATACACTCCCGGCGGTGCATTACGACCTAACGACACTTCCCAACGGCCTTCGTGTCATAACCGAGCCGATGCCGTCGCTGCGCTCGGTTGCGCTCGGCTGCTGGGTGGACACCGGAACCCGCGACGAACTGCCCAAGGAGGCCGGCGCCTCCCACTTTCTCGAACATCTTCTGTTCAAGGGCTCCGAAAAGCTCTCCGCCCAGGCGGTATCGGAGACGTTTGACTCGATCGGCGCCGAGTCGAATGCCTTTACCTCGAAGGAGATGACCTGCTTCTGGGCCCGGCTGCTCGATCAAGATCTCACGACCGGATTCGACATCCTCTCTGAGATCATCCAGCGCCCCGCGTTTCGGGCCAAGGAGATCGACGCAGAGCGTCAGGTGGTGGTCGAAGAGATCAACATGTACGAAGACGACCCCAACGACGTTGCGTTCGAGAACTTCACCCAGGCAGTCTTCGCCAGTCACCCGCTCGAGGACCCCGTTCTCGGCACCCGCGAGTCGATCAGGGGCATGTCACGCGACGACATCCACGGCTACTGGAAGCGTCGCTACGGAGCGGGCTCGATGGTCATCGCCGCCTCCGGATCGATCGACCATGACGATGTCGTGGACATGGTTAGTGAGAGATTCGGAGACTGGTCCGGCGACGCCGTTGATCACGAGCACGGACCGTCGACATCTCCTTCCGGAGTGAATGTCACTCGCCGCGATACGGAGCAGGCTCACATCATCATCGGCGGGCCGGGCATGGACAGGAGAGACGAGCGACGCTGGGCTTTCGAGTTGCTCAATCACGTCATGGGCTCTGGTATGTCTTCGCGTCTCTTCCGAGAGGTGAGGGAAGAGAGAGGTCTCGCCTATGCGATTTACGCGTTCCGTCTCGCTTATGCCGACAATGGCGCGTGGGGCGTGTACGTCGGCACCACTCCGAGTCAGACCGAAACCGCCGTCAATCTCATTCGCGCCGAATTGGCCAAGGTCGTCGCCGAAGGGATCACTGTCGAGGAGTTGGAGCGGGCGAAAGGATCGATGCGCGGCGGGCTGGCACTTTCACTGGAGGATGCCAACAGCCGCATGGTTCGCCTCGGACGTGACGAGCTCTCCGGCATGCCCCATCTCTCGGTGGATGAGCGGCTCGAGAAGTTGGAAGCGATCGATCTCGATGACGTCCATTCGGTCGCCAAGGACATGTATGGAGCCGGATCGAGACTCATTGGTGCGGTCGGGCCCTTCGATGAGGGCGAACTCGAGGGTTACTTAGCCGTCTAGCTCGAAGGTGACCGACATTGGCTTCTCGCCGAAGTCGATGACTCCGGCGAGACCATCCTCGGGTCGCTCGATGACCAAAGCGCCTCCCAGCTCGCTTTCGGCTGGCGTCGACGGCCAACCGGTCACGCGGTAGGAGCTGACGCTCCCTGCGAGCGACGTCCTGAGGATGGTTTCGCTGCCCTGGAGGATGCCGATGACATCCTCTGCCCTGCCCCGTGGTGAAAGATCTGCTCCCGGACGTTCGGCGAGAAACGAGGCCGTGGTGGTCGCCGAAACGAGGATGAGTGCAGCCACGAAGAAGACGAAGACGACGCGCAGGTCGACTCCGCTTTGGTGCACGCTTAGCATTCAACCGCCACGGTAAGTGGTCGATCGGGGTTTTAAACGGCCAATTCCACCAACTGCGAAAGGACTAGTCCATAGGCCAGGGCGATGGCCACAACAACCATCGCGACCGCCATCGGTGGCTTATCGCGATTTTCGGACCAGCGGGCCACCGTGAACCCGAGTACGACCCAAAGAGTGACGTCGAGTGGCCAGGCGATTACCACCGAGTCGGTGAAGATGCCGAACGCTGCCGATACCGGTCCCCCCGCATAGAGAGCAGTGAGGCCGACCGTCTCACAGAGCCCTGAGCACGAATCCTGGTTGATCAGAGTCAGGCCAACGGCGAACAGGACGACCGCGAAGCCGAGCAGAAAGACAGTGGTGATGGCCGCGGCACGACAGCCAGGCGCCTCGTCCGCGTTGGCCGCTCCCTTCTTCGCCATTCGATTGATGGTATGACGGATCACATCGGGGCGGAACGGGTAGCGTGCCTGTGACGAAAACGAGAGGGCACATGGATCTGAGAGACATCATGCTGGTGCTGCACATCGCCGCAGCAGGGACCTGGCTGGGGGCCAACATGGTCCAGGCCGTTGTGCCCACCATGGCCGCCAAACAGGGCGTAGAGGCAGTGGCCGGCTGGTACAGGGTGGCCGGGCAACTGGGGACCAAGTTCTACACCCCCGTCGCGATACTCATCCTCATCACCGGTTCGGTGCTGGTGCTTCAGGACGAGCGATACGGCTTTGGCAGTCTCTTCGTGACCATCGGGTACGGGATGATCATCATCGGGGGCCTGTTCGGGAAGTTCGTTTTCAAACCGGGCTCGGAACGTGCCGCCCAGGCCCTGGAATCGGGCGATCAGACAACGATCAAGTCGGCTGTTGCCCGTTTGGCCACATTTGGCACCGTCGACACCCTCCTCGTGCTGTTCACTATGACCGCGATGGTTCTTCGTCTAGGAACTTGACCATTCGTACGATGTGAGCGTGCGTATCCAAACCGTCACGTTGTTTGTACTTTTGGGCGTCCTCTTAGGCGCCTGTGGA
>Ga0255053_10000602_pt1 | contig 19965 bp, 19 predicted proteins | sample JV7_2_22_MG_FD_188635 | JGI IMG/M metagenome (GOLD analysis project Ga0255053, IMG submission 188635) | Seawater microbial communities from Jervis Inlet, British Columbia, Canada - JV7_2_22 | ecosystem: Environmental > Aquatic > Marine > Inlet | place: Canada: British Columbia | collected... | reverse complement strand
AAACGAGAAGCTGTCTGAGGTATCACCTTCGGCACCAAAACCGAGGATAAAGCCATCTCCGGCAAAGGCGTTGCTGCCAAGCAAAAGCGCCAGCAAAGGGACCTTCCATCGCTTAGACCAGGGCATAAAGAACCACTCCCGCGAGAACGAGCCTGTATATAGCAAACGGCAGAAGGCCGATCACGTTGACAAACCTCATGAAGAAATCGATGCTGAGATAAGCTACTACTGCCGAAATCGTCACGCCGATCGCCAGCTGCGCCCAGGCGAATTGTGTCTCTTCAACGAATAACATTGACGATTCGAATGCGGCTGCAAGCATGATGACCGGTGCCGACAACAAAAAAGAAAATCGTGCTGCATCCTGCCTCTCGAAACCGAGGATCATCGCTGCGCTGATCGTAACGCCGGAGCGAGACGTTCCCGGTACAAGTGCCAATGCCTGGGCGATACCGATAATGATGGCGTCCTTTAGTCGCGCAGTCGCAAAGAGCCGTTGCTGCCTGCCGAGGCGATCAGCCAGTGCCATCAATACACCGTAGCCTGACAGTGTGAACACAATGACGACCGGGTCCCTGAGGTTGGCCTCGATCCAGCCAGCAAATAGCAGGCCGGTTATCGCCGCCGGGATAGTGCCAATCATGATGTATAACGCCATCCGCGACTCCGGTGACCCGCCGCTGCCGAACAGGAGTCGTACACCACCGGCGATGAGTCCCGCCAGGTCCTTACGGAAATAGACGCAGACTGCTGCGAGAGACCCCAAGTGAACGGCAACGTCGAAAATCAGGCCCTGATCGGTCCAGCCGAATATGGCGGGCACGAGCACCAAATGGCCCGAACTCGAAATCGGCAGGAACTCGGTCAACCCCTGCACGATCGCGAGCACTATCGTCTGCAGCCAGCTCACGGCAAGGCTCCGACTGACTGTGCGGCGGTCACAGTGTGTGTGCCCTGTCGGCGCTGCTAAATGCTGTTACGCCGGTCAAATCCCCGCAACCTAATCCGATGCATTTGAAATTCTCGCCCATTTCGCTGGGCAGGGTAAGTAATTTAACCTGTCTCGACAATTCGAGCTGGTCGGCGACGGGCAAATCGGCGACGCCGGCCAACTCGTCTTTCAGACCACCGTTGATCAGAAACTGTGCTTGCGTGACGTAACCCGCAACGTCGAGCCCGTGATCCACCGCCGACTCGGCAACCGCCGTGAAATCAACCCAGGTCGTCAAGTCCTGAATACCCGGATAAATAAGCGGCTCATTGTGCGCATGATGACGAAAGTGACATCGCAACCAACCCTGATTGCGCTCGCTGGAATAATATTCTCGACGGGATACGCCATAGTCGAACAGGAGTACAAGGCCCTTGTCCAGGCACTTCGCAATCTGTCCAATCCAGTCAGGCAGCCCAAGGGATACCTCGGACTGGTAACCCTGCGGCAAAGCCTCGCCAAAATCCGTCTCTATCTTTTCTACTGCTATCGCCAGTATTTCAGGTGCCGGTTTTCTGCACCAGTCAAAGCCCGTTTCGTTAGCGGTGACGTGCATCTGAAGTACGGCAGCATCCGTACGTTCGAATCGCTCGACAGGAAGCGCATCAGCCACTTCGTTTGCGATCACGACGCCCGCAAATTTCTCGGGTAATTTGCTTAGCCATTCGACGCTTGGAAGCAAATCAGGCAGTTCTTCACTTATCAATTCTTCCTGCCTGGCCTTGAGATCGGCTGAAATCTCGAGAATCAGATATCGCTCCGGCGGCGATTTCAGATCAGTCAACTTTCGCAGGATTTCGACGGCGAGCCGGCCACTACCGGCACCCAGTTCCAGTATTTTTCCTTTTCCGAGTTGTTTGAGGATCGAGGCACATTGTCGCGCCACTACACGGCCGAAAAGCGGCGATAGTTCCGGAGCCGTTACAAAGTCGCCAGTCGCGCCAAATTTGGTCGTACCGACGTTGTAGTAACCGAGGCCCGGCGAATAAAGCGCGAGATGCATGAACTGTGCAAAGCTGATGCTCCCACCGGCTTCATCGATCGCCTGTCTGATCGATTCACTGACTTTTTTGCAATGTGCCAGGCTATCGTCATCCGGTCTCGGTAAACGGCTAATCATCTGTTGTCCGTGTTGCATGTTGCTTATGATGTCCTTAACAATGTCTAAAGTTTAGTGACGGCAAAGTGATCAAAATGTCTAAAGCAGATACCCGGACTCTGGACGGCACGTGTGCGCTGATCACCGGCGCAGCCAAAAGAATCGGCGCCGTAATCACCGAGCGCCTGCACGAGGCTGGCGTCAGCGTTGCCATTCATTATCGCAGTTCCGCCGCCGACGCAAAGGAACTCTGCAGCCGTTTGAATGATGCGCGGCCCGATTCGGCACAAATCTTTGCTGCCGACCTGAATGATGCGGCCGGTTTGGACGGCCTCGTGCAATCAGTCATTGATTGGGGAGGCCGACTCGATATCCTGATAAACAACGCAGCGTCGTTTTATCCGACACCGATCGGCAGCATATCGGAACCCCAGTGGGATGAATTGATCGGCGGTAACCTGAAAGCACCTCTTTTTCTGTCTCAGTCCGCATGGCCACATCTCAAATCCAGTCAGGGCGTAATCATCAACATGCTGGATATTCATGCCAGGCGGCCGCTGCGGGATCACGCCGTCTATGCTTTAACGAAGGCTGGCCTCTCCATGCTTACGCGATCTCTGGCAAAAGACATGGCCCCCGAGGTTCGTGTAAATGGCGTGGCACCCGGCGCCATCCTGTGGCCCGAGGAAGGCATTACCGAGTCAATCAAGAAAAGTATCGTGAGTCAGATTCCGCTCAAGCGGCCGGGCGATCCAGACGATATCGCCGCTTGCGTACTCTATCTCGTTCGCGATGCCAATTATGTGACCGGACAGATCATTGCGGTCGACGGTGGCCGCAGTATCGGATGGTAGCGGGGACAGACCCCGGGACAGACCCCGGGACAGACCCGGGGTCTGTCCCCGATTAAAATGCCCCGGCAAATTCTCGCCACGGCGGGCCGCGCAAGTCGATCTGCGGCAGATCCCGATCGAACGTCGGTTTCAGCATTCCTGCCGCAGTGGGACACGCGCCGGTTGCAAGGAATGCCAATGCAGTCACCAGGCTGGGATCGGTATCTGCTCCAACGGCCTCCGTCAAATCATCCACTGCGGGACAATCCACCGGCAAGCCGTCGAAGTAGTCACCCTGGTCCAGCACATTGACGGTCTCGAATGCCGTTGCACGAAGAATTTTCTCGCAAAACTGGATGCCGACCTGACCTACCGGCTTACCGAAGGTCGTATCACCGACGATAGTAACTTCAACATAAGGCTCCATGCTGTTTATCACTATTTCACTCGCCGAAGCGGTACCAGACATCGCAATGACGACGAGTCTGGATAAATTCGTTGAATTTACGAGCCGCTGGAAAAACTCAGTCCTGTTGGAGCCTGTGTTCTTGTCGTTAAAAAGCGTCTTCGAGAAAATCAGATTGTCGGCAATAAGCCCGCCGAAGTAGTCCCCCAGCAATTCCGCTGTACTGACAAGCCCACCGCCGTTGTACCGCATATCGATGATCACATCGCTGACGCCAGCTGCATTGAAGTCGGCGAATACAGTGCTAAAGAGCGGATCCGCCGTGCTGATGAATGATGCAAATTCGACGTAGCCGACAGGAGTACCGCCCATGTCGATGATGCGCCACTGTGGCAGCGGATCGATCGTCACGTTGTCGTGACTGACTATGACGACAAATTCGGTGGTGTCGAGGCGACGAATTCTGAATTTCAGAGGCGACTGGCCGAAAACGACCCCGACGCCTTCGTTCGCCTGGATTTCGGCGATCGTGCGGTCATTGAGTTCGAGAATCCTGTGACCGCGCTCGAATCCCGCTTGCGCGGCAGGGCTTGAGGTGAATACCCGCGTAAAACGAAGATCGTCGGCTGCCTCGAATCGGCTGCTGAAGCCGAATCCTTCGAACTTGCCTTCACCGAAGAACTGCGAATCAGCTTCGGCGGAGGTGATGAAGCTGAAACTGTCGAGCGGCTGAGCTGAAATCAGGAACGCGAGCAGCGTCTCCGGGGAGGCGTGCTGACTCAAATCCACGTTTGTCGGCAACAGGGCGTACCAGAAATAAACGTCGAGCATCGCGTCCAGCACAAACTGCTTCTGAGCATCATTCGTGCATTCCACCGGCGCTCCTTCGCCACCGCTCGAAGAGCTGCAGCCCGATAGCGTCAGCGTCATCGCTGCCAGCAGGTAGAGGAATCTGCGCATTAAGGTCTCCTGGTGACCTGCGGGGCTTCGCTCTTTGCCGTTGGCCGAACCCGATATTCTACTAGCTCGGGCCAGCCATGAACGCTGCACCAGTGCCTCGTTTTTTCACCTCGGCTGTGGTGTCTGACCGCTGATTACAAAATAACGCTTTCCGGCGATATTGGATGACGGCCTGCGTCAAATCTATCCCAGTGGTCCTGGTAGCTTTGACGTGTCTCGGGATGCAAGAGTTTCGGCGCAATCTCGGCCAATGGGCCCAGCACGAAGCTGAAGCGCAATACATCCGGCCGCGGCAACCGGATCGGCGGCTCGTCCACGACCAGATCGTCATAGAGCAACAGGTCAATATCGAGCGCTCGCGACGAATACCCTCGCGCGGACGCGTCCCGGCCGGCCATTCTCTGTATTTCCTCAGCTTGATCGTGGATTTCGCTCGGCGGGAGGCTGGTCTCCAGACCGACGACCATATTGAGGAAATCATCGCCGTCGAAGCCGTACGCTTTGCTTCGATACACGGAGGACCGCTCGAGCTGACCGAACCGTGACTCGAGCTCTCTGAGCGCCAGGCCCAGATTTTTTTGTGGCTCGATGTTGCTGCCGAGACCGAGATAGACAGTTGGCACTTTTTACTCGTTTTTTTCGCGACGAATCTTTACGCCGACGTCTCTTGCCCCGCGGATTGCGCCCGGCTTGTTCACGCGAACCTCGACCCATGGCACATCGAATTCCCGGAGGATTATGTCGGCGATCCTTTCGCCCAGCGTCTCGACGAGCTGAAAGCTCGACTCAGCAACGAATTGCTGCACGCGCTTGGCAACGAGCTTGTAATTGAGTGTATCGTCTATGCTGTCTGACTCTGCAGCACGCCTGATGTCCGCTCCCATTTCCAGATCGATGCTGACCGTCTGGCGAATCTTCCGTTCCCAGTCCCCGACACCAACAATGGTCTCGACTCTCAAATCATGGAGGAAAATGGTGTCCATCAATGCGCCTTCAGTAGGTTGGATCACCAGGCCGGGTTTGCCGAGCCTGGCGGCGTTAGCGTTTCCAGGGACCATCGGGCTGTCGCATGAATAGTAGCTGGTTCCGACCCGTCGGCAAGCCTGAGCGCACCGGCGATTGCAATCATCGCGCCGTTGTCCGTACAAAACTCCGGTCGCGGATAATAAACTCGTCCGCCAAACCTCTCGGCCAACTCCTCTCGCAAATACAAATTAGCGCCTACCCCGCCGGCGACGACGATTCGATCGAGGTTTGTCTGCTTTGCAGCCTGGATAGACCGCGTGACGAGCGTATCAATCGCTGCGCACTGAAATGACGCGGCGATATCGGCCCGCACGCGATCTGCGTTGCCCTCTTCAGCCGATTTTTTGACTTGCAACATCACCGCTGTCTTCAATCCGCTAAAACTGAAATCGAGGCCTGGGTTTTTCAGCATTGGGCGCGGGAATGCATACGCCCGCGGATCACCGTTTTCCGCCAGCGCCGCGAGCGCCGGCCCGCCCGGGTAATCGAGACCAAGGAGTTTCGCTGTCTTGTCAAAAGCCTCGCCCACGGCATCATCGAGCGTACTGCCAAGCACGTCGTAAAGCCCCAGCCCTTTCACAGCAACGAGCAACGTGTGGCCGCCAGACACCAGGAGCGCCAGAAACGGGTACGCGGGCGCATCCTCTTCGAGCATTGGCGCGAGCAAATGACCTTCCATGTGATGTATTCGTATGACCGGGCAGCTCCAGGCCAGGCCCAGCCCGTTCGCCAGACTGCTACCAACCATCAGCGCACCGACGAGACCGGGCCCGGCCGTATAAGCAACTGCGTCAGGTCGCTCGATGCCGGCATCCCTGAGCACCTTCTTGATCAGAGGCAGCAAGCGGCGAATATGGTCCCGTGACGCAATTTCGGGCACAACGCCTCCATAAACCTTGTGCAGGTCAATCTGGCTGTGCAGCGCCTGTGCAAGGAGGCCGCGTTCCGAGTCGAAGACCGCGACACCGGTCTCATCACAACTGGTTTCCAAGCCGAGCACCTTCATAGGCGCCGCATCATAACCCAGGAAACGCTCGAGAATGGGCCTCATTGCTTTGCAATATGCCGCTTCTACAGATAATATGGTTGGTCGCGTCCCGGCCCCTGTGCCGGGTTTCTTTGTATCTGAACTGATAAACGTATTTGTATGCCGAGTGTCCGTATAAAAGAAAACGAGTATTTCGACGCCGCCCTGCGTCGGTTCAAGCGCGCCTGCGAAAAAGCAGGAGTGCTGACCGAGCTCCGCCGTCGCGAGTTTTACGAGAAGCCAACCCAGGAACGCAAACGTAAGAAGGCGGCAGCTGTGAAGCGCCATATGAAGCGCTTATCCCGCGAGACCTCAAAGCGGAAGCGCCTCTACTAATCACCCGTCCGTTTCCCGAACTTCGTTCGCGGAAACCGACTGCAGCAGGCCCGGTATGACGCTCAAGGCCCAGATCTCGGAAGACATGAAAAGCACCATGAAAGCCGGTGACAAAGAACGGCTAAAAGTGCTGCGCCTGATGCTTGCCGCAATACAGCAAATCGAAGTTGACAAGCGCATCGAGCTAGACGATTCCTCTGTGCTGGGCGTGCTCGACAAGATGGTGAAACAACGTCGCGACTCGATCAGCCAGTTCAAAAATGGCGGCCGCGAGGACCTCGCCGACATCGAACTTGCCGAAATCGCTGTATTGAAAACCTATCTCCCCGAGCAGCTTGGCGAGGCGGAGCTCAACAAAATCATCGACCAGGCGATCAAAGACAGTGGCGCCGAGAGCATACGGGACATGGGCAACGTTATGGGTCAGGTCAAGGCAAAGGCCGCGGGGCGTGCCGACATGGGCGCGGTAAGCGCCAAGGTAAAAGAGCGCCTCGGTGCCGCCTGATCTCGCCGGGATCTGCCAGGCAAGAAAAGTGGCGTTGTCGGGTTCTTTAGCTATTCTTTAGGCAGTTCGGTCAAATTGGCAACCAATCCCGGAAAATTAACAAAGAGAATCGGGGTGGGTTAAGGCCCCGGTAACGAGAGTATTCGTCAACAGAGCAAATGAGCGGCTTAATACCCCAACATTTCATTGACGACCTGATTGCACGCGCCGATATCGTAGAGGTATTAGGCAAGCGCATTCAGCTCAAAAAAGCGGGGCGCGAGTTTAAGGCGAACTGTCCGTTCCATGATGAGAGAACGCCGTCCTTTACGGTGAGTCCGGCCAAGGGTTTCTATCACTGCTTCGGTTGTGGCGCCCATGGCACGGCCCTCGGTTTCCTGATGGAATACGACCATATGAGCTTCGTTGAGGCAGTCGAGAGCCTCGCGGGGTCAATGGGCATCGAAGTGCCGCGGGATGAAAGTCAGCGTCCGGCCCATCGTTACGACGAATTGTTCGAGCTGCTCACAAAAGTGGAGCGTTACTACCAGGCCAATCTCAAGAACAACGACGTTGCCAAGGCATATCTGAAGGCCCGTGGCATTGACGGCGCCACCGCGAAACGATTCGGCATCGGTTACGCATCGGCTGGCTGGAGCACTGTGCTCGACAAATTCGGTAAATCAAATGAAATGATCGAGCGCTTGCTCGCCGTCGGCCTGGTTATTCGTAAGGATAACGCCAGTCACTACGATCGGTTCCGCGACCGCATCATATTCCCGATACGGGATGCAAGAGGTCGGTGCATCGGTTTCGGCGGCCGGGTCATCAGCGACCAGGAACCCAAGTATCTCAACTCCCCCGAAACAGTTCTGTTTCACAAAGGCCGCGAACTGTACGGCCTGTACGAGGCGCGCCAGGCCATACGTAATATCGAAATGCTCGTTGTCGTCGAGGGCTATATGGACGTCGTCGGCCTGGCACGACACGGCATCGGGTTCGCCGTCGCCACGCTCGGAACGGCCACGAGCGATGATCACCTGACCCGCCTGTTTCGTTTGACCGAAGAAGTAATTTTCTGCTTCGATGGCGATAGTGCAGGCCGGGCGGCCGCATGGCGGGCACTCGAAACTACCCTGCCCCAGATTCGCGAGGGCCGACAGATTCGCTTCGTATTCCTGCCCGAGAACCAGGATCCGGATTCTTTTGTACGGGACAATGGCGCCAAGGCGTTCGAGGGGGCCCTCGCTGGAGGGGTGCCGCTTTCTGATTTCCTGGAACAGGAGCTGGCACTTAAGGTCGACATGGATTCCGTCGATGGTCGGGCGAGACTGGCCGAGCTGGCAAAACCGCTCGTGCAGCGTATTCCGGCGGGCGTCTATCGCGAGCTTCTGACGAAGCGGCTCGCCGAAGCCGTCGGCCTGTCGGCAGCAAAGCTCGATGCACTGTTTTCCAAGGACCAGGAAACAGGCCGGGGACAAAGCTCTGCAAGGGGAATCGCCGGCATTCGCAGTGCAAGATCGCCGCTCCAATCCGGCGCTGGCAGGCCCTCGGTCGTTCGGCGGGCAATTACGCTTTTGCTAAATAATCCCGAAGCCGGCCAGGAGCTGGACGTCGAAAAACTGGCAGGCGTCACCAAGCCCGGTACGGATTTGTTGCGAGAACTTATTGAAACAGTGCAGGCCGAACCCAATATAACAACAGCCGGCATCCTGGAACGTTGGCGAAACCGGGAAGAGGGCCGGCATCTGGGCAAACTCGCTACCATCGAAGTGCCCGATGATGAGGATTTTGACGCATCGGCCGAACTCGAAGAAAGTCTGGCTCAGCTGGCTGCTTACCGGCAGCGTGAGCGAATGGATAATTTAGTTAAAAAAGAGGGACTTAGCTCACTATCAGACGCTGAACGCGCAGAACTCAGGGAGCATCGGCGCGGCCCTGAAATGAATGGCTCAGAGCTAGATTAGACTCAGTCAAGACAGTATAATTACTCGTTTGCATTTTTAACATGGAGGGCCAACCACCTTGAGCGACAAACGTCCAATGGTGACCGGCACCAAGCAGGTACGACAACTTAAAGATTTGATTGCCCGCGGCAAGGAGCAAGGCTACCTGACCTATACCGAGGTCAATGATCATCTGCCTAACGACATAGTCGACCCCGAGCAGATCGAAGATATCGTCAACATGATTAACGACATGGGTATCGCGGTGCATGAGAAAGCACCGGATGCCGAGTCACTGTTGTTATCTGACGCGGCTGTCTCCAATGACGACGATGCCGCTGACGCCGCCGAAGCGGCATTGGCCAGCGTCGACGCGGAATTTGGGCGAACAACCGATCCGGTTCGAATGTACATGCGCGAAATGGGTACGGTTGAACTTTTGACGCGCCAGGGTGAGATTGAAATCGCCAAGCGCATCGAAGACGGGCTCAACCAGGTCAAGTACTCCATGGCGCACTTCCCACCGACGATGGAAAAACTGCTCGAGGTTTATGACGCAGTGTTCGCCGGCGATACCCGTATGCAGGATTTCGTTGTCGGCTTCATCGACCCAAATGCGCCGGACGAGATCAAATCGCCAGTCACAAAATCGGATAACGATGACAAGAGCGACGACGACGAAGTCATAGACACAGGACCGGATCCTGCAGAAGTTACTTCCCGGTTGAAAGCCATTCGACGCAAGTACAATAAAACGCTGACATTACTCGAGAAGAATGGCAGCGACGACAAGAAGACGATTAAGGTCCGTGCCGACCTCGCCGACAAACTGATGGAGCTGAAGCTGTCGCCCAAGATGTTTGATGCCCTCGTTCGCAACCTGCGCGGCGCAGTCTCGGTTATTCGCACTCAGGAACGGCAGGTTATGCAGATTTGTGTTCGTGATGCGGGTATGCCCAAGAAAGATTTTTTGGCGAGCTTTCCGAAGCGCGAGACCGATCTCAGCTGGATAGAAAAGCATATTCGCGCCAAGCGCAAGCATTCGTCGACTCTGGCCAAACTCAGAAATGACGTATTGCGAGCACAACGCAAGCTGGCCGCTGTCGAGACGCTGGCAAACCTCAAGATCGCTGAGATCAAAGAGATCAACCGGCAAATGTCGATCGGTGAGGCCAAGGCCCGGCGGGCGAAAAAGGAAATGGTGGAAGCAAACCTTCGACTCGTTATCTCGATTGCAAAGAAATACACAAACCGCGGCCTGCAATTCCTGGATCTGATTCAGGAGGGCAATATCGGCCTGATGAAAGCCGTCGACAAATTTGAATACCGGCGTGGCTACAAGTTCTCGACCTATGCGACCTGGTGGATCCGCCAGGCAATCACACGCTCGATCGCGGATCAGGCGCGCACGATTCGCATTCCGGTACACATGATCGAAACTATCAACAAACTGAACCGTATCTCCCGCCAGATGCTTCAGGAGATGGGCCGCGAGCCGCTCCCGGACGAGCTGGCCGAGCGCATGGAGATGCCGGAGGACAAGGTTCGAAAGGTGCTGAAGATCGCCAAGGAACCGATCTCCATGGAGACACCAATCGGCGACGACGAGGACTCCCATCTCGGAGACTTCATCGAGGACCAGACCGTGCATTCTCCGGTCGATTCGGCAACATCGGAAGGCCTGAAGGAAACCACGCACTCGGTGCTGGCCGGATTGACGCCGAGGGAAGCAAAAGTCCTCAGAATGCGGTTCGGCATCGACATGAACACGGACCACACCCTCGAGGAAGTCGGTAAGCAGTTCGACGTCACGCGCGAGCGAATTCGCCAAATCGAAGCGAAGGCACTTCGCAAGCTGCGCCACCCGACTCGCTCGGACCAGCTCAGAAGTTTCCTTGTGGAAGATTGATTCTGACGGGCGATGCCTGCCCGGTAGCGGAATCGCGTCAGAAGCAGGAGGTTTTGACGGCATTGGCAGATTAACGGAGTAAGATAAAGAAGACGAAAAGTGGGCCTGTAGCTCAGTTGGTTAGAGCAGGGGACTCATCGAAGAAAACGGTGCGTTTACGTCGAAAGACGTACAGTGAACGGGATGAATTCATGGAAACCTTAACAGTACGGCTGATGGCAACCCTGAGCCAAGCTGGAGGTACACCTCCAGAAGGTGCAGAGACTACCTGAGAACTTTAGTGTTCTTAATAACAGGCTAGAGCGTCCCGCCCCTAACAATCCGGTTGAGGGTGATGAGATAGTCCGCTCCATTCAGAAATGAGTGGCTCAAGTGAATCCCTTGGTCCCAGGTTCGAGTCCTGGCGGGCCCACCATTTATGTCTCATCACATGCTTCGGCGTGCCAGCGCAAGCCCAACACCGGCACCGACCAGGAAGCCGCCGGTGACCCTGTTTCTCAACCTGCCGAACTTGCTGAACCACTTGCGCGCCGAGCCAGCAAAGGCTACCCACAGCGAATCTCCGATGCCAACCGTGATTAAAAATACGGCGCTGAGAACCACGAGCTGTGTCGTGACCTGCATTGACTGGCCGACGAACTGAGGCAGGAATGCCGCGTTGAACAGAAGGGTCTTTGGGTTGATTACGGCTAATCCCAGGCCGTGCAAAAACGCCCTGTTTCCCCTCCCGGGCCGAATCTCGTTTAAATCCGAGGCCGGCTCATTCCAGGTCCTTAGCCCCAGGTACACGAGATACGCAACGCCAACCCACTTGATCCAGGTAAGGCCTGTTGCGGCCATCTCTACCAATACCGCGAAGCCCCCGATTACGCATACGAGTTGCAGGCCAACGCCACAAGTAGTGCCAAGGACCGTGATAAAACCAAAGCTGTATCCGTGCCGCAGACTGTTGGCTACGATGAGTGCGACGTTTGGACCGGGAATCACGATCAATACCGCGGTCGCCGCAATCAATGCCAGGATGTTGTCGGTCATTTAGTGCCCCACTACGTTCTCCGCGCTTTGCGCCAGTATTGAATCAGCATGAAGCCGAAGAACATACCACCGAGGTGCGCGAAGTTGGCAACGCCCGGCGCGCCCCCACTCAATCCCAGGTAGAGCTCGAGGAGACCATACATGAGCACAAAGTATTTGGCTTTCATAGGAATCGGCGGAAAGAGCAGCATAATTACACGATTGGGAAACGCCATTGCGAATGCAAGCAAGATACCGAACACGCCGCCCGATGCGCCGATCGTTGGATAGATTCCGCCCTGCATTCCCGCCACTATCAGTTGCACGATGCCTGCGCCGATGACACAAGTCAGATAGTAAATCAGAAAACGCCTGGCACCCATCATTCTCTCGATATCTCTGCCGAACATCCAGAGCCCGAACATGTTGAAAAAAATATGATTCAGATTGCCGTGCAAGAATCCGTAGCTCAAGAGCTGCCAGATGTGGAACTCGGGGCGCGGCGAGCCGGCCGGCCACAGCGCAAAGTTGTAAATCAAGAATTCAAACTGCAACTGCTGAGCGGCAAAAAGCAGTCCATTGGCAACGAGCAATGCGAATATTACGGTTGGGATGGCGCTGGTGTCGGTTGGCCGACGTTGATAGGCATGCTGGTTCAAGCGAAAAGGTTCCTTGATTTCATATTTGCCGGGCTGACATTTTTGTTAAGACATCTGCTCTGTGAGATTGTTCTGCAGTATGTATGGGCAGTGCCGGCGATTACCAGCCGCCGCCACCACCACCACCGCCTCCGCCGCCGGAGAATCCTCCGCCTCCACCGCCTGAAGATGAGCCTGGCGGCGTGACGGATGAGCTGATTGCAGTGTTAAGGTCGCTGGTCAGGCTTGCTGTGTTTGAGCTCAGGTGGCGGCTGTTCCAGGGGCCGCTATACCAAGCCGGGTGATACGCCGTGTCATCAGGACCATGCAGGTTCGCAAATACTTCCGCAAACCGTTCAGACCACTGCTGCTCGACCCCTAAGGCAAGCGCAAACGGGAGATATTCCTCGAAAAGCGCCGGCGTTTTCTCGGGTGGGTTTCTGAGGTTCATCTCGTCCTTTTCCGCTACCTCCAGATAATCCTTGAAGCCCAGCATTCCGTCGAGCACTTTTCGCCCCAGGCCGGTCGGTCGTTTCATCAGCGCCGCAAAAATAAAGAATAAAATGACCATCAAGACGATGACTGCGATCACAGCAGGTGTTGGACCGGCGCCCACGTTCAGAGCAATAACGGCGGACAGTACTCCAATCACCAGTCCCGGAACACTAAGCAACCCGTTCGTTTTGAAATAGCGATTCGCGTAATCGCGCTTCAAGGATTTTCGATGCGCTAATCGCGCCTTGCCGAGCAATTCGTGGTATTCGTTATCGAGCATAACAAGACCACCGTCCCGGAATAGCCCGGCGTACAGCTCCTGCTCGCCCGTAGCCAGTCTTGGCGCGTTTTGTCCCGGGTCGGTGCGCTTTAACGTATGTGGGTTGCCGGACGCCTGAATGCACAGGTATCCTTTGACTGCAAGATTGACCACTGCAGAAGTCATCACTTTGCTGTCGTAATACATCTGGTTAATGTAGCGCAGCGACGCTGGTGAGAATCCTTCCGGCGGTTCATAGCGAGTGAATATGAGTCCCTCTTCCGGATCCTTGCCAAAATTTCGCCATACCAGAATAAAATAACTGAACATGGCAACGAGCCCGGTCAGCGCTGCGATCAGATTGATATTATCGGTCAACAGCCAGGCCACTTCTTGCACCGGGCTCGGAGGCAGCAAGAAGCCTTTCGGCCAGGCGACAACTATCGTCAACCCCTCGTGCGGCACAAGCACCTTCGTCGATTCGAAAGTGACGCTGGCAGAGCTCTCGCTTCGTGCTATGTAGTCTTTACCTCGGGCACCCATTAGGCCCGTGAATCCATCTGTACTTAGAATGGTCGCGTTGCCGTCAAACTGCAATACGACCGTAGCGCTCGCTTTGTCGATCGGAAACGCCCATTCAGTTCCGGTAACGTTCCAGTACAACTCGTCATGTTCGTCGAAAAATCCAATCAAACGGTTCGCCCTGTAGCGAAACGTGTACGTATGGATTCCCGTTGCCAACATCCGGTTCGAGTTGCCGAAATACGTTCGAATGCCGTTCCCCACTTCGAGTGTATGAAAATCTTCCCTGGCGTCATCGCGCAAAACCGACAGCGGCTCATATGCAACTTCATAGTTATTGCCGTAAGCGTCCCGATACCGGGTTGGAAAATCACGATAAATACCGCGCCTGATTCTCGAGCCCTCCGCCCTGACCGTAATTGTCTCCGTGACTTCAATCCAGCCGTCCTGCCGCACGTCAATGTCACTATGAAAAATCAGTATCCGTTCGTCAGCTCCGGAAATAACTGGCAGGAGCAGCAACAACAGCAGATAGAATTTTTTCACTCGATACTTCCTAAATTGACGAGTGGCACGTTTGCCACATCATCTGATGTCTTTTGAAAATAACTGCGGGGAGTGAAGCCAAACCAGCCCGCTATCATATTGTCCGGCACTGTTTCAGTTCTCGTATTGAACTGCCGAACGGATCCATTGTAATAACGCCGGGCAAACTGAAGATAGTTTTCTGTTTCAGCAAGTTCCGTTTGCAGATTCAGAAAATTCTCGTTGGCTTTCAGGTCCGGGTATTGCTCTGCCACAGCGAGGAGGCGTTGCACACCGGCACTCAGTTCCTCCTCAGCATCACCCAGTTCGGTAACGTCGCTTATTTGCATTGCCTGGGCCCGGAGGTTCGTCACAGCTTCGAGCGTTGCCCGCTCATAGCCGGCGTATTGATCTACGGCTTTTACGAGCTGCGGAATGAGGTCATGGCGCCGCTGCAATTGTACATCGATATCGCTCCATGCGGCATTCACTCTGTTGCGGTCTCGAACGAGACGATTATAGAGAAGGGCGGTCAAAGCCGAGAGCGCCAACAAAATGGTCAGGATCACGTAACTCATGGCAGCGCTTTTATCACTGAATCGCGATCAGGGGTCCAACAGGATTAATTTGATGGACCACTAGCTGTTGGCGGACTGCACCGAGACACTGTCACCCAACCGGACCGGCCCACCCCTGAGTACCGTGCAAGCGACACCTCCGCGCCATTCCGGTCTCAGTGCGGACCGGAGGCCCTGAAATTGTTCGTCCATACGACTGCACGGATCGACTTCCATGGTAACCAGTAATCGAGCGCCGGCGATTTCAATAACGTCACCCGTACGCTGCGGCAGCTCGATGTCTTCGACCAGCAAGTTTGCCCGCCGGGTGGTCCATGGAATTTCCTGACCGAGTTCTTCGCAGGCGGCTGCCCATGCCGCGGCGGATATCACGGTTACCTGGCGCTTGCCGGGCTTGCCACGAAAGTCATTTGCGACACCCGTTTGCTCGCTGATTTCAGCGTCGTTCAGGATTTCCATCTCAGCGCGCTTCTTGTCGCGCCTGGCGATTCCAACCAACCGGCCCATAGCCTCCTCCGATGCGCGTTGCAGGATCGGGGATTGTACCGGGAATAGGAAAAAGAGGGGCTGAATTCAGGGGACAGTTTACTTATTTTCGTATTGACTGTGATACGCGAGAGTTGTCGCCAAATAAGTAAACTGTCCCCTGAATTCGACCCCTTATTTTGCGTATTTTGGTGTGACACCCTTTGTTTCAGAACCAGAAGGAAACAAAGATCTGGTAGACACTGGCGTCGAGCCTGTAGGCCGGTTCCTCGCCAACGAGTGCGCCAGTCGTCAGGTCGCGGAAATTATCGTAATCGATCTGCAACTGATCGTAGATCAGGTTGACAGATCCCCTGTCAACGAAGCCCCAGCCGCCTTGAAGAAACGCGTAACTCGCCTGCAAGCGGAAATTCTGGCTGCCGAACTTGCTGAGCTCTTTGTCTCTCCCGCGGAAGTTTGTCGCCTCTGATCGGGGAAACAGATCACTGTAAAAATCTGCCTGCCCCTGGGTGTAGTGCCGGTACTTGCCGGTAAACGTCCACGCTCCCCAGGGATGCGTGTAACTTATCGCACCTGTGTGCGACAGAATGCCCCAGGTGTCAGTAAAGAAGCGGTACTCGCCCTGAATCGCCGCACGGTACGGCAGGTAGTAACGAGCCCTGATGCCTACCGCGGTACTCGTGCGTGTATTTGGATAAAGTTCGGCTTCGTAGCTGTAGCCGATTGGATTTGACGAATCGACGTAGCGAACTGTCCGGTACGGGTTATTCAAAAAACCCTCGTCCGTAATCGTCTCGACGTTCAATCCCATGATCAGGTTGCGCGTCACGATCTGCGTCAACCCGACAGAGTAAAACTGACGATCGGCTTCGCGTACAAATGTATCATCGTCAGACCGGCGGATTTCATCATTGCCAAGTGAGTACGCCAATGTCAGTGTGGTCAGATCGCCAAACATGCCCTGACTGACGCTGAAGCTGTAAGAGTCGGACGTGAAGTCGCTTTCCTCACTATTCGTGACAGAGATGCTCATCATCGTGTTGCCACGAAGATAGTCCATACCAATCGACTTCTGCTCGCGGTCCTCGGTATACGGACTCGCCGTCGTTACGACATCGATCGATGCCGAGCTGATCATGTCGACGTAGTAATTCGCGACAAACGAAACGTTCTTGCCTGCTTTTTTTCTGACAAGTATCGATGGCCCTTCGATCGTCACGCCGCCGCCATCGTAGAGATGATAGAGAATGTCTGCGCGATCATCAGGCAACACGTCGCCTGTCGCCGGTCCGGCTGTAGCCAGAAGCAGAATACTGGCAACAATGCCGGCGCGTCGGTATTTCATGATCAAAAGGACCCAGGCGCTCTAGTTACAGCCGCAGCCGCCGCCTGCGCTGCCCTCGCCGCCCCGTGCGCCCTCACGCGCTTCAAAAACGTGATGGGTGTACGCGGTGGACACGGGATCGGGATCGAGCGACATAATAGGATCAGCCAGGCGGTCCCGCTCATAAGGCTTTACCCAGGGCTCGATAGGCCCACAGGCAGAAAGGCCTGCAATCAGCAGAATCGGCAGCAAAAGACGGAAAATCAGGGTCGTTTTCATCCTCATTCTCCAAGAATAGCGCGGGCCCCGCAGCCGAACCGTGAACCCTGCCTCAGAAGAACACCGTTACCCCGAGGTGCCCCTCGAGGTTATGAACCGTTTTTTCCTCGCCAAGCAGGTCGATGTCGAAGAGATGGTCGCGAAAATCAATGTGCAGGGCCACGGAATCGGTCAGCAGGAAGCGATAGCCGGCACCAAAATTGACTGTGAAGCGGTCGTCGCCTGCAAACCGCGTCGAGCCGAGCCCGGCAATTACGTAGAGATTGGTGTTATAGGCGCGCGACTCGCCGATAAACACTTCGCCTGGCAAAATATTGTAACCGAGGTTCAGATTGTAGTAGGTGAGCTCCCGGTCGCTGTCCGACAGTAGCGGCGCGCCACCGCTTAGCACCTCAAAGCTCGTCAGGCCCGCCTCTGTCTGGCCCACGCTTCCTTCAACGAAAAAGCCCTCTGTAATGTGGTAAGCGATACGAGCCCCGTAGACGACGTTGGAGCCGAAATCCTCGATGCTCATGATGCCGGCAAATGCGCCGACTTCGAAATCCTCGGCGTCGATTGCGGGCTCCTTGATCTCGCGTCGCTCGACTTGCGGATCGATGATCTGCTCGGGCTCGGGAGCCTCAGCCGGCGGTGCCGCCGATTCGTTGGCGCCCAAACCAAACAGGCCTTTTGTCGCCGCGCAGCCCGACAAGGCAATCATTGCAACGGCTAGAAAAAGAACGCGAAACCGACTTTCCATTCCTCTACTTCCTCGTTTTCATCACGGCTCGTGAACACCACATAGCTCTTGTACTCTGCCCTCAGGATAAAGCGTCGCGTTGCGTAAAAGCGAAACCCTGCTCCCACATGGGCAATCTGATCGGTACGATCCTCGCCCTGAATGATTGTGGATTTCGGTACCGTGTGTATTACCCCGGTACCCATCGTGAAAAACGGTGAAATCCGCCACTCGGGCCAAGTTTCATGCGTCAAGTTAACACTGCCCATCCAGCCGTTCGAAAAATTTCCCAAAATCTGTGAACCCCATACCTCTATGGACACATTTGGGTTGAACGAGTACCCCCCGTAGAGTGAAATGACGTTGGCGCCGCCGAAATCTCCGGCCATCACCCCGGCCTCCCAACGGGCATCCGTGAAGTCTTCCTGGTCGGCCTGGGCGAATTCGATCTTCTGGCCGCCTGGCTGCAGCGTCAACTCCATCTGGTCACGGTCAACCCATCCTTCTTTCCCGTTGGGGGCGCGGACCTTGAACCAGTCCGTTTTTCTCACGAGGATATCGACCGTTTCGCCACGGTCCACTACATGGAACCTGGGATAGCCGCGGCCCGGCCCGGTTCGCAATTCCAGATAGGGGTCGGCCACCGACACTGTTCGATATTCGTCGGCGGCCTCGGCAAGCCCCGCGGTGAAAGCCTGGCTCAGCATGAGAACCAGAACTGTCAACCAGGGTGGCTTAGTTGATTGGCACGTCGAAGGGGTTATTGTAGTATTGCGCTCCGACATCCAACCATTCCGCAATCAAGCGTTTCTCCGCGTCAGACAGATACCCGTCGTGGCTGCCGCCATCAAAGCGGCTAAAAAATCGATCCGAAAAATTCGCCCCGGCCACGCTCATAGAGGGACTCACCGTTACAGTGACCAGTATCGGATTGCCATTCGCATCGACCTGGCCGCTATCCACCATCAGATCCTGTATCGTGCCCGTGGCAATATCAAGGACCTGCTCGTTATCTGGAAACAGCAATTCGCGATAGGAAATCAGGTGGTCCGCTTCATCCGGGGACGGCAGGCCGCTCAGATCCAGCTGACCAAACGGGACGCGTACTGCGCCCGCCGCATCAACCGGCGTGTGGCAGCCAAGACAATTCTGAATTGGCAGGCCATTGACGTCCAGCTCCGGAAGACCGGTAGCAGGATCCAGAATTTGCCTGGTGGTCTCCCACAACGGGTGTATGTGCATCGGGTAGTTGACAACAATGCGGCACCTCGAAGTCCACGGCTGGGTCAGGCAGAAATCTGAGGCCACGGATAACGGCGCCGCGGTCGTCAGATCCAGGTATGAGTAGGTGAAACCTGGATCTTTCAGCCTGCCGGCCGCTGCCTCATCGGTCCACACGTCATCGAACACCACGTTGATCGACGGCTCCAGAGACGAGCAGTTGTCGTTGTTGCAGCTATAGAGAGCGCGGGTCTGTGCCATCGTGTCGCCGACATTGTCGACGAACATGGCCGGATCCGTATTCGGGAATTCGCTGCCAGCGGTCTGCGCGCCTGCCCAGGCGGCATCGAACGCGTCACCCCGGCCATGCGAGATGCCGCTTTGAGCGCGGTGGCAACCGTTACATTCGAGCAACTGACCCGGACGCACCTGCATCCAGTTCTGGTGTCTCGCGGTAATCCGGCGGCCATTGGCATCGAGCACGCTGACTGCGAACGCAACATTGGCGGGAACCTTGACCATGACGGACCCGTCTGGCTCGATTGGCGCATAACCCAGGACTTCCTTCATGCCCTGCTGAGCGCTGCGTCCGAAAGCGGTGTTGGGGAGATCGACGATATCCTGATCGGGAAGGGAAACCGCTTTAACAATTCTCAGGAACCGGGCCGGCCTTTGATCTGCCGTCGTCTGTGCCGGGTCCGCCAGCACATCGATATCTATGCCGGGGAGGACAGCACCATCGAAGTCGTAAACGCTGCGGATATGAAGCACGCCGGCGCCCTCGATGGCGAGGTTCGGGTCCATCGCAAAGTCATTTGACCCACCGAGAATCACCGGCGGCGCTGTTCTCGGATCTGCAGCAACCACTTCGGGGAAAATGAATCCGGCT
>Ga0255053_10000599_pt1 | contig 20053 bp, 24 predicted proteins | sample JV7_2_22_MG_FD_188635 | JGI IMG/M metagenome (GOLD analysis project Ga0255053, IMG submission 188635) | Seawater microbial communities from Jervis Inlet, British Columbia, Canada - JV7_2_22 | ecosystem: Environmental > Aquatic > Marine > Inlet | place: Canada: British Columbia | collected... | reverse complement strand
GCGGCTGAGGAAATAGAGGCGGTGGGCGGTAATGCGTTACCCGTCGTCTGTGATATTCGTTCCGAGGAACAGGTTATCGCTGCGGTCGAGCAGGGTGTCGAGAAGTTCGGTGGCATCGATATCTGTGTCAATAATGCGAGCGCGATCTCGCTGACGCCGACGTTGCAGACGCCGATGAAACGTTTCGACCTGATGCATCAGATCAACACGCGTGGCACGTTTCTCGTGTCCAAAACCTGTATTCCGCATCTGCTGAAGTCCGACAACCCGCATATTCTGAATCTGTCGGCCCCGCTGAACATGGAAGAGAAATGGTTCGCGCCGCATGTCGCGTACACGATGGCCAAGTTCGGCATGAGCATGTGCGTCCTCGGCATGGCAGGGGAGTTTCGCGAGCAGGGTATCGCCGTCAATGCCTTATGGCCGCGCACGACGATCGCGACTGCGGCGGTACAAAACCTCCTTGGTGGAGACGAGCTGACGCGCCGCTCCCGCAAGCCCGAGATCATGGCCGATGCCGCGCATATCATCCTGACGAAACCGAGCCGCGAGTTTACCGGCAATTTCTGTATCGATGATGAAGTCCTGGAGAGTGCCGGCATTACCGATCTCACTGCCTATTCCGTTGACCCCTCGGTCGATCCGATGCCGGACTTCTTCGTGGAACCCAGGGGTTGAATATAAATGGGTGCCCGACAGGAGCAGTTTTCCGGCACCCGCGAGGTTCGTGAAGCCCATCAGTTCGACATTGACCAGCTTCAGGAATACATGCTGTCGCATGTCGAGCACTTTCAGGGGCCGCTGAGCGTTCGACAGTTCAAAGGCGGCCAGTCCAATCCGACTTACCTGCTCGAATCACCATCGGGCAAATACGTCATGCGGCGAAAGCCACCGGGCAAACTCCTGAAGTCCGCCCATGCCGTCGACCGCGAGTTCAGAGTTATCAGCGCGCTTTATGCCGCCGACTTCCCGGTGCCCCGGCCCTATGTACTTTGCGAGGGCGAGGAGATCGTCGGCACGATGTTTTTCATCATGGAATTCGTCGAGGGCCGCATCTTCTGGGAACTGGACCTGCCTGATCTGGATCCGGAGGAAAGAACGGCGATCTACGACAATCTCAACCAGACGATTGCGGATCTCCACAACTTCGACCACGAGCATATCGGTCTCGGTGATTACGGCAGGCCGGGCAATTACTTTGCGCGACAGATATCCCGCTGGTCGAAGCAGTATTACGCATCTGAAACGAACAAGCTCGAATCGATGGACAAGCTGATCGAATGGCTTCCTGACAATATTCCAGATGACGAGTCGGTGAGCGTCGTCCACGGTGACTTTCGTCTGGACAACGTCATCATTCATCCGACCGAAGCAAGAATAACGGCCGTTCTCGATTGGGAGCTCTCGACGATCGGACATCCGCTCGGCGATTTCACCTATCACCTGATGGGATGGCAGACGCCTGAGATCGGCGTCGGTTCCTCAGGGCTGCTGGGAAAGGACCTTAAAGCGCTGGGCATACCGGCGGAGGAAGAATATGTCGCCGCTTATTGCGAACGTACAAACCGGCAGGACGGCATTCAAAATCGGGATTTTTATTCGGCATACAACTTTTTCCGCATCGCCGCGATACTGCAGGGCATCGCCGGTCGCGTCCGTGACGGCACGGCTGCCAGCGCGCACGCCGAGCAGGCGGACAAGGCAGTTCCGATTCTGGCCGAAATGGCCTGGCAATATGCGCAGAACGCTGCCTAGTCTGAGTGAGGATCCTGCCGGTTCAGCGAATGCGCCATGATGACGGCCGCTTCACGGCGGTCGTAATAGCCGGCGACCTGCCCGAGGAAGCGGTAGCCGAGCTGCCTGTAGAACCGTAACGCGGCTCGATTCGAGGCCCGGACCTCCAGCCTGATGGCTTGAATGCCGGCAGTACGGCAGGATTTCTCCAGCCATTCCATCATTGATCGACCGATACCCGTGCGGCGGAAATCGGGCCTGACAGCCAGCAGAAAAAGATGCGCCTGATGATCGCCGAAGCGCATGATCGCGAACCCGGCCATTACTCCCTCTCTGCTGGCAATCAGGACCATCGTGTCCTTGTCATCGATATGCCACCTGACCTTGGCCGGCGTCCAGCGCCAGTTAAGGCCATATTCGATATGCAGCCGCGACATCGAGGCGATTGCCCTGGCCTCTGAAGAATGCGCTGCCCGGAGCGTGATGTTGGCTAGCGGTTTCACGATTCCGCAATCGTATGACAACTTGCTGCCTGTCGGCCACCGCAATAGAATGCAGCCCCCGAAACTTCACGACCACATCTTGAGTACACAGATCGCAAACAAGGACAGTCAAGTCATGCCGCTGGACTACGACGCATTGATGGGCACAAGGATGTCCGACAAGCCCACTATATATAGTGACAAGGATGCGATGTTGTATGCGCTCGGCATCGGATTCGGCCACGATCCGCTGGATCAACACGAACTCCCGTTTGTTTTCGAGAATCAATTGCTGAAGACGGTGCCGACGATGGCCAGCATCCTGACACCCGGCGATTTGCTGGCAGATTGCGGCTGGGACTACAGCCTGATGGTGCTCGGTGAGCAAAAACTCGATTTGTTTCGTCCATTGCCCGAGAAGGGCAGGCTATTGACCAATAGCCGCGTGGTCTCTGTTTTCGACAAGGGCCCCGACATCGGTGCCGTCATTTCCGTGGAATCCGAAGTTCGCATGGCGAAAGACGACACGGCCCTGTTCACAGTCGGCAGCACCGTCATTGCCCGCGGCGATGGCGGCTTCGGTGGACCAACAGGGAAAAACGCCGAGCCCCACAGATTGCCGAAAAGAGAAGCGGATATGAGTTGTGACCTCGAGACGCAGCCCGATCAGGCGCTACTCTTCAGGCTATGCCGAGATCGCAATCCCCTGCATGCAGACCCTTCGTTGGCAAGGCAGGCCGGGTTCGAGAGACCGATATTGCATGGTCTCTGTACTTACGGCATCGCCTGCCGGGCAATTCTCAAGACCATTTGCGAGTACGATCACACGCTGATCACCGGTTTCAACACCCGATTCACAGCCCCTGTGTATCCGGGCGATACCATCACAACCGAGATGTGGCAGGACAGGAATATCGTCTCATTCCGCTGCCTTGTGAAGGAACGGAATACCGTCGTCATCGACAACGGGATGTGCACGTTAGTAGCGTAGTCAGGCGAACGGCGCGCGCAGAGGCGATTTTGTCTCCTGAAAAACCGCGACTCACTCCTTGACATGTGTACCATTAATGGTACACTCCGCAAATCAATTGGCGAGGATATCAAGACCTTGCAATTTGGGTGGCCTGTGGGAATGCCGCTTGCGCGAAAGATAAGTAGCGACCTTTGGGAGTTGAGGTCACATGTAGGTACTGGAATTGTTCGGACGTTTTTTACTGTGTATGACCGGAAGATTGTGCTGTTGCACGGGTTCGTTAAGAAATCTCAGAAGTCCCCATCTAACGAATTGGCGATTGCGAAGCGTAGGTTAACGAAATTGAGATCGTAGATATGGCTAGAAAAAATATTGGAAGTGATTTCGACGAATTTCTTGACGAGGAAGGGCTGCTCGAGGACGTAACGGTTGTAGCCGTTAAACGATACATTGCCTTTCAGCTTGCTGAAAAAATGTCGGAGAGGAGTCTTAGCAAGGCGGAAATGGCTCGACGCATGGAAACTAGTCGGTCCGCATTAGACAGACTACTGGATCCGGAAAACTCATCAGTGACACTGCAGACCTTACAAAGCGCTGTAAGAGCCCTTGGCGGCCGCCTGAAAATTGAACTAGATTTTGAGAAAAGCGCAGCATGACTGTTCAGCTGAACCGCTGGGCATATAGAAATATGGTGAGCAATAATGCAAATTATCGACTTTAGAGTGGGGAGCGAGTATCTCTGCGGTGAGAAGCGCTGGAGATGCACGGACATTGGAACCCGGGTGGTAGTGGCAATAAGCCTGGATGATCACGATGATCCATCATGGTTTAACGGGCCTCCATATGCGGTTCCCGAAACCGTATTTGACGAGTTTGACGTCAAAGGTTGTCGCCCGATTGATCGAGGGGCGACATCGTGAGAAGAGCGAATCTGGAGCGCCAGCGAACGCTTCGAAGATGGCGCGAGCATCTCACCTGGCACGGCCCGGACGAACTTACGTGTAGATGTGAGCTGGAAGTCGGTCGGTTTCGCAAGACTCAGCGGATCGGGGGTTGCGGCAATACTCAATGCTATCTATGCCATGGAGATAAACTGTTGAAGCGTCCGCCACCGAGGCAAATGCGCTCCGATGTTTCTTATCGCGAGTGGATACTGGAATATCCACGATTGGCCGCAAACGAATCCTACAGTTTTTAGTCGATTAGTCGCGTCGAGGTAATCCGAAACTTTATTTCCATCTCATCGCGCACGCGAATGCTGCCGAGCGCGGCCGTGAATGGTTTCAGCCCCAACTGTGCATGCGTAAGCGTCAGATTGCCTGTAACAACGATCTGATCATCACTTGTAACAACCGACGCAAGAAACGCCAGAACCTTCGTTTGATCCCTGATCGTAAACTCTCCATGCACGAGGATATCCGGCAAGGCGCCGGTCCACTCGTTCGATCGCACAATGACGTTGCTGAAATTGCCGCTGTCCAGCAGTTTCTCGCTCAGCATATTCTTGCGTGTCCCCCGCTTGGCCTTGTCCGGAACCGGTTTCTCGAACGCCTCACCTTCTTCGAGTCGTAGCGCTTCATTATCGATTTCGAAACTCTCGACCGAAATCACCAGCTCGACGTTCGACGTAGCCGGATCGTTAGTGAGTTCGATTCGACCATCGATGTCATTCGTCGAAATCACATGGCTGTGTCCGAGACTACCGAGGAGTCCGGCTGGATAGATCAACACGCGGAGTTCACTCTCATCTTTTACGACTTCAAATACACCAGCGTCCGGATATTCGGACGCATTCGTGAGCGAGCCCGAGAATATGAACAGGAGAAAACCGATAAATCGGTAAACCACTGCGCTGCTGATACAATTTGCGCCAGGTAACGATGGCCGCCGCAGGAGCTGGCAATGAATGACAGAGTTAAAGTCGAAATTCAGAATCATATTGCGGAGGTTACCCTTAACCGTCCCGAGAAACACAATGCCGTCGATCTTGCCATGTTCGATGGGCTTATCGAAGCAGGTGAGTCGCTGTCCAGCGATGCATCCGTTCGGGCAGTGGTGCTTCAAGGTGCCGGCGAGAATTTCTGTGCCGGCATCGATCTGTCAGTGTTTCAGGATGGTGGGCTGCAGCGCATCGACAAGACAGCATTCCAACCACGTGATAACTCACCTGCAAATTTCTTTCAGAGCGCGGCCTACATCTGGCGCGAGTTGCCGGTACCGGTGGTCGCTGCAATAAAAGGCGTGACCTTCGGCGCCGGCCTTCAGATCGCCCTCGGCGCGGATATCCGTTTCGCGAACTCGCGAGCCAAATTTTCAATCATGGAGGTCAAGTGGGGCATCATTCCAGACATGGCCATCACGGCCACGCTTCGCGACGTAATGCCGGTGGACCGGATCAAGGAACTGGCCTATTCAGGCCGCATCATCGGTGGCAGTGAGGCAGAAAAGATCGGTCTCATTACGTCAGTGCAGGAAGATCCACTCGATTCAGCCCGCCGACTTGCCGAGGAGATCGCCGGCAAATCACCGGACGCGATACGTGCGATCAAGACCCTGATTAATTCATCCTGGCATGAAACCGTCGAAGAAGGTCTCCGGCTCGAAGCCGGCCTACAGATCAAGGTTCTGACGTCCGAGAATCAGAAAGAAGCCGTTGCGGCGAATCTCGAGAACAGACCTCCGAATTTTCAGGACGCTACATAAAAAAATGGCAGAGATTTAGAAACCCGCGCTCACGAATAGCGCCGGTCCATGATGGCGCACCTCTATCGTGCCCGTGAGGTCGTCGTCTCTCGAATCCAGTTTCATGCCGAGGAAGTTATAAGCGATGCCGATACTGAAGTTCTTGCCGAAGCGCCGCTGAATATCAATAGAAAAGGAGTTCATCAATCCTTCGTAACGGTCGAAGTCCATGCGAAATACCTGCAGTCTTGCGCCAAGCGACGCGAACCGCCCCACCGCAATCGATCCATGTAAGCCAATGACCGGCAATGGCACGGTGGAATCGGTTGCATCGCGCTGACCGGTCGCTGGCGCGAAAATTTCTGTCCTCAGTCTGGAGTAATGCACGCCAGCCATGAATCCGAGTTCTTTCTGGGTGTCATTGATCAGCGAATACGCGTATCCAAGACGCAGTATCTTTGTTTCAGCACTGCTATTGACGGTTGTGCCCGCTGCAAAGAGCTCGTCGCCGAACATAATGGGGTCCTGCAAGGTCGCCACTCCACTGCGGGAGGTTTCGAAGTAGCCGATCTCAATGCGATGAAACTCGCTAAATCGAAAGATCGCATCAGCTTGCAGAATCGTCTGATCATCGGGAAGCCCGAGCAATTCTTCCAGATCGATTTCGGACCCCGGGAATCCCTGGTCTCCTTCAGAAACTATTTTGGTATCGATGGAATCACTGAATGCAGCCAAGCGGATCTCGACGCGGTCCTGCCGACTGCCACCGCGCCTGGATTCGCGAGGCATAAAAATGTCCGAGTTGTAAGCAACGCCTAGGCTCGCGGACCAAAGTTTGTCTTCACCGACGATCGGGCTATTCCTAATCTCGGAGTCCAGATACTCGAGGCCCAGGCTGCCGGACAGCAACCACTTCTCCGAAATCTCGTAGCCCCAGCGTACTTTGAGGGCAGTGTTCAATGCACTCCCCGCTACGTATTCCGGGCGCGTCGGTCGTGCTTCTTGTGTTGTTACGCCGAAATAGTAATTGGCGTAATCCGAGTCTTGATGAATAAGTTCGATACTGGGAATGATGAAGCTTCGTCCGCGTCGTCGCGGGAGGGAAAATGCCAATTGGCTGATCAGTCCGTCGTGACGACCCGAAATTTCGGTATAGGTCTTGAAGTTGATGTGAACTGGCCATCCTCGATAGCCAATGATTGGTGCGAACTCGATGGTCCATAGTCGGTTAGACAGACCTTCGAGTTCCGGCGCATCGCTGGACCCGAATCCCAGCGTCTGAATACGTCCAACCGCCCCAAGTTCCCAGCCGCTCTCGCTCACCCAACGAAAACCAAGGTCGCTTTCACGGATCAGAAGCCAGTCGTCCGTAAAAGCGGAGTCATTAAAGCTGGTCAGGTAGGGATAGCCGATGGTCGAGTTTTCACCACCGACGTACGGGCTCTGGCTCGCGGAAACACGTACACCGAGGGCATAGTTGTTCAGATCGTACGCCCGAATGAAATCCAGAAAGCTACCGGCAACTGCCCGTTCACCTGTGGCCAGGGTCCCGCACAGCAGCAAAAGAGACAGGTATCGGAGCATTCGTGCAAACAATATCGGAGTCATTGGTCAAGGGCCAGCCTTTCAAAGGCAGACAAACGTAACTAACGTAAATAGTTGAAAACTAATACCAAATTCACTTTCTTGCGGGAGTGTGGTTAATTTCTAGCGAAATGGCTAAGCTAGACCCACGGCACAGGGATAAAAACAACGAAGGCTGGCCGTCCTGCAACCGCAGCTTCATAAAATCGCCGTCAAACTGGTGGTGCGCTGCAAAACAATGACAAGAATGGGGAATGACATGAGTAATTCAGACACGGCCGCCGCCGATCGAAATTTTCAGAAAAATGCGATGGCTTCTTTCGTTCAAATTGCAGCCGTCGCTGTCCTGGTTCTCTGGTGTTTCCAGATCATTGCGCCGTTCATTTCGATCGTTCTGTGGGGAGCGATCATCGCCGTCGCGATCTATCCTGTGCACCTCAAACTGAGCGGCAAGCTCGGTGGGCGAGAAAAATTGTCCTCGACGCTTTTCGTTCTGCTCGGACTCGCGATCCTGCTGGTGCCGACGTACATTCTTACAGACTCTTCAGTTGCGGCGTTGAAATCGGTGGGCACCGATTTGAAGAATGGCAGTGTTTCAATATCTCCTCCGAATCCATCGGTAGCAGAATGGCCGCTGATAGGCGAGCAGGTCCATGAGATTTGGAGCGACGCAGCCGCCAATCTGGAGGACACACTCAACAAGTTTGAAGACCAGCTCCGGGCCATGGGTGGCCAGGTCGTCAGATTTGCCGGATCGTTGGCGGTTGGTGTACTTCAATTCGTGGCGTCTTTCATCATCGCAGGTGTATTCCTGGTCGGTGCGGAAGGCAGCTACAGGATGAGCCAGACGTTTACCTCGAGTCTCGTCGGCGATCGCGGCAAAGGGCTGACCGATCTTTGTGTCGCAACGATCCGCAGTGTCGCCAAAGGCGTTCTCGGCGTTGCAATTATTCAAGCCCTAATGTCAGCGGTGGGACTGGTTCTGATGGGGATACCGGCGGCCGGTATATGGACATTCGCCGTACTGATGCTTGCGATCATGCAACTTCCGCCGATTATCATTTTGGGGCCAATCGCGATCTGGGTCTTCTCGACGGCTGAAACTGTGCCGGCAACAATATTTCTGATATTCGCACTCCTGGTCAGTGCCAGTGACGGCGTCCTGAAGCCGATGTTCCTGGGACGCGGCGTGGAAATTCCGATGCTTGTCATTCTGCTCGGCGCCATCGGCGGCATGATCATGCTGGGAATCGTTGGTCTGTTTGTCGGAGCAATCGTTCTGGCCCTCGGATACCAGATACTTACGGCCTGGATGGAGACCGACGAGCTGAACAATCCGCGGCAACCTGCTGAAGAGGCCGGGGCCGGCTAATCGATCGGCGTATGAACAAGTGCCATCAGATTCGCGGGACGATTGTCGTCCTGACGGCCGTATTTTTGTCGGCCTGTGCACCGGTCGGCCCCGATTTCGTGCGACCGGACGCCGAGTCGAATGCGCAGTGGTCCGATTACACGCGGGAAGAGTTTCAGTTCTCCCCGCAGGACTCGGTCGACTGGTGGAAAGTCCTCAATGACCCGGTGCTCGATCAGCTAGTCGTCGCCGCCAGGCAAAACAACAACAGTGTCCAGATAGCCGGTCTCAGGGTGCTGGAGTCCCGCGCAGCTCTCGGCATCGCGCTGGGCAACCGTTATCCGCAGGGTCAGATCGTCGCCGGTGACGCCACGGCGCTGGGGCTTAGCGAGAGCAATGCGAATTTTTCACCCGCTGCCGATCTCAGTTACACGCAGTTCAACCTAGGAGCCAGCGCCTCCTGGGAACTCGATTTCTGGGGTAAATTCCGCCGCGGCATCGAATCGGCCGATGCAAACCTGCTCGCCTCGATCGCCAGCTACGATGACGCGCTCGTAATACTCACCGCGCAAATTGCGAATATCTATACCGTCATCCGCACGACCGAAGAGCAGTTGCGAATCGCGAAAGAAAACCTGGTGCTGCAGGAGCGCAGTTACGACATCGTCGAAGTGCTCTACCGGCACGGCGCGAGCAACGAACTCGATGTTCAGCAGGCACAGACGCTGTTACTCAGTACGCGTGCCACGATTCCCAGTCTCGAGATTACTTTACGCCAGTCACATCATGCGTTGGCAACCCTGCTCGGCCTGCCGCCGGCCGATCTGTCACAGGCCCTCGGCGGTGAGGGACTCATACCCGAGGTGCCCGAGCAGATAATGGTTGGCGTGCCCGCAGACATGTTGCGGCAAAGGCCCGACGTGCGACAGGCAGAGTTGCGGGCAATGGCACAGAACGCCCAGGTCGGCGTCGCCAAAGCCGGCCTCTATCCGAGTTTCAGTATCAGTGGTTCGCTTGGCCTGGCAGCAGCAGGAAATACCAATACGACACAGAACGGCGAAAGCGGCATCGGTGAGCTTTTCAGCTCCGATAGCGTAACTTACGCAGTCGGCCCATCATTCGTCTGGCCATTTCTGAACTACGGCCGCATCGAGAACAATGTCCGGGTACAGGATGCGCGACTGCAACAGGCATTGGTGCAATACCGGGAGTCGGTCATTCAGGCAGCGCGCGAAGTCGAAGATGCGATGGCTGCCTACGTCGGCAGCCAGCTGCAGGACGACATTCTGGTGGAAACGGTGCAATCGGCCAGACGCTCCACCGAACTCTCGATGATTCGTTATCAGGAAGGATTTGCCGACTATCAGCGTGTGCTTGATGCGCAACAGGCGCTTTTCGGACAACAACAGCGATACGTGCAAAACAAGGGTTTTGCTATCCAAAGCCTCATAGCCGTGTACAAAGCACTGGGTGGCGGTTGGCAATCTGACAACGCCGCCTTTGTCGACGAGGCCACAAAGATTCAGATGGAAGAGCGAACGAATTGGGGCGAAATGCTCGAATTGGACCGCAGCAACATCAGCGAGCAGCAATGACGGACGAAGATAACAACGAGCAGGCTGAAGAAGCCGCAGAAGACCAAAAGGAATCACCGGCGAACGGGCCGATGGACCCGGTCCGCAAATGGACCCTGATCGTTCTCGGTATCTGCGTCGTGCTGATGTTCTGGTACCTGAGGTCGGACAGGGTCACGCCTTATACAAACCAGGCGGTCGTTCACGCGCTGGTCGTTCCGATTGCCCCTGAAGTTTCCGGCACCGTGACAGATGTCTTTGTCTCGAACAACGAGTATGTCTCTGCAGGCCAGGAGCTATTTCGGATTGACTCGGACAAATACCAGTTGGCCGTAGAGACAGCGCAGGCGAATCTTCAATCGGCAAGACAGGCGACCGGTGCATCCACCGCAAACGTCGAGGCGGCACGGGCATCGGTATCAGCGGCGAGGGCAGGCATGATCCGCGCGGAACAGGACGCGGTTCGCCTGACCCGGATTAAAAAGGAAGATCCCGGTGCGATTTCGGATCGACGCCTCGAACAGGCCGAATCGGCGCTGAGTGTTGCCCAATCGCAATTAGTCGCGTCCCAGGCGAACCTCGAGAAAGCCATTCAAGACCTCGGCGAGGCCGGCGACCAAAACTCGCGGATATTGCAGGCCCAGGCGGCACTCGATCAGGCAAATCTTGATCTCGCCAGAACCACGATTCGGGCACCCGACGACGGCTTGCTCAGCGATGTACGCGTAGACAGGGGTAATTTCGCTGCCGCCGGCGCCCCCTTGATGACCTTTATCGCCATACACAACATCTGGGTACAGGCAGATTTCACCGAGAACAATCTCGGACACATCGATCCTGGTGATCGTGTAGAGATCGTCTTCGATTCCTTGCCCGGCAGAGTCATATCCGGCCGCGTCCGCAACACCGGATTTGGCGTCGCTATAAATTCCGCACCGCTCGGCAACCTTCCAACGATCGACAACAACCGTCAGTGGTTACGTGATGCCCAGCGTTTCCCGGTGCAGGTCGAGTTTCAACTTCAGGACAGCAACAAACGCCTGAACATCCGCGTCGGATCCCAGGCTTCGGTCATCGTCTACACAGGTAATAACTGGCTTTTCAATTTCGTCGGAAAGATCTACATCAGAGTTGCCAGCCTTTTGACCTATGCATTCTGATTCAAAAGCTGCAGCAGTCAGCAGCGCAAAAATCACTGATTCACGAACGATGAGTATCGCGAGCGTGCGCATCTTGCGAATGGCGCTCGGCACCGCGCTGTCGATGCTGTTCTCTCAAATCGGTAACTGGCCGATGGCATTCGTCGCGCCCGTACTGACGATGTTCATCCTGTCATTGCCACTGCCCGTGCTGAAACTCGATGCCGGCATCAAGTTCATGCTGGTATTCATCGTCGCGATCCATGCGGGGCTCGTCTTTCTACCGTTCATGCTGAACCAACGCATGGTCGGCATTCTCCTTCTCGGTTTGGCTCTTTATCACAGCTTCTATTTTACGGCGCGCGGTGGCAACGCGATTATCGGCGCATTCGCGACCGTTGGATTGGCGTTGGTGACATCGGTTGGCACGGTATCAACAGACGCGGTCTTGGCATTGACCGGTGGACTCAGTATTGGGGCAGTCTTCGGGGTCTCCTTTGTATGGGTGGCGCACGCCTGTCTTCCCGATTCAATAGCTCGCCCGCAACCCGTACAGGCTCCAAAAGCTCAACCCAAACCTCAGAAACCGGATCTTGAAGCCGCGCGGCGAAGTGCATGGCGCTCGATGGTCATCGTGATGCCCGTAATACTTTGGTTCATGTTGTCGAGCGCAAGTGCCAGCTACGCCGCTTTCATGATCAAGGTTTCGTCGATGGGACAGCAGGCGGGCATCGAGCAATCGCGCCAGGCAGGAAAATCACTGCTGATGTCCACGGTCATCGGCGGTGTCGGTGCAATAGTGGCGTGGCAGGTAATGAGCATTTGGCCTTCGCTAATTATGTATGTCCTACTCGTGGGCCTCGGCGGACTGATCATGGGCCCGAAAATCTTCGCCGGACCGGGCATGCACCCGGCTGGCCCGACCTGGTCATACGGCTATCTCACGATGCTGGTCATCCTCGCCCCCGCCGTCATGGACGGCCAGGCCGGCCAAAGTGCCGATGCCGCTTTCTGGGGCCGCCTGCAAATGTTCATCTGGGCGACGATTTACGGTACCGGCGCTGTCTTTGTCTTTGATACACTCTGGCGCCGGAAGCCGTCCCAGGAAAATTGAAGCATACATTTCTGATGCTTCAACCGAGCCATATGACAAGATCCCTGTTCCAATTTCTCGACGCATTAGCCGCGATCGCAGTCCTGAATCAACCGGTACTGGCTCAGCAATCAGAGTCTGCAGAACCAGAAGAGCAGGGCACCGAATCGGGTACGGCAAGCTCCCAGTCCGGCTACGAAGATATTGCGGAATTCGGCGGACCATAGACGTCTATGGTCTCACTGCAGGAGGACAGGAGGGCGTCAAGCAGGCCCTCGAGATACTGAAGACGGAACTGGACTGCTCCGTGGCGCTTCAGGGTTGCAATTCAATTTCAGATATCAGGCCCGAGCATGTGCGGAAATCGGCCTAGCCCGATCTAGTCCTTACAGTTTTCACTTTCTTTCCGACCTTGGCTCTATTGTTTTTGAGCCTCGGCTGCGTGCTGAAATTGATGCCACAGGCATACAGCAAAGCGTGAATCGTTGTAAACGATGTGCGCGTTTCCGGCTTTAAGGTCTTGAATACGGTACTTCGATTAATGCCTGCTTTATTGGCGATTTTAACGACTCCGCGGGCGCGAATGACATCGCCAACGGCGGTCTTGAATATCACTTCATCGCCCTCGAGCAGAGAGTCATTCACATATGCAGCCGCATAGGTCGGGTCCTGCAACTTTTCATACAGCTGTTCCCGTATCTTTGACGGAACACTGGCGGGCGTCTTACCCTTCTTCATTTCGTTCTCTTTTTGAAGTCTCTCAACCTGTCTCTTGCAGCTTTGACGGCTCGCTTTTGTGAGCCCTTGTCTGAATCGCCCAGTAACAGAACGATCGCATTGCCTACAATGGCAAAGTAGATACGCAATCCCGGGCCCAGCAAACGCATTTCGTACAGTCCGCCCTTCAGCGAGCTACAGTCACCAAAATGGTCATATTCTTCGACAGCGGCGACTCGTCGCTCAATAGCTGCCTGATGGCGCCCATCGAGTGAGTCAAACCATTCATCGAATGGAATGTGACCATTATCACTCTGGTAGTGCTCAATCTTCAACGACGGACTCTATCAAGTAGGTTGCCTATAGGCAACCATGAAATTCTCGTTTCTGAGAAAACAAAGAAAGGATTCGGTCCACACTTGCCGAATGATTGAGGTCGAATATGGTAAGTGACAGCGGATCAGCAAACGCGGATGCCACCTCCGAAAACGAAACCGAGTGCTTATCCAGATTCGACGATGCCTTGTCTGTGTCCAACTCGAAATTGATCATCGCAGTGACTGAGAGCCCAGTCGGTTTACGGATCGGCAATTGAGCGCCTGATAGTTTTGGTGCGGTAGTTTGTTGACGCGTGATATGCACACGATCGTGCGAAGTTGTCAGCGGTAGTTCCAGAGTAAAAACTGGTTGTTGTATCCGGTTTCTTCGCGACTCGGGATGCCCTTCTTGATGGAGCGGCTTCGTTGCCGAAAGAAAAACGGCATTTTCGGCCCGGTTCCTGTTGAGAAAACCGTCAATCACGGTGGCTGGGGTGCCTGGGAAGTCGGTCTTCGCTATTCAGACCTGGATCTGACCGATGGCCTGATCGACGGCGGAGAAATGGAAATTCTCTCGCTCGGGTTTCACTGGTGGCTGACGCCGACGTTCAACTTCAATATGAACTATCGCTATATCACGCTCGATCGATTCGGTATCGAGGGGACCAGCAGCGGCATCATGACCAGGGTGCTTCTACTGATGGAGTAGCTGGCTGTCTGCGGTGGCGCTGAGTAGAAATGAAATAGGTCGTTGTTCGAAAAAATGCGGAAAAATTTACGTAAGACATTGATTTGTAGGGTATTTGTGAAAGGGCTAAGACTCACTCTTGATGCGTTGTTGCATTCAGAGTAGCGTACGCGAATCGTATCGAAAGCAAATGAACAAAGACCAGACGACTGGTCACAAGATAACAACAAGCATAAGGGTGAAATAATGAAAAAATTACTAATTGGTGGTGTATCCCTCGCGATAGCACTTGTGTCGGCTACTGCATTTTCTGCGTGGGATCCGGATGAAGCAGAGGAGTACGACGAAAAAGCGCAGGTAGCTCTCGGCGAATTCAAAGAGAGTGACCCCAAAGTTCAGAGATTTATCGACGAGTCAGCCGGATTCGTCGTAATCCCAACAGTCGGAAAAGCCGCCTTAGGCGTTGGTGGCGCCCGTGGTAAGGGCGTACTTTATGAGGACGGCGCGGTGACGGCAGTCGTAACGTTGACCCAGTTGAGTTTCGGTTTTCAAGGCGGTGGGCAGGCATACAGCGAGTTCATATTCTTTGAAGACGCCGCGACTCTGGAGAACTTCAAGCGAGGTAATTTCGAGCTAAACGCACAAGCCTCTGCCGTTGCAGTAACCGCGGGCGCATCTGCTGATGCCGCGTTCAACGGCGGCATGGCGATTTTCACACAGGCAAAAGGTGGCTTGATGTACGAAGCGGCTGTCGGTGGTCAGAAGTTCAAGGTTGAAGCCAAGTAATACAGCTCAGTAGGCGCCAGACTTGTATCCTGCGGGTCTGGCGCTCTGCTGGATTTCGATATATGCCTCAATAAAAGGGGTGGGCTCACCCCGTGCCTTGGCGCGTATCTTTGCGAACAAAAAATTGGGCAGTTGCTGCATAGTTGCGGCTGACACAGATGATAATGATTCGAACTCTTTTCAAAGTTGGCGCATGCCTGTTCATTGCGCTTTGGTCGCTGAGTCTGGCTAACGCCCAGGATAACGATAGTGCAACCGAGTTACAGCCATTAAATGAACAGGTCGCGGCCCGATTTGATCAAAGACTGGCCGATATCGCTATCCAGAAGGAAGACATAGAACGACTTGGTGAGCGCGCGGCAGGACTTGAAGGAATATTCGTCCAAATTTTTACTGCTCGTCAGGACAGGATCCGGACTTCGTTGCTTCAGAGCACGGTAAATCTGGCAAAGGACGTAGCCACGCAGCGGGCCAATGGCCGGGATGTTTCCGCCTACTGGGACAAGCTCGTGGTCGAATTAAAGACCTTACCCGACGAAGCCGAAGGGGCGATGGAGCGATTGCGAAGCCGGGTTGTTTTCCCGTCAGACGATCTGCCACCCAAGGATTTTGTGATCGCGGACCGCCAACTGTTCAAGGCCCTTCAGGAACAGGACAGAATATTTGCCGGGCTGATCACCTACATTGAAATAGCCGACAAGTTCGACCTGGATGCAAGCGCAGACAGAGAGTATGTCACTGGCAAGCTCATAGACGGTGCCGCCAATCGATCCATATTTCTGGAGCTGGCACTAACTGATGTCGATATATTGCGTTCAACAGTCACGACGCTGCCGGGCAATACGGAGCTGGCTGACTGGTTGAGTGCTGCACAGGCAAGGGTCCGGTTGACCGCTAAGTCGATGCAGGAAATCAATGCCTTGATGAATGCACTTGGTCTGGAGACCCGGCACTATCGCCAGCAGGTACTGAAGACGACCGGAGAGATTACGACCGATGTGCTGGATGTCGGCATCGTAGCCAGCCTCGTATCCCAGTGGGGCAAAGCATCTGTTGAATTGATGGCCGGGGAAGGGCCCAGGGTGATATTTCGGCTGCTCTTGGTGCTGTTCATATTGTTCGTGTTTTTCCAGCTCGCCAAACTTGTCCAGAAAGGCGTTGACCGAGCTCTGGGCTCAGCGCGAGTACACATATCGCACTTGCTGCGCCGCATGATCGTGTCATCGGTCCGAAACCTCCTCATCCTGATCGGCATATTGATCGCGATTTCCCAGTTGGGGATTTCGCTTGGGCCGTTGCTGGCAGGTCTTGGTATCGCCGGATTCATAATCGGTTTCGCACTGCAGGACTCACTGGCAAATTTTGCATCAGGCATGATGATCCTTATGTATCGGCCCTTCGATGTTGGAGATGTCGTGGAAGCTGGCGGAGTCAGGGGCCGGGTCAGTAGCATGAGCCTCGTCAATACGACGTTCAATACGCTGGATAATCAGCGGCTTGTGGTGCCAAACAATCTGATTTGGCAGTCGGTCATTACGAATGTGACCTCGCAACGTACTAGGCGCATCGATCTCATCTTTGGGGTTTCCTACAGTGACGATATCGAGAAAGCAGAAAAGGTGTTGCACGAGATCGTCGAAGCACATGAAGCTGTACTTGATAATCCGGAACCCATCATCAAAGTCCACGAATTGGGCGAGTCATCTGGAGTGCCCCCCGAACTTTGGACCAGAGCTATGTTAGGTTTTCCTCAATCTGAGGAGAACCAAGGTGAAAAAGAGTCGCTATACAGAAGAGCAGATCGTAACGATATTGCGAGAAGCCGAGTCGAGCACGGTGACGGCCGCGGCGCGCAAGCATGGGGTAGCCGAGCAAACAGTTTATCGCTGGCGTAGGCAGTTTTCAGACATGGAGGTATCGGATGTCCGCGAACTCAGGCGATTACGCGATGAGAACGCGAGGCTGAAAAAGCTGGTGGCCGAACGTGATCTCGAAGTTGAAGTAATGAAGGAAATCCAGGCAAAAAAGTGGTGAGCCCGCCGGCACGGCGGGCGATGGCACGATTTGCAGTGAATCGGGGCTTGAGCCGGCGTCGCGCGGCGTGGCTGTGTTCGACACCGCGTTCCGGGATGGAGTATCGATCAGTCAGGGCACGCCAGGACCGCTGGCTGTCAGCCGCGTTGCGGATCGTGGCACGAGACGATCCGAGCTGGGGCTACCGACTGGCTGGTGGATACCTGCGGCTGCGCGGCTGGCAGCTTAACGACAAACGGGTATTTCGGCTGTGGCGCTTGAATGGCCTGTCGTTGCCACCGTATCGGCGGCGCCGCAAGGTGCGCACCGGTGACAAACTGGAGGGACCTGCACGGCATCGGAACGACGTCTGGGCGTGGGATTTTGTACATGATCGCTATGGCGATGCAGAGCCGCTTCGTTGTCTGACCGTCAAGGATGAGGCAACGGGCTATTGTCTGGCGATCAAGACCGAGCGGCACTTGCAACATCAGCACGTCAAAGCGGCATTGAAGGAGATGATCACACGCTTTGGAATACCGAAAGCGATCCGCAGCGATAACGGTAGTGAACTGCTCGCCGGAGCGCTGCAGGAACAGATGAAGACCTACGGCATCAAACTGGCGAACATCGAACCGGGCAAGCCGTGGCAGAACGGCAGCAACGAAAGTTTCAATGGCACTTTTCGAAGGGAATGTCTGAACGCAGAAATCTTTGCTAGTCTGACCGAGGCGAGAGTGATCATTGAAAAATGGCGCCGTCGATACAACGAAAGACGGCCGCATAGTTCACAGAACTACATTACGCCAGAGATGGCCTATTTTGGAGTACGTGAAAAACGGAAAGCCTAACAGGCCAGGTGGCCAAAGAATGGGGGCACTCCACCGAGGCTGTGTGAAAACGCAAATTCGACCGCTTGAGATCATTTCCAAGCTAGGCGAATTTTCAGTTGAGGTCAGTTGCTTACTAACAGGACGCTATCGGCTCGTAAGCCATTCAATAGCGTCTCACGTTGTGTTTGAAGGCGACTTCTGGGGTGAGACTGTCGTGGAGTTTTCACACAGCCTCGGCCGAAAGCGGAAGTCAAAATTTCGTGTTTCCAGCTTTTTCGGGGTCCGCTTCGCCCCCGAAAGCGGCCCTTAGCCTGATATTATCTTTTTAGGCCGCTAGTGACATTACGGACATTCGCCTCGCATTGGCAAAATTCTGATTGCGCACCAATTCCATGGGCATCTCACCCAGATTCTAACTAAAACCGGTTAAGTAATTGACTACTGATCTCCGGCAGCGTTGTTATGTTAACAATTGGACTTATCCACTAACTTAAGCGTACAAAGGTAACGCGACAACAAGCGACAAATCCAAACCCGGCTAAAGGGGGGACTGAATGCAGGTAAAGCAAACCACGCCGCCGTCGCTTTTGCAGCCGAACAACAAATAGGCATAAAGACTCTGCGAGAAACTTCGAATGTCCATTTTAGAGCACTTCAATCTCAATGAGCAGCCGTTCGGGCTTACACCGGATCCGGAGTTTATCTACTGGAGCAGACAGCACTCCCGTGCCAAGGCGTACATGGAATCGACGACCTCGTTGGCCGATGGTTTTGTGCTCATTACCGGTGAAATCGGATCGGGGAAGACCACACTGCTGCAGTCGTTTTTAGGCGAACTCGAAGACGACATCGTTTATGCATGCGTCTCGCAGACCCAGCTCAAGCCGACAGAGTTTTTGCAGGCCGTCCTGGTAGAGTTCGGCTTCAAGCCATTCGATAAAGGCAAGGTCGAGCTGCTCGACATGCTCAACATGTTCCTGATCGAGCAGTACTCCAACGGCAAGAAAGTCATTCTGATCATCGATGAGGCGCAGAACCTAAGCAAGAAGGTACTCGAAGAGATTCGCATGTTGTCAGGCATCGAGACACACAAGGAAAAAGTCCTGCGAATCATTCTTGCCGGTCAGCCGGAGCTCCAGGAAACTCTGGATTCGCCCAGTCTCAAGCAACTCGCTCAGCGCATCAGGTTACGCTTTCATATCGGTCCATTGAACCGCCGTGAAATGTGCCAATACATCTTGTACCGACTAAAGATTGCCGGCAGAGAGAATAATGACATTTTCGCGCACGATGCGTTTGTGCCAATATTCCGTTATACCGGTGGCATACCCCGATTGATCAACATGCTGTGTGATACAGCCCTTCTGTGTGCTTTCGCCGAGGACAAGCAAACTGTCGATACCGAGGACGTGATGTCGGCGGTTAAAGAACTGAACTGGAAGGACCATGGGGCGTACGTCCGTAGCGTGGCGTAAACCGTTGAAAAATTCGTAGCGACCGGGTTGGTCACGGAGATGGAGAGAGACACCATCGTCTCGATGGCTGGCACATCTATCTGCGGTACCAATAAGTAGCGTAGCGGTATTCCATGCTCTAAGTTGGGCACGTGTGTTCCATCCGGGTTTTTGTTTAGTGTCAACGTCTGCTTCTGGCCGAGGCTGTGTGAAAACGCAAATTCGACCGCTTGAGATCGTTTCCAAGCCAGGCGAATTTTCAGTTGAGGTCAGTTGCTTACTAACAGGACATTATCGGTTCGTAAGCCAGTCAATAACGTTTCACGTTGTGTTTGAAGGCGACTCCTGGGGTGAGACTGTTGCGGAGTTTTCACACAGCCTCGGCCGTTAGCCGCCTGTCATTATCCCGAATTATTGCTGATCTGAACGGCTGCTATTGAGAAAAGCAGACGTTCAATTTGTCGCCTCGAATTTTGGTCGGCTGAAGGGCCGGCTAGCATCTGGAAGCGGTCGTTCGCGTGATACGATTGTGAACTTCCGCTTGTGACCCATTGCAGACACTCAGTTTTCCATCAGCCATACTTCATAAAAATGGCAAATAACTAGAGGTCAATAACATGAATATAGAGGTCG
>Ga0255053_10000598_pt1 | contig 20055 bp, 19 predicted proteins | sample JV7_2_22_MG_FD_188635 | JGI IMG/M metagenome (GOLD analysis project Ga0255053, IMG submission 188635) | Seawater microbial communities from Jervis Inlet, British Columbia, Canada - JV7_2_22 | ecosystem: Environmental > Aquatic > Marine > Inlet | place: Canada: British Columbia | collected... | reverse complement strand
CGGCGAGACTCGGTTCGTGCGTCACGATGATGATCGTCGTCCCGTTTTCGTTGATCTCCGTGAGCAGGTCCATGACGCTCGAAGCCATATGCGAGTCGAGATTGCCGGTCGGTTCGTCCGCAAGAAGAAAACGTGGCTCGCCGGCCAACGCCCGGGCGATTGCGACACGCTGCTGCTGACCGCCGGACAGCTGCGAAGGAAGGTGCTGCATGCGCGTGCCCAGGCCGACGATATCGATCACGCGTTCGATTCTTTCGCGTCGTTCTGTCGCATTGAATCTACGGTAGCGCAACGGCACGTCGACGTTATCGAAGACATTCAATTCCGGAATGAGGTTGAAGCTCTGAAAAATGAATCCGATTTTTTCGTTTCTGACCTGCGACCGGTCGCGGTCGTTCAGGCGGGATACATCGTTGCCGTCCAGTTCGTACGTGCCACCGGTGGATTCCTCGAGAAGACCGGCAATGTTGAGAAATGTCGTTTTGCCCGACCCTGACGGTCCGGTAACGGACACAAATTCCCCCTCATCCACCGTCAACGAGAACTCGCTCAGGGCGTGAGTCTCGATAGATTCGGTGCGATAAACTTTCGAAATATTCTGCATACAAAGCATTGCCTGAGTCTCCTTTCGGTTCGGCTATTAATCGGTTACTAATACGGTGTCCGCGCCCTGGAATTGGTCGATGTTGGAGATAACGACCACGTCGCCCTCTTCCAGGCCGCCCTGAATCTCGACGGCTGCAAGGCTGCGGGCACCGATCGAGATCGGTCGCCGGATCGCCAGGCCCTCACCGTCCAGGACATAGGCGATTCGACCGGCGCCACTGTCCAGAAACTGGCCACGTGGGAGCATGAGCACATTCAGATGTTCTTCCATCAGGATCCGGGTGGTCAGGCGTTGGTTTTGCCGGATCTTCTCCGGCATTTCGCCGACAAACCGGATGCGGCTGCCCACTTCGTTGTTGATGATCTCGGGTGAAACAGCGACAAGCTGGCCTGGATAAGTGTTCCCGCCGACACGTATCTCTGCGGCCATGCCGATCGCAAGATCGTCGGCATAGCTCTCGGGAATCTGCGCATCGATTTCGAACCGGGAGAGATCGACGACAGACAGGACCGGAGTGTCCCGTGACACCACTGCTTTCTGTTCGACGAGTAAGTCCCCGACAATTCCGCTCACCGGCGACTTGATCGACAGCTCATTGACCTGGCGTTGCATGTCACTGACGAGAAGTTTCTGGCGTTCCAGCTCGAATTCTCGCGCCCTAAGTTCGAAGGCAAGGCGTTCGTCGAACAGGTTTGCGTCGGCGACCGCATGTTCGTAGGTAAGCTCGGCATTTCGCAAATCGTCCTGGGCTTTTTCGTAGTCGATCAAGGAAATTACAGCGGCCTCGTGAGCCTGATCGGCCCTTCGTTTTTCCCGTTTTGCTGCGACGAGCGCGACCTCGCCGAGATCGGCCACTTTGCGTTTCTCAAGCGCCAACTGCCGGGACTCGATGCGTTGACGTTCAAGCTCCATCGATAACTGTTCCAACGACGATTGAGCCTGCTTGAGTTCGGTCGTTAGTTCGGGGCTGTCTACGACGGCGAGCACCTGATCTTCTTCGACTGCGGCGCCAGCTTCTACATACAACGTGATTGATCCCGACGCCGTCGAATAAAGCGTCGGGCTGATTGCCGCCACGACCCTTCCTTGCACGGATATATCCCTGATCAGATCGTCGCGTATAACCGCGGCAATTCGCAGCCGGTCCATCGGCACTGTCACGGATGCACTCGCCCAACGCTTGACGATCGGTACCGCGAGCCAGACCAACGCCAGAAGCAGAAATAGTGCGCTGCCGCCCACGATTTTGCGGTTTCTGTGGCTCCGGGGTGCCAGTTGAACATCCTGGGCAGATGTATCGGCGATTTTCAAAGCTCGCTCTCCGCGTACAGCCTCAGTCGAGGCGTATCCAGTGCTTTATTGCTTGATTAGATGCGTGAACACCCCAGAGCGTTTAAATAATTGGCCTCGCCCGTGATGCGGGCACTGTTTTCTGGCGAAGCACGGCCCCGATCAGAGATTCATCAGAACTTCCTCAGCAATGAATCGGCCTTCCGTCAGGCCCTGACTGCTACGACAAATCAGGATAGAGGCCTTGGAAAACCCGATTGACTGGAGAAGATCAATGCACGACGAACAGCCGCTGAACGAGCTTGAGATCAGCGTTATTGTCCTGGGATTCGCCTACGCAGCCGCATTGATGAGCTTGATCGTCTGGATTGCCTGATCGCCCGTTCGTTTCCGCGCCTATGGCGGTACGGCGGAGAATTTAGGGTCCTGTGCGGACATACCGATAAGGCGGTCATTGCCGTCCTGAACCGCCAACGATTTGAGCCCAGCGTCTCCATGCAAGGCCATCAGGTACGGGTGCCAGCGATCGTTCTCATCGCGGCGATAATGACCCGATAGCTCCCAGCCGTCATCAGTCGGACCGACATAGGATTTGCCGACTTTGCTGGCCGGGGAAACGGCATCCACAATCTCTATGGCATTTCCCGGTGACACGTAACTCTGCAAAATGTCACGCGCTACCATCACGATCGCTTCTTCTCTCGCTCTCTGCAAGCCCGGTTCAGGATCGGTAACACGCTGATAGGCATACAGGGCCAGCACCAGCCCAACGGCGAGCGCGACCAGCGGCCTTATTACTTTGTGATTAATCATCGTCCCATCATCAAGCGATGCCGATCAGTTTGTGTGTTTGCAGACTGAGTTTCCATTGTGGATGCTCCAGGCAATATTCGATTGTCGCTTTGGTATTGCCGTCTCTGCGCTCGTCATCGAGCGGTTGAAGAAAAAAATGTTCAAAATCGAGCCCTTCGAAACGCTCGGGTTGCGCCTCGCGCTCTTGTTGTGGATAGACCAGCTTTAGCTCGTCTCCGGTTGTCTGAACGATTGCGGCGCCGCCTTTCGGACTCATGCATATCCAGTCGGTCCCTGCCGGCGACGCGAGCGTCCCGTTTGTCTCGATGCCGACTTCGAAGCCATGTTCGTGTAGCGCCTGGATCGCCGCGTCATCGAGTTGAAGCAAAGGCTCACCGCCCGTACACACAACGTATGGCTTGTTTTGTTTGCTCGCAACCTGCCAGTGAGCTTCAACCGCAGCCGCCAGCTCTTCGGCCGTTCTGAATTTTCCACCGCCCGGACCATCTGTACCGACAAACTCCGTGTCACAGAACCTGCAGACTGCCCGCGCACGGTCTTTTTCGCGGCCTGTCCAAAGATTGCAGCCTGCAAAGCGCAAGAAGACGGCAGCGCGGCCTGTTTGTGCCCCCTCCCCCTGCAGCGTGTAGTAGATTTCCCTGGCGGAGTAAGTCATGTCGAAACCGCGAGTAGCGGATCCTCGATACCGGCCTCATTAAATCCCCTGGCGCGCAGCACGCATGCCGGACATTCGCCGCAGGGCGGCCGTCTGCCTTCGTAGCAGGTATGCGTCAATGCCATCGCTTCGAGTGCACCCAGGTCCCTCGCCAGCAACACCGTTTCCTTCTTCGACAGGCTCATCAGCGGCGTATGAATCACGACATTGCTCGCCATGCCGAGACGTATCGTTAATTGTAACGCCTCAATCGTCTCCTGCCGGCAATCGGGGTAGCCGCTGTAGTCTGTTTGGGCAACGCCCGCCACGAGGTGCTCGATGTTCCGTTGCCATGCGTAGGCTGCCGCGAACGTCAGAAAAACAATATTCCTGCCGGGTACGAACGTATTGGGCAGGTCGTTTTCAATATCGGCGCCCTTTTGCACACCGATACTCCGGTCAGTCAAAGCGTCGCCACCCAGTGCGGCAAACGTGTCGATCGGCATTACCGTATGCGACACGCCGGCGAATTCTGCGACCCGAGCCGCGCATCCAAGCTCGACCCGGTGGCGCTGCCCGTAGTCGAACGTAATGGCCTCGACGGCATTGGAGCCGAACTTGTCCAGCGCCCAGTAGAGACAGGTCGTTGAGTCCTGCCCGCCCGACAAAACGACCAGCGCTTGCGTATTCAACACGTCAACACCAAAGTACTCCGCCCAATATCAGGATTCGGATCTTTTTCGGACACCGTTTCGGAAATCGTCCCAGTCCGGACGTTTGATCTCGAGGAGATAGTCCTTCGTCAGCGCTTTTGACACTTCCCAGAGTTCTGCAGCCTGCGCCACATCGTGCATGTGGTTGTCACCGAGCACCGTCACTGGATTGCAGTCTTCGAAGTACTGGCCGCTGACACTACCCAGCAGAGGGCTCGTCGCGACGTAACAGGTAGTCGCCGCACCCTGTTCGATCGACTTGCCGCCGATGGCGGTCAACACGCCGAATGCGAACTGGAAAAATCCGGGCTCGTTCCGGTCGATGCGGGTGTTGATCACGCCCGGATGCAAAGAATTGGAGGTGATGCGCGTGCCTTTCAGCAGCCGTGCCAGCTCCAGTGAATACAACACGTTGGCGAGTTTCGAATGCCCGTAGGCCCGGCCCACGCTGTAGTTTGCCGTGCCCCGCAAGTTGCCGAATTCGATCCCTTTATCGGGCGCGCTCGTATAGGCGGACCGGCTTCCAACGACGACTACGCGCCCCTGCCAGGACAGGTAAAGGCGCTCCAGCAGGTTGTTGACGAGAATGAAATGCCCGAGATGGTTAACGACAAAATGTTTCTCGAGTCCATAAACCTGTTCGCGATCGCCACCCCGCATGCCCGCATTGCAAATCAGCATATCGATAGGCGAGTTGAGGGAGCGAATCATCTCGGCGCAAGCCACGACCGAATCGAAATCCGATAATTCCAGTTCGACCGGTGTGGTAATGCCGATGACACTGGAACACGCTTCCTGCGCCTTGTCGAGCGTGCGTCCTGTACCGATCACGTATGCGCCACGCAACGCGAGCACACGCATCGTCTCGTAGCCGATACCGGAATTGCAGCCGGTCACTACCGCGATCTTGCCGCTCAGGTCGATTCCCTCGGTAACTTCCTCGGCAGTCGAGTCTTCGTCGAAATCGCTACGCGGCATGCCGCTGGCAGGAATCCTCTCGTGGCCGCCGCAACCGCCGATCGCGGGGGCCGCCAATGTTGCCCCGGACAGCTGGAGGAATCGTCGTCGATCAACACTCATGCCATGTTCTTCCCGCCTGCCTCCTGCAGCATTTACTCAAAAAGCTTCTCGGCTTCACTGCTCAGATCATCCTGCTGCGGCTCACTCGTATCATCCTGGTCGAACAATGTTGCGAGATCGTCCTTTGCCTTTGCTTCCTGCTTCGCTCTCGCCGCCTCGAAAACTTCGTCGCCCGGCTTGAACCACTCGCAGAAATTGAGCCGCTCTTTCTCGATGACTTCCTCGGCGTCGTCCTCCCGGCATTTTCTCGGCACGCCGGGGTCGTAGAACGCACACATTCTGCAGACATGCAGGTAGACGGAACACGCAGGACACTCGTCCTGCCTGGAAAGTGGCAGGCTCAGGTCCTCAAGGGACGCACCACAGCGGTAACACAAAAGATCGTCGGCCATACCACCGAAGTATAGCCCTTCTAAAGTGACCGCCTGTCTGTCAGTCGCTCGATGCGCTCATTCTTTGCGCCGGCACAAAGTCCTCCATGACAGCCTTGTTCATCAGGTCCGGTGGCAACATACCCTGTGCCAGAATGAAGTCATGGAAGGACTGCTGATCGAAATCGTCGCGCAAGGCAAGTTCGGTCTGTGTTCGCAGGGCCTGTAGCTTCGTATAGCCGAAGTAGTAGGCGGTGGCCTGACCCGGCATCCGGTAGGTGTATCGTTCGATCTCGTTTTGTGCCCAACCCTCGCCGATGACTATATCTTCCATGATCAGGCTCTTGGCGTCTTTGGGTGAGATCAGGCCAAGGTTCAACATGGGGTCGAGAAACATTCGCGCGGCGCGCATCAGCCTGTACTGCAAGCTGATCAGCTGTCCGTCGAGCGGCATGTAGGGCTTGGCAATAGCCTCCGCGTACAGCCCCCAGCCTTCAACGTTGACGCTGTTGAACGCGAATATGGCGCGAGTAATGGACACGCCGGCCTCGATCATGCGCGAGAACTGCATCTCGTGCCCGGGCCGGGCCTCATGCGCCGTCAGGGTCCAGGCGCCAGCCTCGTAGGTGTCGTCGGTCTGCTGCCAGGACCCGTCATCGTTCTGCGTAAGCTGCGGAATGACGAAATCGGGAAATTCGCCGGTATTGCCGATCAGTCGGGGCACATCGAGGTGCGCGGCCGGCTGTGCGGCTGTCTCGGCTGCGGTCGCGATACGAATGCCTGCGTCCCTCTCGGGCAGGCTGATAATGCGCTCCCTGACGATGATGTCTTCAATCTGCTTTAGCACACCTTGATAGTGATCGAGTAACTTGTCGCCATCAATTGCCCCATCGACCTTCAATTTTCTGATTACGTCGCGGTAATCAGTCGATGCGTAGCCTTTTTCTTTCGCAACTAGCGGTGCCAGCGCGACCATCTCGTTGCGGATATCCATGTATCCCTGTGTTGCCTGCTGGATTAGCACTTCCGGTGAGGCATCGACACCCCAGTTTCTGAGAGCATCCTCGTACATGACCGGCGGCAGGCGATAATCGTCCCGGGATCGTGGCAGCACCTCGTCTCTGAGCCACCGGTTATAGTCCCGAAGCTGGCCTGCCAAGGTCTCGTAAGGCTCCTGCCAGCCCTGCAGATCGGTCCCGTCCAGCAGTTCCTCGATGCCCACGATAAAAGTCTCTGCGCGTTCCAGGTCCTGCTCCACCTCACCACGATATGGGCCGACAAGCTCGTCGACGTCGAAGCGCTCGCTTGTGCGGTCACCTGCGAGCTCGGTTAGCGGCGTGAAACCATCCTCGAGGCCTGCGTATCGTTTGATACGGACAATTGCGGCCGGGTAGCGCTCACGCGGAATCTGCACATCGATCAGGGCGCGAATGCCGCGGAAAACGCTTTGGCTCAGATTGAAATAAGGGAGCATGTTCTCGCGATTCAGCTTTTCCGACCGGATACTGTCTTTCATGACCTTGACCAGAATGCCAAGATCCTGGCGCACCTTGGTATCGGTCTCATCCTCGAGCCGCCTCTTGAGTTCCGCAAGAATATCTTCCGACTCGGCAAGCTCACGCTCGTAGCGTTCCGGTTTCAGGTCCCTGATTTCCTCATCGAGACCCTCGACGCCGATGGCGCCGGCTGACTCCGGATTAAATTTCGCAAGGGCCTCCAGTACGATCTGTGCATGCGCATTGCTCTTTTCGACCCAATCGATGGCCTGGGCGTAAGTGCCTCCTGGTAACGTTACTGCTGACGCCGCAAACGCCAGCAACGCAATGAATCCTGCTCGTTGCATCATGTGCTCCCGTTGAATAGTTCGAATAGATGATATTCAGCCATCTGAGATGTCTGTAGGACTTGAAAACGTTCAAAAAGATCCAAGATTCAGCTTCTGATTCACCGCAAGTCACAAATCTTCTTCAAATCAGCAAGAAATACTCGAGCAGGTTTCATTCCAATGCAGAATTTACCCCACCATTACAGTGTTTCTGCTGTCGCAGAAGCGGAATCGCCCGTGCAGTTAACGTCGACGGGTCTGCCACCACTCCAATCTGCTGCACCTGCCGAATTCGGTGGCCCAGGGGACAAATGGTCTCCGGAATCACTGCTTGTCGCGTCGGTGGCAGACTGTTTGGTGCTGTCGTTCAAAGCGATCGCTCGCGCATCAAAGTTCTCCTGGATCTCGCTCACGTGCTCCGTCGAGGGCACGCTTGACAAGGTCGAACGCCTCACTCAGTTCACGACATTCGAGGTCAAGGCCGCATTGACGATACCGGCCGATATGAACGAAGAAAAGGCAATGAAACTGCTCGGGATGGCAGAGCGGGCCTGTCTGATCACCAATTCACTGACGGCGGATACTCACCTGACTGCCAGTGTGCAGACCCAGCAGTGAAGAAAGTACTTTATAAATACGTGCTAAGTATTTGTTTACAAAGTATTACACATTCACCAGGAGCACTTTCGCGCCGTGCACATGCCCAGCCCGTAAATCATTCAGTGCCTTATTCGCGGCCTCCAGGGGATAGCTCTCTACCACCGGCCTGATCGGTATTTCGGCCGCAATCGGCAGAAACTCGGCAATGTCCTGGCGCGTGACATTAGCGACCGTCTTGACCTCTTTTTCGAGCCACAAGTGCTTTTCATAGCTGATACCGGCCATCAGCTCTCGATCGCCTGCCTCTTTTCTGATCGCATTGATGACAAGGCGCCCGCCCGGCCGCAGGTTCCTGAGCGCCTCGAGTACAGGCCGCCAGGCAGGAGTCGTGTCGATGATCGCGTGTAGCGGTTCCGGTGGGCGCTCTCCCGTGTCCCCGCTCCATGCGGCGCCCAGTTCCATGGCAAAATCACGTTCCTTTGCGCTGCGCGCAAAAACACAGATCCTGGAGTTGGGGTACAGGTGCTTCGCCATTTGCAGGACCAGGTGTCCCGAGCCGCCGAATCCCGTTAAACCCAGCAATTCGCCATCTGCGAGCCTGGCGAGTTTAAGGGCGCGGTAACCGACGCCGCCCGCACACAACAAAGGCGCTGCTTCTTCGTCGGAGAACAACGTGGGGATCGGATAAGCATAATGCTCGCCGACGACCATGTATTCCGCGTAGCCACCATTGACGTCCCGCCCGGTTGCCCGGAATTCAGGACTCAGATTCTCGTCAGCCTCTCCGGACGACGAGTAAATCCAGCCAACGCCGACACGCTCGCCCTTCTTGAAGCGTGCGGCGTTCTTGCCGAGGGCGGCTACGTTACCGATGACTTCGTGGCCCGGCACGACAGGCAGTGACGGAGGGGTCGTCCTGCCTTCGATTTCGTCGAGCTCCGTATGGCAGACGCCGCAAACGGATACTTTTATCAACACCTGACCTTCGCCGGGCTCCGGTGTTTCCAGTTCGACCAGCCGTAACGGCTGCCGGTTTTCAGAAAGCGGCGCCGTCGTCGAGAGAATCATTGCCTTCATCGCGCAACCTGATAGTGGTTCCACCTAATGATGCTGTGATAACTACGGATTCTCAACATCCATAATCTGTGAAAGGATTACTCTGCCGCCCCGGAACGACATTGCGGGCAGACAGGAGTCTGAGTTATTGCAATGGAGGGAAGAAGTATGAACCTGGTGAGCTGGAGCCCCTTCCGCGATATGGAAGGCTTTTTCGACCGTTACAATCGGCTGCTGAGTGATCGGGATCTTGTAGGTCTCGATGATGATGCGCTGCGCACGAACCTGAGTTGGCGCCCGAGGGCCGATATCAGCGAGTCGAAGAAAGAGTACCTGATCAAGGCCGAATTGCCGGAGGTCGAGAGAGAAGACATTCACATTGAGATCGAGAACGGAATGTTGACGATCAGCGGCGAACGAGAAATGGAAACGGACGAAGAGACGGAAAAGCAACATCGGATCGAAAATTTCTATGGGAAATTCTCGCGAAGTTTTGGACTGCCATCCGATGTGGATGAATCGAAGATCTCTGCCAAAACCAAGTCAGGAGTCTTGAAAGTCCATCTGCCGAAGACGAAACCGACCGTATCAAAGGCGGTTGAGATTTCGGTGCACTAAAATTCAGTGGATCGGGCCGCTGGCCCGGTCCACCATCTCTGCTCCCGGCCATGCGCCATCGCATGGCGATGCCGTACTGAATGTTCTCCATTCTCTACTCTACATAAAGCGCGATTCTCAGTTTCCGGGACCGGTTGCTGCAACCAAATCGCTCAGACAGCCTGTTGTTCTCTTACCCTGACAAAGCAGCTGCTGGAAATCAGGCGGATGCTTGAGCTTGTGAGAATCGAATTCAACAATCCCGCCCCCCAAAATTTTGAGGGCGCAATTGTTTGGCGCGTTTGCCGAAAGGGATTACACTCTCGATACCGGCTGGACCAATACTAGAACTTAAGGGACGGAGCGATGACTCATATGCAAAAGCTTGGCATTACTTTTTTGGGGACATTCCTTTTAGCCTTTGGCACAGTCCTGGCACAGGACCCGGCGGACGACGCAGTTACCGGACAGGAAGCGACTGATGACAGTGCCGTTGCGCAAAGTGCAACGGATGACAGTGCCGCTGCCCAAAGTTCGACTGACGACTATGTGGCCGTCTGGTCTGTGATCGAGGAGCAGTGGGAAGCGTCGCAGCGGGGTGACCGGCGGTGGGTCGAAAGATTCTTGTCGGCGGATTTCATTGGCTGGCCAAAAAACTCTCCGGCACCGCGAGACAAAGCATCCACCCGTATATGGAATGAGTTCGACGCGAAACAGTCCAAAGGTCTTGAACACGAGCTATATCCCTTATCGACCGTAATCCACGGCGACATGGCGGTCGCGCACTATCTCTATACCAATGCAACTGAGAACAGCGACGGCGAAACGGAAGTGACCAACGGCAGATACACAGACATCCTGGTTCGTGCCGATGGTGAATGGAAATTCATTGCCTGGCACGGCGGGGACGACGACGCGGACGATTAAACGTCATGAGCCCCAGAAGGGGCAACCCTGCCCCTCCCGCAGTCGCATTCACCAGCCCCGAAGCCCGGCCAGGCTAGCGCACCCGATCGGCGGCGAGATGCAGCGGCCGCCTTGTTTCGGCGGCTTCCTTTCGTTCGTACGCAGCCTGCGCTTTCGGTCTGGTTTGCAGTATGAATATATTGCCCAGCAGAACGAGCATCACACCCACGACGATGTTGGTCGTGATCTGAAGACCTTCAAAAAAGACGGATACGCCAAGCGCCACGACCGGGAACATCACCACCGCATATCCGGCTTTGTGGGCGCCGATTCGGCCAAGCAGGGTCAGGTACGCACCGAACGCGATAATCGACCCGAAGATAATCAGGTACAGAAGTGACGAGACATACGTTAGAGACCAGTCGAAACTGAACTCCTTTCCCTGGCCGAACGCGATTGCCCCCGTCAATATGGAACCGTACAGCATGCCCCAGGCATTTGATTGCATGACGGGCAAGCCATCATTTTGGGCCGACTGCGACACCATGTTGCCCAGTGACGCGATCAAGGCGCCGAGTACACAAAGGGCTGCACCGTAAAGCGTTGCATCGGAAAGCGAGACCCTGTCGATTTGTGGCATGAACAAAACGACAATCCCGACGATGCCGAGCAAGGCGCCCACGATTACGCGTCCGCCCGCACGAACACCGAAAAAGATTCGCGCATTGATAATGTTCATCCACAACATCGTCGAAAACGCGATAGCCGTTAAGGCTGACGTAATGTACTGCTGTGCGTGATACGTCACGATGTAGTTCAGGCAAAAAAGCAACATGCCAAGAAGAACGAATCGCGAATGGGCGCGGCGATCGAATTTCAGATTCAATCCCCGCGCCAGACACCAGGCAAATAACAGTACGGTTGCGATTGCATATCGATAGAAGACCGAAACCTCGGGCGACACCACGCCGAGCTGAAACTCGATGGCAAGCCAGGTCGTTCCCCAGACCAGTACGGTGACAAGATAAAGGATCCAGTTACGCATCTTCGTGCGGTGTCCCGGCAATCTTGCGGCCATCGAGGTCGTCAAGCACGTCGTCCAGCATCTGCGTGCGAATGTTGCGCAGGTGATGCAGGCGAAGCATCGGCTGTGCCAGTCCGGCGAGTGCGCTACGCCACGCGAATCGGTGCTTTCTGGCTACCATGACCGGGGACCGAGTATGCCCCGCCAAAGTGAACAGGCGATCCTGATAGGCGTCTTTGCAGTGGCAGTTTTGACCGTTCATGGTCGCCTCCTGAGTGTCTCTTGTTGAACGAAGTGCTTGACTATACGGGCATATTGGGGCTATAACAGATCCAATTTTATGAAAATGTAAGGTGCACAGTTAATGCTTGCCGTCGACAAAGAAAGCAGCGATTACCTCTACCGCCAAGTCATTGATTTAATTTCGGATAATATCGAGTCGGGTGCACTAATGCCGGGCGACCGTCTGCCGTCCCTGCGGCGGATGAGTCATCGAGTCGGTGTGAGCGTCCCAACCGTGCGGCAAGCCTATGTCGAGCTTGAGCGCCAACGGCGCGTCCAATCGAGACCGCAGTCGGGTTTCTATGTCCGTGGTCTGCCCACCAACGAACTGGTCAGGCCGACACCCCCCTTCCGCCGTTCAGCGAAGCCCATCCCGGTCATTGGGCGCAGCCTGATGGACCGCGTTTATGATGGTCTCTACACACCCGGTGCGGTGCCGTTCGGTATCGCAAATCCCTGCATGGTGAAGCCTGCCGCAAAAGCGTTGCAGCGAACGATGAAACGGGTCATGGCGCGCACCCAGGAACGAAGCCTTGCATACGCGCCTACCCTGGGTGAAGCGGGGCTTCGGCGCCAGATTGCCTACCGGTACCTGGATACCGTCGGCGGAACAATCGATCCGGACAACATTTGTATCACTAACGGCGGCCAGGAAGCGTTGCTACTTGCATTGCAAGCTGTGGCCGGCAGAGGCGATGTTATTGCCGTCGAATCGCCCACTTATCACGGCCTCCTCGAGCTTATCGACAGTCTCGGCATGCTCGCTATCGAAATCGAGACCTGCCCGGAGGAAGGCATAACACTCAGTGCATTGCGTAAGACTCTGGAAGCGCACCCTGTTAAGGCCTGCATGTTTTCCACAACGCTGAGTAACCCGCTGGGCGTCAGTATGCCGGAGAAAACGCGACAAGAGCTGGTCGAGATGATCGAAGCGCATGGTGTCGTACTCATCGAAGATGACGTATACGGCGATCTTCTGTTTGACGGCCACCGGCCCAAGCCGGCCGAATTCTTTTCACGCTCCGGAAGCGTTTTGACCTGCGGATCATTCTCCAAGACGATAGCACCAGGCTATCGCATAGGATGGTTGATTGCAGGGCAGTACATCGATCATATTACGCAGCTCAAACGGTCTTTCTCATGTTCGTCCGGCCTCCTCCAGCAACTCACCTTGAGCGAGTTTCTTGCCACCGGAGACTATGACCGCTACCTGAAGACGCTAAGACCCGAACTGCAGTGCAACGCCGAGCGGATGAGCGCAGTGGTCGCTCAGTATTTTCCACGGCAAACCAGGACCTCCAAGCCCGTTGGCGGCTGCGTGCTTTGGCTCGAACTGCCGGAAAAAGTCGATTCTGAGATTCTTTTCGAGCTGGCGATCGAGGCCGGCATCAGCATAGCGCCCGGCCTGATATTTTCACCCTGCAACCGATACCGGAATTTCATACGCCTGAGTTTCGGCCATCCCTGGTCGAAGCAAATAGAGGAAAGTATTGAATGGCTTGGCCGCAAAGTGGTGGCCATCGCCGCCGGAAACTGATGGGCACTACCTCTATCGGAATCAGACACCTTTTATCGATGGCTTGTCCTTGGCGATAGTTCCGGGGGAATCACCTCAATTTCTTGCTCTTCTGTCCCGCTACGCGAATGGACAGACCAAATGCTGCCGGATGCTGGTCGAAAACGCCCAAAGTGCTTCCGTGGCGCAGCTTACGGCTAAACTCACCAGGTTAAGCGCCTGTTCAGCTTACTCAGGTTAGGCTTTGAGCCAGGATGAGCATTGTGCGAAACAGATGTGCAATGCCTGGCCTGGAGGTTGATATGAAGAGAGAAACTAAAGAAATCCGGCTCGTTTTTCAGGTGCTGCTCTATGTTGGGCTGGCGATGCTGACTGCGGCGCCCGTACTTGCACAGGTGCCAGTCGACGAAAACGGCAACCCAATCGCGCCTCTCCAGGAAGACGCCACGCTTGATAGCATTGAGGATAACGCGCTGCCGTTACTCTCTGCCGCCGACCTCGCGGATCTCGTCGGCCCCGTCGCACTTTATCCTGACGACCTCCTCGCGATCGTTCTGCCGGCGTCGACGTATCCATTACAGATTGTGCAGGCGGCACGTTTTCTCGAGCGGCTTGAAACTGATTCATCCTTGAAGCCCGATGAGGACTGGGACGATTCCGTTACGGCACTCCTGAATTATCCGGAAGTCGTTGCACTCATGAACGAAGACATCGACTGGACCTGGAGACTGGGTGAGGCCGTTGTCGCGCAGCAGACGGACGTGGTTGCAGCCGTTGAGGCATTTCGTGACAGAGCTTACGCGGCCGGCAATTTGACAAGTGATGAACACCAGACCGTCAGCAACGAGGATGGTGTCATCGAAATCGAGCCGGCGAATGAGGAAGTTATCTACGTTCCTTATTACGAACCCGAAAGCGTTGTTGTTTATCAACCGCAGCCCGTCTACCACTATTACCCGCGGCCGTATCCGCTCTATTACTATCCCTACCCTGCCGGTTATTCCTTCGCTTCGAACTTTTTCTGGGGCGTTACGACAGCATTCACAATTGGCTGGGTGACTGATCACCTGCACGTTTACCACCACAGCTACTGGGGTCACCCGTACTACGGGCATCATTATTACAATCACTATTATTATCGGAGGCCGAGTCTCGGTATTTTCAACCATCACTACGTCTATAACAGCCACCGCTACTCGAGCTACCGGCACAGGGACGGAGATTACTGGCGTCCACGTCGTCACGGCGGTGCGCGACCGGGGCATAATAGCCACAGAGTGCATTACTATCGTGATCGCAATCGCGATGACTGGCGCCATCGTGGCAACGATCGCCGGCATGAGGGACAGGCCAACGACCGACACCAGCGTAACGATACTGGTGGAACCTGGACACGCAATCGTGATGACAATCGCCACCGCGGCGATGACACTGCGCGTCATGCACGCAATCGCAATGATGCCGACAACCGCGATCGCAATGGCGGGCGGCAGGCACAGAGTCGCGATCACGGGAACCCGGGCGACAGGCGCGACCGCAACAACTCTGGTTCATCTGACCGCAACGCTGTTCATTTTCGGCCGCGCAATGCCAGGGCTGACGCCGAACGCCGCAGAACGCGAACATCTGAAGATTTGAACAGCGGTTCGCGACTCAGGACGGGTTTCGCGCCAAGTCCGCAGAGATCCTCTACTGGCACAAGCAACCGGCGTACAAACCCGCGCAGAACAGCTTTTGCGAGCACCGACAATCCGGTCCGATCCAACAGGCAGGATGGCTCCGGTACTGCGCCTCGCTCTTCGAACCAAGCAGCATACGACCGCAGCAAATACGCGGGGAGGAGCAACGCACGACGGCAGGTTCCGCCATCACCGCCGCGTCAGGTGAGCACAGCGCGGAGCCAAGCATCAGCGCGGCCGAGCGATCACTCCTCTAACAGGGCGCCAACACGGTCTCAGCCTCGACCGAGTGCACCCCCACGAAGTGCGCCGCAACGCAGCGCATCGCCGCCGAGTGCACCACAACGCAATGCTGCCCCGAGTCCGAGATCTGAAAGTCGTGGGACGAAACCTGGCTCACGCGCAGCGAGCAGGCACGGTGAGAGCCGCTCAAAACGGCGTTGATTGAATAGATTCTCTGGCTGCTATGTTGGTCGGGTTCATGAATCGGGCAGGTCTTTCGACTCTTTGGCTTCGCCCGATTCATTTACCTTGCGCTTTGATGGCTTGTCTGACGATAACTTCCAGGCGACGTAAGAAATGCACACGGAGACCATGATCGCAAACAATATGATAATGATCATGAGAAGGTTCATGGCGTCATAAAAAAGGGTCAGCCCCCGTGTTTGAAGTGTTCGTCATATACTACAAGCAATCCATACAAAATTGGGGTCTTAGCCCTTATTTTCTTTTAGTTCTTTTTCCCTTTCGATAGTCGACCGGATTTTCTAAGCGCTTCGCGCAAAACGAATTCGATCTGCGCATTCAGACTGCGTAGATCGTCATTCGCCCATCGCTGCATTGCAGCGAGCGTTTTCTCATCGACACGAAGCGCAAACGCTTTGCGTGAACTCATCGCTTTGTCCTGACCCCTCAGGTATACAGCGATCCGGTGTTGACTACCGGTTGCGTGCCCTCTTCACTGCACAGGACGACCAGCAGATTACTGATCATTGCTGCCTTGCGTTCCTCGTCGAGATCGACAACCTTTAGTTCGTTCAGTTTGTCGAGTGCCATTTGCACCATGCTCACTGTGCCGGAAACGATCTGGCTACGAGCGGCGATAACTGCTGATGCCTGCTGCCTCCGCAACATTGCGTGAGCAATCTCGGGCGCATATGCGAGGTGGCTGATTCGCGCCTCGATAACGCTGACACCAGCCTCTTCCAATCTTTCCTGGATTTCCTCGCGTAGTGCGTTCGCGATATCGACCGGGTGACTGCGTAACGAAATCGCCTCCCCTTCGTGCGGCTCATACGGATAAGTCGTTGAGAGATTCCTCAACGCCGACTCAGTCTGTATGTGCACGAACTCCTCGTAGTCATCGACTTCAAACGTTGCTTCGGCTGTATCGTAGACCTTCCATACGACAACGGCAGCTATTTCGATCGGACTGCCTCGCAGGTCGTTGACCTTGAGCTTACCGCTCTCAAAGTTTCGAACACGGGTCGAAATCTTCGTTTTCCAGTACAAGGGATTCGCCCAACGCAATCCTGGTTCGCGGACGGTACCGACATACTTGCCGAACAGTTGCAGCACTTTCGCTTCGTTCGGGTTCACCATGAACAGACCGGCCCAGAGAATCAGGACAAAAGTGGTGGCGAGGAATGCCGCGATGATGCCCCAGATTGACTGCGCCCGAATGGCGGCGAAGGTCGCATAGCCAAGAGTGAGCTGTACGGCAAGCAATAAAGCGATCATAGGGTAACCGGACGGTAAGTCTCTTACTTTTTCCCTGATCATGACAGTCTCCCTGGTTGGTATCAATTCGATATCATTATGATATCAATTGCCGGAAACGTCAATTCCCATCAATGCAGGTGGCTGAATTGCTGATGACCTGTGTCTGGGGGAGGCGCGTTATGTTAAATCCCTTGGGGAATCAGGGGCATTCGGGCTCTGCATTCAGGACTTCAATCTCCTCGGCCGTCGGTGTCTTGCCATGATCACCCCCGGCGTCGAACAGGACTTTCCATTCCCCGTTCGCGCTTAGTCGCCAGGTCGAGTTGAACATCCCCCAAACATGCTCAGGCTCCCCCGTGTCCCCAATTGTCGTCATGCGATAAGGCCCGCGGCTGATTGCGAGCGTGCCGTTGGCAACGACCTCTACGATTGCCGGACGCCAGCGTATCAGCGCGCCGTCCGGTGCAAAGAAGCCGGCCCATCCCTGGCCTATCTCCTCAGGCCCACGGGATACTTGTCCGGTTACAAATCGTGCCTCCGGATCGAGATAGGCGATGAACGCCTCAAAATCACGATTCTCGACAGATCGACTAAAACCGACCTCCGCACAGACAACATCCTGTCGAATCGGATCGATTGCAGCTGATATTACTGCTGTAGCAAACAAGATTTCGATAACCATCAGAGATCACCAGTCAGGTGGCCATAACACTGCGTTATGGCCGGTCAAAGGAGACACGGAAAAACAAGGAATACAGCACCGGCACGACGAGCAGTGTCAGGGCCGTGGCAAAAGCAAGCCCGAACATGATCGTAATCGCCATTGGCACAAACATCGCCGTGCCACCCCACAATAAAGGCATCATGCCGAGCACGGTGGTTGCCGTAGTGAGCAGGATCGGTCTGAGACGTTGTTGCGTCGCCTGATATATCGCCTCCGCGGGCTGGCGGTGAAATTCCTCAATTTCAATGGCGATACGATCCAGTAATACGATCGCATTATTGATGATGATGCCGGAGAGGGCTATGAGCCCGAGGATGGTAAAGAACCCAAATGGTGTATCTGTGACCAGCAGCCCAAAAGTCACACCGATCAGGCCAAGCGGGATTGTCGTGAGAATGATGAATGGCCGGCGCAGGGAATTAAACTGGCCGACAAGCAACAGCAGGATAATCATGCCGGCGATCGGCAACTCTGCCGCTATCGATGCGTTGGCATCGCCTGACTCTTCCGTTTCACCGCCTATCGCGAATTTGTGTCCTTGCGGCCAACTATTCTGAGTCTGCTCAAGCCACGGCACCAAAGTCCTGACAACTTCCGTCGCAGTAGCGCCGGTTGCAAGCTGCACGTTAAGTGACAGCGTGCGTTCGCGGTCGCGGCGCTCGATAACGCCGGATTCGAAGGTCAGCTCGACGTCGGCAACCTGTTTCAGCGGTACGAACCGGCCGGTTCCCTGCGAATAAACGCTGAGTCCGTCAAGCTTGCTGAAGTCCTGACGATCGGCGGCGATTGTCCGCAAAGTCACGGGAATCAAATCGTCGCCTTCTCGGTACTGAGTCAGATCAATGCCGGTCAATCCGGCATTGAGGGAGTAAGCGACGTCCTCACTCGTTACTCCCGACCGCCTGGCAAGTTCCTGGTTGACGCGGACCAGGAGCTTCTTGGTCTGCAGGCCCCACGTGTTCTTGACATCCCTGACGGCCGGGTTGTCGTAGAGAAATGCCGTGACCTCGTCAGCCATGGTGTAGAGCGAGTCGATGTTCTGGCCCGATAATCGAACGATGATCGGGTAGTCAACGGGCGGTCCGTTTTCCAGGCGCTTGACCTGCGCGGCGAGGTCCGGATGTGTCTCACGAACATATGCTTCGATGCCGCTGATCACTTCGTCGACTCTGTCCCCTGAACTCGTGTTGGCGATCAGAAATGTATTTGCGGGATTTGGATTCGGTGGATTGAGGCTCAACTGAAACCGCGGACCGCCCGCGCCTATGAACGTGAGCCAGTTTCGTACGGCCGGCTCGCCAGTCTGCGGCGTGTAATACGTCTTGCCAACGAACTCGTCCACGCCGGCGATAATCTGCTGACTGGCTTCTATCGAAGTGCCAAGTGGCATCTCGAGCTTTGCGACGAAGATCGGGTCCTCCGACGGCGCAATGAATTCCTGCCGTGCCGTGCCCATGCCGACAATTGCCATGGCGAACAACAGAATGACCAGGCCGATAAAACGGTACGGACAACGCAATGAGGCGCCTAACAGACGCCGGTACATGCGATACCAACGACCGTCGAATGCCTGATCGGCTGCATCAGGCCTCGGGCAGCAGTGCAATGCCACGGTCGACAGCATCGGGATGAAAGTCATCGCGAGCAACCAGGAAATCAGCAACGCGAGGCTGACGACATAAAAAATATCGGACGTGTATTCGCCGACCGCCGACTTGGCCATCGCAATCGGCATGAATGCAACGGCGGTTGTCAGTGATGAGACGAGCAACGGCGTTCTGAGCTCACGTCCGGCCTGGACAGCTGCGTCGATCGGGCCGGCCCCCCGCTCCCGTTTGACCAGAATAGACTCTACGATAACGATCGCGTTATCTACCAGCAGACCCAATGAGATAATCAGCGCAGCCAGCGAGATCCGATTTACCGTGATTTCGAAGAGCTGCATTGCGAAGAAGGTCGATATCATGGTTGCAGGGACCAGGGCACCCACGACCAGACCAGTCCTGATCCCCAGGAAGCCAACAACCACTACTATAACTATTACAATAGCTTGTAATAGACTTCTCGAAAAATTATTAACATTAGCTTCGACCAGATCTGCCTGAAACCAGACCGTCTCCAGCTTGATTCCCCAGGGATATCGCGCAATCAGCTCGGGCATCAGAACTCTCAGCCGCTCGCCGAGCTTGAGGATATCGCCACCCTCCCGCATGGACACGGCCAGGGCCAGGGCTGCCTGACCGTTGACCCGGGCGATGCTTCTTGGCGGGTCTTTGTAGCCGCGATAAATGTCGACAATGTCTTCGAGGTACACGAGCGCTCCGCCCGGCAGTTCGAGGACGGTGCGCCTCAGGTCATCGAGAGATTCATAATTACCAGTCGGTTCAAGCGTGATTCGCTCCCGGCCGCTAACAATGTTGCCGCCGGACGAGAGTATGTTCACACCGGCCAGCGATGCCGACAACTGTTGCGGCGAAAGGCCAATCTCAGACAACCTTGCGTTGTTGTATTCGACAAAAATAACTTCCTGCTGCGCCCCGTGAATATCGACTTTCGCAATATCGGGTTCCTTGAGCAGCACGTCACGCAATTCATCCGCAACGTTTTTCAGTTCGG
>Ga0255053_10000597_pt1 | contig 20062 bp, 19 predicted proteins | sample JV7_2_22_MG_FD_188635 | JGI IMG/M metagenome (GOLD analysis project Ga0255053, IMG submission 188635) | Seawater microbial communities from Jervis Inlet, British Columbia, Canada - JV7_2_22 | ecosystem: Environmental > Aquatic > Marine > Inlet | place: Canada: British Columbia | collected... | reverse complement strand
TCGCAACCGGCGCTGTTGCGGAGAACCCGGAACCGGTAACGGTCGAGGTGACGTTCGTCGATCCGATCACGATCACGGAAGTCAACGCCCTGCAGTACGGGCTGTTGGATCAGAACCTGGCCGACACGGAAACGATCGTCATCGCACCCAATAGTTCGGTGACCGACGCAAGCGGTAGGGTCGTCGGCGGCACGCAAGCCGCGGCCGATCTGACGGTCACGGCGACGGAGTCAAGCACGATCAACATCCTCGTGGATAACATCGTCAATGGCACAGGCTATACGCTCGCCACCTTCATCTGCGACTACAACACGGGCCCGGATACGGCCTGCGATGGCGCGGGTTTCGACGTAGCGTCTATCGCGAGCGCGACGCTGCGAGTTGGCGTGACGTTGACGGGCAACGGCTTGGCCGTGGCCGGCGTGGCCAACGGCAGGTTCGACGTGACCGTTTCTTACCAGTAAGCGGACCGGCGCAGCAAGCCACACTGTAGTCCAAAAATATAACGTGAGGCCGTCGAATACCGCAATATCTAGGATCGTGACATGGGGCAGCGCTTTCGGGGAAGATCAGGGCCTTTACCATCATTGACCGCAGCAGTCTGGGTGCTTGTCGCGCCGGTGCTGACCGTTGCCCAGGAAAGCCCGGACTTTTTCTTGCTGGACCTCGCGGCTGACGGTTACCGTCTGGCCGAAAGCGTGCCGGCCTACGCGACCGGCGATACATACCTGATCGACTTCGCGCTGTTCCTCGAGGCCGTCGAATTCCCGATCGAACGCAAGGGCCAGCTCTGGTCGGGCTGGTCCCGCTCCGAGGACCGGCAATTCTCATGGCGCATGGACTCAGGCGTCGTCCAGTTGGTGGACCGCGCCGGCGAGCGTGTCGAATACCACGAGTGGATGGACGAGGACGATGGGACCTATGTGTCCGTCGGGCTCCTCGAGCGTTGGTTCAAGCTCCAACTCGTTGTCAATCCACGCCTGCAGACGTTGACCGTGGACTCGAGCGAGCCATTGCCGTTCCAGCTCTGGCGCGAACGCACACTGGCCAAGTTCCGCCATCGATCGGGGCAACGCATCGATGCCGACATCGTCGTCCCGGATCAATATAAGTGGGCGACGGTGCCGTTATTCAACCTGTCGACGCATGTCCTCACCCAGAAGCAAGTCGGCGGGCGTAACACTGTCGGCACTGCGTCGCTCGCGATGGGCATGGACTTCCTGAAGCACTCGGTCATCTACACAGGCGGCATCACGCACGGCCACCACAACCAGGGCGACTCGACCAACCGTCTGACGATCGAACGCGCTTCGGCGACGTCGGACACACCGCTGTTCGCCGGCGTGAACCGCTACATCCTCGGCGACATGTACCAGGCCAACCCGAATCTCATCATCAATTCCGGGACGGGCCGCGGTTTCCGCATCGAGCGGTATCCCGCCGGCTGGACCACCAATCTGAGTCAGGTGACGATCACGGGCGATGCGCCGCCAGGCTGGGAGGTCGAACTCTATCGCAACGGCGCGCTGATCGAATTCGCGACGGTCGGGGCCGACGGACGATATTTGTTCCCGAACCAGGAAACCTCGTTCGGCGAGAACACTTTCGTTGCGAAGCTGTTCGGTCCACAGGGCCATACCCAGGAAAATCGCCAGACCTTCTGGGGCGGCGGCATGGAGCTGGACAAGGGCGATTACGATTTCAGCATCAGCCACATCGACTTCGACCGGCAGCTGCTCGATGGCGTGCCCGACAACATCGCCGGGCTCACGGCCAGCTACGCGACCGACTTTCGCTATGCAAGGGCATTGACCCGGGATCTGCAGCTGGGCACGGCCTACACGCGGTCGGGCCTCGGCTCGATCGAGAGGGACGGCACGTTCGCGGACTCCCAGTACGTAACCCTGTTCGGGCGTATGAAGCTCGGGCGCGGCGTGCTGATCAGCGAAGCCGTGCACCAGCTGGATTTCGGTGAAGCCTGGAGTCTCGAATACCTGACGGGACTGAACGGGCACACTATCAGCGTCGCCCACCGGGCCTTCAATGACTACGAAAGCCCGGCCACGCTCCACCGCGACGACCTCGATGCGCTCAACGATCTCTCCTTGTCCGGATTGTTCGGCCGCGACAAGCCAATCGCATACACGCTGCGGTTCAGGCACCGCCAATTGGCTGCTGGTTCGTCGGACTTTCGCGTATTCAATCGGCTGAGTCTGAAACTCGGGCCCGTACACCTGAGCAACGATCTCGAACACATCGTGACGTCCGGCCCCAGCACATCAACCGGGCGACTCAGGCTCGCAAGCCGGGTCAATCGCGTGACCCTCCGTGGCCAGCTCGACTATCAGCTCACGGGCGGCGAGCTGATCCAGCAGATCTCGACGACGATGAACTGGGATATGACCGATCGCCTGAACAACAACCTCACCATCACGAAAAACCTGTCGAACGACCAGGCCCTGTATTTCACCAACCTTTTGTCGATCAGGATTCGCGATTACAACCTGACGCTGAGCGTGAGCTCCAATCTCGACGACGCCTGGTCGGTCGGCGCCGGTTTCAACATCGCGTTCGGCTATGACAGGAGCAGGCAGTCGTTCGTCACGGATAATCGCAGCCTCGCGAACACGGGGCGCGCGACAATGAACCTGTTCATCGACAACAATAACAACGGCTTCCGCGACCCTGATGAGCCGCCTGTTGCGTGGGCGAGCTACCGGGACCGCGAATCCTTGCAGATGTCGCCGGGTGTTTTGTCGCTGACGGCATTGTCGAGCTCCAGCCCCGTGCAGATTGAAACACGGCATTTCAAGTTCGACGACCCGTTCCTCGTGCCGCGCGCCCAGGCGTACGAGCTGCGCACTCATGCCGGCAGCGATATCAGTGTCGACGTCGCCGTGCTCATGACCGGCGACATCGAGGGCCAGGTCTTCGTCGGCCCGGCCGATGACGCGGCCGCGGCCGCGGCCGCGGCCAGAGGCATTATCGTTTCGCTGCACGACGTGCAAGGCCGGGAGATCGCCAGGACACGATCCGAGTTCGACGGGTACTACAGCTTCACCGGGATTCCGGGCGGCGACTACTCAGTCCGGATCGACGCAAAAGGAGGCCGCATTAAAATCGTGCAACGGTTTTCACTCGATGCGCAGGACGGCTATGTCGTGCTCGACCGGACTTACATTTACGAATAGCGGCGCGCTACAAAAAGGTCACGGTGATGTCGTATGTGACGCTGGCTGTGTCCCTGCCGCTATGGATCTGGCTCGTCGTGATATCGACGCCGACGGAGAGTAGTTTGTTACCCCGCACAGTCACATTGATCCCCGCCCCATCACAGGTGGTTTGCGGGTCGATATGCCACTTGCACGGGACTGCGTTGACGGTCAGGCCACCCGAAGTCGTGATATTTTCCGCAACGATATTGACGGCCGCCGGCCCCCGCGTCTTCTTTAGGCTCAGTTGCCCGGACACGGCGCCAAACAGATAATCAGCGGCATCGGCGCCGGTCACCGTCCCGTCGGTATTGAGTATGAATTGCCGGCCGCTGGGGCCGCTGAAGACCGTGCCTAGGCTGGGCGTAACGACCTCCGTCATATTGAAGGCCGCGAACACGGCATGGAGCGCCGCCAGCAACGCGCCGCCAAGCAATACTTTCTGGAGTCGCCTGAACCCGCGATGCGTCCGCGCGCTCATGTTCAGGGTACGATCGGGTACGACGCGAACAGGATCGACTTGTCGGTTATTTCCAGGTCCGGTGAATAATAGACCTCCGTGCCGCGCGGCAGGCTGCCGGCGATGACGCCGTCCTTTACCGCGATGGCGATCGTCCGCGCTTCGATGCTGGGGTAGATTATGAGCGGCACGGGCTCGGCCAGGGAACTGCGGGTACCGTCGGGCGCCGTTTCGAACAAGTGCAGGTAGCCGCGTACGGACAGTTGCCCCTGGCGCCGCACGGCGACGGTTAGATTGTTGGCGTCTCGGTCGATATGCACGGATTCGATCGAGGCACTCGACGTGGCCCGGCTGTTGCGCCAGATGATCGGGATCGCGATGGCCGTGCGCGCGTTAATCGTGACGCCCGACGCCGCGGCCGGCTCATCGGCGTCCGCCTGTTCGGCCGACGGATCCTGGCTGTTGAGCGCCAGCACTCTGAAGTGCGAGTAATATTCGCCTTCGGGGACGTCCTGGCCGCGCCGCAAGGCGATCTTGACGATCTGGGATTCCGCCGGCGCGAGCGTCACGCGACGCGGCGAGTGACGCACATAGGACTGCACCGACCAGGGAGCTTGTCCTTCATATTTCATGAGCCCGCCTTCGGGCGTCATGGTCATATTGCTCCAGCTCGTCTCGAAAGTACCCGTCTGGTCACCGCGATTCGTCAACGTGATCTCGGCGCTGCGCTGATTGCCTTCGAACACTACGAAAGTCGGGTAGATGAACAGGCTGGCGTCGGCCCGGGCCGGCGCGGGGACCAGCGACATGAGCGCCAGCAACAACAGGATCGGCCTAATGAGATGCAAAACAGAACACGGCTCGAGAACGGATGCCCGGTAATATATCAGAATTGGTCGCGGCCCCCGAAATTAAGGGGTCAGACCCACTGCCGTCTCATCCAATTTCGAACCCAGCCGAGTTCACGCTGTAGCGGCGGCAATTGACCTTGATCGGGCGGTTGCAAAAGGGCGAGCAAGGATTGTCTGCTAAACAGATTCAGTTGTAATAAGCGGATTATCTGCTGAAAACTTTTGCTGATCTTCGATCGGAACTTCAAATAGGCCTGCAGTAAATACATGCGCAAAGAACTATATGATTGCATTTGCTATCGCTATGTTCGTCAGCGCATTTTTGCTGTTCCAGGTTCAACCGATTGTAGCGCGCCATATTCTGCCGTGGTTCGGCGGCAGCCCGGCAGTCTGGACCGCCTGTATGTTGTTTTTTCAGGCGGGGTTGTTGTGTGGTTACAGCCACGAGCGACTGCTTGCGAAGTACATCCGACCGAGGTTGCAACCGGTCCTTCACCTTGGGTTGCTGGCGGTTTCGCTGCTGATGTTGCCGATAACGCCCACCGATGACTGGTTGCCAGCCGGCGGGAGCGCCAATCCGACACTTGCGATGTTCTCTTGCTATATAATGCGGGGCCTTTCTCCCGGTGTCGGCCGGGGCGGTAAAGCAACACAGCAATTCGGAGCATGATCTTGAAGCGGGGCCAGAATTCTTTTGACATGTTTTCACTGGGGGTCGGAGCACTTGCTGCCGTCGCAGTGGCGATCGTGGTGCTGGCGATCACCGTGCCGGACCTCAGTCTGCGAATGTTTGCCGCCGATACCGAAGACTATCGGGTATTGATTGAAGATCGCATAACTCCGTTAAGCCAGGTCTATCTGCCCGGCGAAGAGCATGGGGCGCCGGAACCGGTGATCGCGTCGGCTGAGCCCGTTGCACCGGTGGCAACACTTTTGACCGGCCCACAGGTATATAACGAGGCCTGTATTGCCTGCCACGGTAACGGCATTGGCGGCGCACCAATGATCAGTGATGCTGCCGCATGGGCGCCCCGCATCGCACAGGGAATCTCGGTCCTGCGCGAGCGCGCGATAACCGGTTATCAGGGTTCTACGGGGTTCATGCCACCGAAGGGCGCACGCGTCGACCTTTCTGATAAGGAAATAAATGACGCTGTTGATTACATGGTGGCCGAGGCGCGGAAGTAACTCTGCCTTACCAGTGGTCCAACTGGTTCATCTTTGCTGCGTAAGATAGCTTAGGGAGCTGATCGCCTGAGCGCGCGCGCAGGTCTGCACTCCGGGCCGCGCTCCGTAGTGATGCAATATTCATGCTGGCTCTTTTTGCAACGTTCAGTTCGCGATATTCCGATCGAGCTGCCGAAGACCGATCGCCTCACCGACATGCCGCGAGATGATTTTTTCTTCATTCGCCAGGTCAGCGATTGTGCGTGCGAGCTTGAGTACTTTCTGGTGGGCCCGGGCAGACAGGCCAAAGCTGTCCATTGCCCTTTCGAGCAAATCCCAGCCCTTCGGTGTCAGCCCGCAAAGTTCAAACACAGCATCCCCTTCCAGTTGCGCATTGCACAGCCCGGCTCGTTTGACTTGAATCTTGCGGGCATTTCGCACCCGTGCAGCAACAAGCTTACTGGGCTCGCCCGACGGTGCGCCGGGCCGCAGACTCTCTTTCGGTGGCCGCTGGACCGGCATATGAATATCTATCCGGTCGAGCAGTGGTCCGGAGATCTTGCTGCGATAGTTGCGCACACGATCCGCGCTGCAGCCGCAATCACCGCGGGAATCGCCAAGGTAGCCGCAGGGACAGGGGTTCATGGCAGCAACGAGCTGAAACCGTGCCGGGAAGTCTGCCTGCCGTCCAACGCGTGAGATGGCGATGAAGCCGGCCTCCATCGGTTCCCGCAAGGACTCGAGAACGTGCCGGTTGAACTCGGGCAGTTCATCGAGAAATAACACACCATTGTGCGCCCGGGAAATTTCGCCGGGGCGGGGATCCGGGCCACCGCCGACGAGTGCCGCGGCGGATGCTGTGTGATGCGGTGATCGGAACGGGCGTAGCCGCCATTCAGCCAGATTGATATCGCGCCCGAGTATCGAATCCACGGCGGCGGTCTCCAGTGCCTCCTTTTCACCCATCGGAGGCAGGATGCCGGGGAGTCGTCGGGCCAGCATGCTCTTGCCGGCACCCGGTGGCCCTATAAAGAGAATGTTGTGGCCACCGGCCGCTGCAATTTCCAGGGCCCGTTTGGCGAGCTGCTGCCCCTTTACTTCGCGAAGGTCAGGTGAACTGGCGCAGCCCTTGCGCGGCCGCAACGTTTCTTCCGGCGTTACCGGCTCGCAGCCATTCAAGTGGGACGTTATCTCCAGCAGCGTGCCGGCTACGAATACCTCGGCTGATGACAGTCGGGCTTCCGGACCGTTGCCGATCGGCACGAATAGCGAGCGGCCGGCATCTTTCGCCTTCAACGCGGCCGGCAATGCCCCTGGTATGGATCGAATTTCTCCGTTGAGACCGAGCTCACCATAGAACTCGTAGGCGTCCAGTAACTCCAAGGGAATAAGCCCGCTTGCGGCGAGGATGCCAAGTGCGATCGGCAGGTCGAAACGACCACCGGTCTTTTTCATGTCGGCAGGCCCCAGGCTGACCGTGATGCGTTTCTGAGGAAATGAGAAGCCCGAACTGATTAGGGCGCCGCGGACGCGGTCCTTGCTTTCACGAACCGCCGCTTCTGCGAGGCCGACAATATTGAACTTCGGCAACCCGCCCGACAGCAATACTTCTATCGTAACCGGAGGCGCCTCAATGCCGAGCTGGGCCCGGCTGTTTAGAATTGCCGGACCCATCGCCCGCAACATGCGCCTGGGCCGGACTCGACACTAAAGGCACACTTTGGATTTTCCCCTTCCATCCGCCCTCCCTGGCAATGGCAACGTTTCGACTACTTCTTTTTGGCTTTCGCTTTTTTCTTCTTGGTCTTCTTTTTCCCCGTCGTTGCTTTTGCAGTCTCAATCGATATCAGCCGCTCCTCGAGTGCTTCGAGTTTTTGTCTCGTTCGGGCGAGCACGGCTTCCTGCACTTCAAATTCCTCGCGCGTGACGAGATCGAGTTTTCCGAGACCTGCCCGTAGAACTGACTGGAAATTTTTCTCCAGATCGTCTTTCACCGAACGCAGGCCCTGCGGCAGTGATTCGGTCAGGCGTCTCGCGAGTTCGTCAATGGATTCAATTGCCATGCGGCTTTGATACCGCAGTCCGGAAGAAAAGGCCAGCGCTTAATCAGTGCATGAGCTGCCTTTTTGCGAGCGCCCTGTCCAGTTTGCGGCGGGCATACAAATTGGCGCACCACGGCCGTTGCACGCGAAGACCAATGATCGATATAACTTATTGTTTTTATTGTATTTTTCAAAACCGACACACAAATCCTCTTCTTCCAGATACCGGAAGTCGTTAGCGGGTCTCGGATCCGGCTTCTCTTGCGAAGCATGGCACCAAACGGCTTGTGACCATGATCACAACATCGCTGGAAAGGACATGCTGTAATGCGTTATCGTTCAATGTCTTATCAGGTTCAGGCTGGCCGGCGAACAGTATTCCAGCGGACAGCTCGTGAGGACAACATGCTTCGCAAGAAAGTTATTGCCTTCATCATGACGCTTGGCATTTCGGCGGCAGGGATGGCGTTCGCGAGCGATATTTATAAATGGACCGATGAGCAGGGTAACGTCCACTATGGCGATCGCCCGACGGGTAATGCGTCTGAAGAGCGGCTTGACATCAGCTCGAGGCCTACGGATGCCTCCAGGGTTCAGGCACAAGTCCAGGCAAGCTACGACGCAAGAGCCGCAGCCAGAGAAGCAGCGGCAAGCGAGCCGGCTGGGCCTTCCCCGGAGGAACTGCAGGCACAGGCCCTGGAGCGCCAGGAAAAATGTACTACCTATAAGGCCCGCCTGCAAAAGTTCGTCACTTCCCGGCGTCTGTACAAGCAAGACGAAAACGGCGAGCGTATCTATCTCGACGAAGATGAGACTCAGGCCGCACGTGAACGTGTCGAGAATCAGGTCGCGAAATACTGCAGCTCCTGACACGCAATCGCCTGCAGCAGTCATAACCCTTCTGTTCGCGTCCAGTGGTCCAACAAGGCTATATTGATAGGCTCATAAATCGCGTCGCGACTCGCGTTACAATGCCGACATCGTAAGTGAGGAGGACCTGGCTTGGCCTCTCGACCCCCAGACGTCGACAAAGAAACCCAAGCGTATCTACCCGATTTCTGTGCCGCCGGTGCAATCTTCGTTGTTGTGCTTGTATCAGCACTTATCGCAATCGTTCTGACGCTTGCCTCGCACACGACGCCGGGCACATTCCTGACCGAGCTGGCGAAAATGTCGCTGTTTATTCTGTGGCTTGGTTTGCTCGGTGCGGCGATTCTTTGCCAGATCCGCCCGTGGGTCGAGAAATTCGGCCAAACCCAGGCGTTCGTTATCGCTTTTGTGCTGCTCGAATTGCTCAGCCTGGTGCTCGCGGAAATCGCGTTTCAATTGACCGGCATTTTTGGCGAGGCGGTCATTATCAATGACACGCACAGCGGATTTATTCTGCGCACCTTTGCGATCAGTTCAATTATCATCGCGCTTGCGATGCGATACTTGTATATCTCCAGCGAATGGCGTCGCAGCATCGTGCTGGAAGCACAGGCGAGGATTAGCGCACTTCAGGCGCTGATTCGTCCGCACTTTCTTTTCAACAGCATGAATACGATTGCGTCTCTGACACGAAGCGATCCGACTCGTGCGGAGGAGGCTATCGAGGACCTTGCCGATCTGTTCCGCGCAAATCTTGGTGCCCAAAAAAATCGCACGACGCTGAAAGACGAGCTCGAGATCGCGGCAATCTATCAGCGGATCGAAAAATTGCGTCTGGGCGAGCGCCTGAATGTTCGCTGGAATATTGGTGATTTGCCTATGCGGGCGCTGATGCCCAGTCTGACCATCCAGCCATTGCTGGAGAACGCCATCTATCATGGTATCGAGCTGTTGCCCGAAGGCGGCGACGTTACTGTGACTGGCGTACGCAACGACAAGAATCTCGAGATTGAGATGCGCAACCCCGTTGCGGCGGATCGGTCAGGAAAAAAAGTTGGGAACCAGATGGCGCTGGCAAACATCCGGCAAAGGTTCGAGCTGGCGTATGGCGGCAAAGCCACCGTATCCGTGAAACAAACCGACGACGAATTCAGGGTAAAGCTGTGCTTTCCCTATGATGAGCATCTGGTGTGAGAATTCTGATCGTCGACGATGAAGGACCAGCGCGAGAAAGGTTGTGCCGGCTACTGGCTGACTCCGACGAACATGAGGTCGTCGGTGAAGCGGGAAACGGTGCACAGGCCCTCAAAATTGCGGCAAAGTCAGCCCCCGACGTGGTGCTGCTGGATATTCGAATGCCCGGTATGAACGGCATCGAAACGGCCCATCATTTCAATGCTTTCGAGTCGCCACCGGCGATAATATTCACGACCGCATACGATGAATATGCGGTCGAAGCCTTTGATGTGGGGGCCGTTGGCTATGTACTGAAGCCTGTGCGTCGCAAACGGCTCGACCGGGCACTCGAGCAAGCCGCCCGCCTCAGTAACATCACACTGAGTGCGGTTGCAAAACGATCGGGAATTTCAGATCGCCGCAAGCATATCTGCGCGCGCACGCACGGTGATATAAGGGTTATTCTCGTTCGTGATGTTTTCTATTTCCAGGCAGATCAGAAATACGTACGCGTACACCACCGGAACGGTGAGGACCTCATTGATGATTCTCTCAATTACCTGGAGCAGGAATTCGCCGACGACTTCGTTCGTATCCACCGCAGTGTGCTCGTCGCTGTCCAGCATATCGCCGCATTGAAAAAGACGACAGACGGCCGGGACCTGGTGACTCTTCGAGATGGATCGCAGGATGAGGACAGCGGTCTGATTATTAGCAGACGGCATGTCGCCGACGTTCGGCGCCGGATCAAAGGACAGTAGTCGCATGAAGATCCGAATCGCAACGCGCAAAAGTGCGCTGGCGCTCTGGCAGGCCCATCACGTCGCGGACGCATTGAGACCATTACTGCAGGTAACGAGCGTCGAACTCGTGCCGCTGACGACCCGCGGCGATGAAGTACTGGACCGCAGCCTGCAGAAGATCGGCGGCAAGGGACTCTTTATCAAAGAGCTGGAAGTCGCGATGGAAGCAGGCGATGCGGATATTGCCGTGCACTCGATGAAGGATGTGCCAGCCGACATGCCGGAAGGCTTCTGTATTGCAGCAGTACTGGAACGCGCGAATCCCGCGGACGCACTGGTCGGCAAGAATCTGGACGAGCTTGCACAAGGCGCCCGCGTCGGCAGCTCGAGCCTCCGCCGCCAGGCTCAGCTTATGGCTCTGCGGCCCGACGTTCGCGTTCAACCCCTGCGAGGCAACGTCAATACCAGACTGAAGAAACTCGAAGACGGTCAATACGATGCGATCATGCTTGCCTGCGCCGGTCTCGAGCGGCTTGGCCTCGAAGAGCAGATCAGTGAGATATTTTCGCCGAACCAGATGTTGCCGGCAGCCGCGCAAGGTGTAATCGGCATTGAATGCCTCGAAGGCCGGACTGAATTGCTGCAGATACTGAAACTGCTCGATCATGCGGCTACGAAAACTGTCGTAACAGCAGAGCGTGCCGTGGCAAAGCAACTGCAGGCGGATTGTCACTCTCCCGTCGCGACGTTTGGCGAAATCGATGGCTCGACCCTGAACCTGAGAGCGATGGTGGCATCGCCTGACGGGCGCAAAATTATCCGCGAACATGTATCGGGACCGGCTGACGACCCGGAAACACTGGGCATCAGTCTCTCGAACAAGCTGCTCGACATGGGGGCAGGCAAGCTCCTGGCACAAACCGGAACAGACGAATGAACGAGCCCGGACTAAGCGGATTCGTCGTGCTTGTTACGCGGCCCGAACACCAGGCTGACGAACTCGCCACGGCCATTGATGACGCGGGCGGAGAAGCGATTCGATTTCCGGTAATCGATATTGTGCCGCAGGATTCCGCCGACGTCAGCCGCTGCCTTGAGGCTCTGCCGGCAGCGGATATCACGATATTCATCAGTACGAATGCCGTGATGTATGGCCTGCACTGTGCAGACGGAGACGAGACCGCCATCGCTGTGATCGGGCCGGCCACGAAATCAGTCATCGAGTCTGCCGGGAGGCGGGTCGATATTTTTCCGGTACAAGGGTATGACAGCGAGCGCCTGCTCGCTGCGGCGGAATTGCAGGACGTCTCCGGCAAGAATATCAGGATCATTCGTGGCGACGGTGGCAGAGAACTCCTGGCCGATACGTTGCGTGAGCGTGGGGCAACGGTCGATTACCTGTCGGTTTATCGCAGGCTGACTCGCACATACTCACCGAATCTTCTTGCCGGTCTCGAGCACAGGTGGCGTGATGGGCAGATAAATTGTGTAATCGCGATGAGCGTTGACTCTCTGGACAGATTGTTTGAGATACTGCCGGCCGGTTGCCGCGAATTGCTCGGGGAAACGCCCTTGGTTACTCCCAGCGCCCGTGTATTACAAGCGGCTTCAGATAAAATCCCCAATGCGAAGGTTTCGCTGGCCGATAGCCCACAAAAAGATGACATGATCCGGGCGTTGATTGCGTGCCGGCGAGCAGAATCCGGATAGCCCCCGATGACCAGCAAAAATACTCCCAAGCCAAAGAAAAAAGCCGCGGCGACCAGGAAGGGAAGCGCGAAAAAACCGTCTTCCACGCAGAAGGCCAAAGCTGACGATACGGTAGAAGCCAAGACCGAAGAAGCAGCAATCAGCGTGGCGGAGGCCGGGGCCAAAAAGTCGCCTGTAGAAACGCCGGCCGAAGGTGGGCAGGACAAAGCTCGTCCGCAAGTGGGCGCAAGAGTGGCGCCTCGGCCGAAGATGCCGGCCCCCGCAGCTGAACGTCAGCGCCGCGCTTTTACCGGAATCGTGGCCTGGCTCGCTCTTGCTCTCTCCGTCGGCGCACTAACGGGCGCTGGATACCTGGTTTTCGATAACTGGCGTACCAGTAAATCGGTTCAGGCCGACGATGCGGCACTGGCCCGGCTGAACAAAACACTCAACGCGACCCAGGACTCGCTCACCAACCTGGAGCAGCGGCTCGGCAGTCTGGCTGAGAGGGATATGGCGCGCGTCGGTGAACTCCAGGCTCTGGAACGGAGACTCAACGAACGCCTACAGGATTTCGAATCGCTGCCCGGGCGTGTTGGCAACCTCGAGGGTTCTATCTCTTCTTTACAGGGGATATCCACGGGTGCCCGCGACGCCTGGCTGCTGGCAGAAGCTGAGTACTACATGCAGATCGCCAACGCACAACTACAACTTGCCGGAAATCCGCATCTCGCAGGCCTTGCGCTCAGCTACGCCGACGATCGCCTGCTGCAACTGGCAGACCCGGCTCTGACCGAAATCCGTCGTGCGCTTTCCGATGAGCTGCGGTCAATTGAGGTCATGGAAAGGCCCGATATCGAAGGCGTAACACTGATGCTGGCAAGCCTTGCCGGTGTCGTCGACTCGCTACCCCTGCGTCAGGAAGTCGATATGTCCGATGAAGAAACGGACGAAATCGATCCGAATTTAAGCGGCATTGACCGTGCACTGGCGTCGCTGAAAAGAGCTGTCGGGGAGGTTGTCACGGTTCGGCGAACCGATGAAGCGATTGAGCCGCTCGCAGCACCCGACGCCATTTACTTTCTGCGGGCGAACCTGGCTTTGCAGTTGCAAGCAGCCAGACTCGCTTTGTTACGCAATGAAAAGGAAATATTCGAACAGAGTCTTGACGACGCATCGACCTGGCTCGCTCGGTACTACGACACCGAAAGCGCGCCCGTGCAAAGTACGCTTGCAACTATTGCAGAAATTCGAGACGGTTTATTTTCTGTCTCGCCACCGGATATTTCGGAGTCGCTGCGCCTCTTGCGACAGCACGTTACTCTGTCCGGCTCGGCAACTCCTCCCGTTGCCGAGCCGGACTAAGCCGGGTATTTCACTAACATCGATACGATTTGAATACGGCTATGGATATTCCCCAATGTTGACACTTTTTACATTTCGCCGGCTGTCGGGTTTGTGGCCGGACCTCGAACAAACTTCGGGCCAATGAAATTCGGGTTGCTTGTTGTAATCGCGCTGGTGATCAGCGCACTTGCCGTGCATTTCCTGTTGCAGGATCCCGGCTACGTGGTCATCAACTTCCAAAACTACCTGATAGAAATGTCCGTGCCGATCCTGATGGCGTTTATCTTCCTTGTCGTTATCGGAGCCTGGCTTCTCGTAAAACTGTTTCGTGCACCCAAAAAAATCGGCGAGGCGGCAGGCCGCTATAGGGCTGGACGTGCCGGGCAGCGATTGACCAAAGGCGTGATCGAAGTTGCGGAGGGCAATTTTGCCAGGGGGGAAAAGCTATTGGCCCGCGCTGCACACGTCAGTGATGCGCCGCTGCTCAACTACCTTCAGGCTGCCCGGGCAGCACATTTGCTGGGTCATGACGAACGCCGGGACGACTGGCTCAAACAGGCTTACGAACAGGCGCCCGAGGCTGCCAACGCAGTTCTGCTGACAAAGGCTGAACTGCAGCTCGACCGTGAGCAGTACGAGCAGGCACTGGCCACTCTCAGGCGGCTCGAAGAGAACTCGCCGAATCACAGCCACGCCCTGGACCTGCTCGGCCGGCTCTATTTCCGGCTCGAGGACTGGAGCCATCTGTCGGATTTATTGCCCAAACTACGCAAACGGGGAAGACTCGACGAGCCCACGCTGGACAAGTGGTCAGAGCGCGTCTACATAGAGAAGCTCCATGATGCAGTTGACGGCGATGCCATTCTGGCCGCGTGGAAGGAAATACCAAAGGGTCTCAAGAATCACCTCCCGCTTCTTGAGGCCTATTACTCGAGTCTCATGCGGACCGGCATGCATGAAAAAGCGGAGAAGGACCTTATTGCCAACATCAAAAGGGAGTGGAGGGGGCCGCTCGTCCGGCTTTTTGGCATGGTTGAAGGCACCAACGCCACCAAACAGCTTAGAACTGCCGAGAACTGGCTAAAAAACCATGGTGAAGACGCCGATCTCTTACTGACATCTGCCCGCCTTTGCCTCCGAAACGAGCTTTGGGGCAAGGCCCGCAGTTATCTCGAGACGGTTATCTCGATCCGGCCGTCGCCGGAAGCGTATCAGGAGTACGGACGCCTGCTGAACCGTCTCGGCGAGGGCGATGCAGCGGCGGACGCCTACCGCACCGGTCTCGGCATGGTGGCCAGATCACCGCTGCCGGCCATTCCCCATCTGACCCCGGACCCCAGCGACAATTCGTAGTAATAAGGGGTCGAACCGTTAAGGTATCTTAGGGGTCGAACCGTTAAGGGTAATTAACGGTTCGACCCCTAAGCTACGGTTGACTACGGACGCTCTTGAGCCATTTGACCAGCGGCTCCCACTGCTCCCAATCCGGCCAGGCAAGATACTCTGGCAACTCGTGTATACCAAGGCCCCGTGTGTACGCCCGGACATAGTTCTGAGCCTCTCGAAACGCCGCGAGGTAGGGCACCCCTGCAGCGGCCAGATAATCGTCGAGCTCCTCCCAGATCAGCGTGTATTCCCGAAACCGGTTTGCGACCACCCCGAATTTTGCCTCCTTGCGTTCGATCTTGCCGACCGACTTCAACTCCTGAAGAAAAGACCTCGTTGCCTGAATATCGATTGTCGAGGGCAGTATCGGCACAACAATTGTCTCCGCATGCCGGACCAGGTCAGTCAGTTCGGAGCCATGCGATCGGGCGGGCGCATCGATGACGACAAAATCGGCGCTGCGCGGTGCATGCTTGAGGCCCTCCTCGAAGCCGGCAATCGCCGCGATTGCGGGACGTTTATCCGGCCGTCTGTCGAGCCAGTCCAGGCTCGATCGCTGCGGATCATAATCGGCGAGCGCTACCGCATATCCTTCGTGTGCAAAATAAGCAGCAATATTAGTTGCAAGGGTACTTTTGCCACAGCCTCCCTTGGCATTCATGACCATTATGTGCCGCATTTTTGTCCCCGGCGTGAATTTGAAATATTAGAAGCCTGCACGGCGGACAGCATCCCTGCTGCAGCGCCTGCCGTATTTTTGTTTATGTAAACTACCGGTGCCGACGACAAAAGTCCATTCACTCTATGCCCCGGAAAAACCCTTGTTCGCACGACTAGGCTGCAGACTATCGTAGCGCCTGGATTGACAATCCACGTTCCGCAAACGTCCTGTTAAACTCCGCGGATGCAGCTCTCATTTCGGAAAATGCACGGCGCCGGCAACGATTTTCTGGTCGTCGATCAACGCAAGGGAGAGCAAGAAATACCTGCGGCCGAAAATATCCGGCGCCTCGCTGACCGCCGCACGGGCGTCGGCTTCGATCAGCTCATGTGGATTGGCCCATCCCGCGACCCCGACAGCCTGGCGTATTACCGTGTGTTCAACGCGGACGGCAGTGAAGTCGAGCAGTGCGGCAACGGCGTTCGTTGCGTTGCCTGGGTGATCTCTCGTGACCCCGGGCAGAAAAGCGACTTTACGCTCGGCAGCCCGGCCGGTCCGGTTCCGGTGCGAATTCTCGGTGAGAATTCAGTGGCCGTCTGCATGGGACAGCCGGAACTCGAGCCGGCCAAAGTTCCGTTCATTGCCGATGAAAGGGCAGCTGTGTACCCGCTGCAGGTCGGCGGGGATGCCTTGAGCGTGTCGGTCCTTTCGATGGGCAATCCGCATTGTGTACTGGAGGTGGACCGGATCGACGATGCCGATATTCAAACTCTCGGCCCACTCATCGAGACTCACAAAAGATTTCAGAGCCACACAAATGTCGGCTTCATGGCTATCAGGAATCGCAGCCAGATTGACCTCCGCGTACATGAGCGTGGCGTAGGGGAAACGATGGCTTGCGGCACCGGCGCCTGTGCTGCGGTCGTGGCGGGCCGCATTCTCGACAAGCTGGACGAAGACGTTGAGGTAAGCCTGCCCGGTGGCCAACTCATGGTAAGCTGGCCGGGAAAGTCGGCCGCGGTCTGGCTATCCGGCAGCGCAGAACTAACCTACGAAGGAATCCTTGATTTATGAGTACACAGCGAAAACCGGAGTTCGTTGAAGAGGATCTGTCGGAAGACGCCGTACACGACTATCTGGAGGCAAATCCGGATTTCTTCGAGCGGTACGGCGAATTGCTGAGTTCCCTGCGTCTGCCGCATGTCTCCGGCAACGCGATTTCGCTCGTCGAGCGCCAGATTTCGGTTCTTCGGCAAAAAGACCTGAAGCTGGAGCGTAAGCTCAAGGAACTCATCGACGTCGCGCGGGAAAATGATGCGCTTGGCGCGAAGATGCATCAGCTGACACTCCGACTGATGGCCGCTAAAGACTTTGGCGAAACACTGGAGGTAATCGAGACCGCGCTTCGCGCAGGATTTGACGCCGACCTGTCGATCCTCGTGGTATTTGGCGACCCGGAAATATTCGCCGACGTAACACACGGCCGCTTCTTGAAGCCGATCGAGCGGGACGCTGAATCACTCAAATCATTTGCAACCTTTTTGAAAGGTAACGGCCCGCGCTGTGGTCAGGTCCGAGACTCCCAGAGAGACTTTCTCTTTGGCCGGGAACCGGATGAGGTCGGCTCTGTGGCGCTCGTGCCTCTTGGCAAGAAATCAGAAATAGGCTTCCTTGCGATCGGCAGCGCAGATGCAAGCCGTTTTCACCCCGGTATGAGCATGGATTTCCTGTCTCGGCTTGGCGATCTTGTCGCGGAGTCGCTGAAGCGCTTCTAGCAAAGACGACACCGGCAGGCCCGGCCCAATGAACCAAAACGAATATGACTGGATAGACAAATTTATCCGGCATCTCGAGTTCGAGCGCCGCTTGTCCGATCTGACCTGCAAACACTATCGACGAGATCTCAAAGCCCTTGCAGAGTATTGCGATCGATATGACCTGTCCGGCTGGAATAATCTCGATAATGAGCACATCCGTTCGTTTGCGGCCGCTTGTTACCGCAAAGGACTGAGCGCGCGCAGCATTCAACGCCGCTTGTCGGCGGCACGTACTTTTTACCGGTATCTAAGCCGTGAAAAGCACGTAAGAAAGAACCCCGTGGATGCCGTCAGCGCACCAAAATCAGCCAAACGCCTGCCCGGGAACCTGGACGCCGATCAAATGGCAAAGCTTGTGGAGATTACGGGAGACGGGCCGATCGTCGCCCGCGACCGTGCAATTCTGGAGCTCCTGTATTCGTCCGGTCTCAGGCTTGCTGAACTGACCGGCCTCGATCTCGGCGATGTCGATCTGGCGGACCAGACAGTTCGTGTCACCGGCAAAGGCAGAAAAGACAGGATTGTCCCGGTAGGACGCCATGCGCGCCGCGCCGTATCCGATTGGCTCAAACTACGCGAGCAGTTTGCCCCGAACGAAGAACGGGCCTTGTTTGTCAGCAAGCAGGGGAATCGCCTGAGCGGCCGCTCGGTGCAGTCCCGGGTCAGCTACTGGGCACGGCGGCAGGGCATCGATGTGAGGGTTTATCCGCACCTGTTCCGGCACTCTTTCGCAACGCATCTGCTTGAATCGAGCCACGATCTGCGCGGTGTCCAGGAATTGCTGGGCCACGCAAATATAAGCACGACCCAGGTATATACGCACCTTGACTTCCAGCACCTCGCCCAGATATACGACAAGACTCATCCACGGGCGCGAAGAAAGGCAGACGACAAAGCCTGAGATTTTTTTAGTCGCCCCTCCTGACGGGCGATCAAAAGGTAGGAAGATCAGATAATGGAACAGTTTCGAGGGACAACTATCGTCTCAGTGCGCCGTGACGGTGCCGTAGCCGTTGGCGGCGACGGCCAGGTCAGCATCGGCAACACGATCATGAAAGGTAATGCCCGTAAGGTACGCCAGCTGGCGGACGGCCGGATCATTGCGGGATTCGCCGGCGGCACGGCTGACGCCTTCACGCTGTTTGAACTCTTCGAGAGCAAACTGGAGCAGTACGGAAATCTCACACGGGCGGCCATCGAGCTCGCCAAGGACTGGCGCACCGACCGCAGGCTGCGGCGCCTCGAGGCACTTCTCTGCGTTGCGGACAAAGAGAAGTCGTTCATCATCTCCGGCAACGGTGACGTGATCGAGCCCGAACACGATCTCATGGCGATCGGCTCCGGCGGGCCATACGCACAGGCAGCGGCGCTTGCCCTTTTGCAACACACCAAGCTCGATGCCCGCAGCATTGTCGAGCAGTCGCTGAAAATTGCGGGCGACATCTGTGTCTTCACGAACCAGAACATCGAAATCGAGGAACTGCCCGCAAAATCATGAGCCGATAGCCGCCGGCCCCAATTGGTAAGAACCGAATGTCACAAATGACACCCAGAGAAATCGTCCAGGAACTGGACAAACACATCGTTGGCCAGGATGAGGCCAAGCGCGCAGTCGCAATCGCCCTCAGAAACCGCTGGCGCCGCGTGCTGGTGGACGAACCGCTGCGCAGTGAAATTACGCCTAAGAATATTCTGATGATTGGCCCGACCGGCGTCGGTAAAACAGAGATATCCCGCCGGCTCGCGAAATTCGCGAAAGCCCCTTTTATCAAAGTAGAAGCGACCAAGTTTACCGAGGTCGGTTATGTCGGCCGCGAGGTTGACAGCATCATTCGCGATCTCATGGATGTTTCGGTCAAACTTACACGCGAAGAAGCGATGGTCAAAGTAAGCCACCGTGCCGAGGACGCCGCCGAGGATCGAGTTCTCGATGCCCTGTTACCGAGACCCGCTCACAGCGTTGGATTTACCGCCGAGAGTGACGATGCACATGACAACAGCGACACTCGACAGAAGTTCCGCAAGATGCTTCGTGAGGGGAAGCTCGACGACAAGGAAATAGAGATCGACATTCAGGCAATGGCGATGGGTGTCGAAATAATGGCGCCGCCCGGCATGGAAGAGATGACGAGCCAGCTTCAAGGCATGTTTCAGAATTTGTCGGGTGGACGGCAGAAAACGAAGAAACTCAAGGTCACGGCAGCATTGAAGCTTCTGACGGACGAAGAAGCTGCAAAAATGCTCGATGAGGAAGAGATCAAGTCGCAAGCGCTTGAATCGGTCGAGCAACACGGTATCGTATTTCTCGATGAACTCGACAAAGTGGCACGGCGAACAGAAACGATGGGCGCGGATGTTTCCCGCGAGGGCGTGCAACGGGATCTGCTGCCACTGGTGGAAGGGTCATCGGTCAACACCAAGTACGGTATGGTCAAGACCGATCACATTCTTTTCATCGCCTCGGGTGCATTTCATATCTGTAAGCCATCTGACCTGATTCCCGAATTACAAGGCCGGTTTCCCATTCGCGTAGAGCTAAAGTCGCTCACGACCGAAGACTTCGTTCGCATCCTGACGGAACCGGATGCGTCTCTGACATCGCAATACAAAGCGCTGCTTTCGACCGAGGATGTCAGTCTGG
>Ga0255053_10000596_pt1 | contig 20065 bp, 22 predicted proteins | sample JV7_2_22_MG_FD_188635 | JGI IMG/M metagenome (GOLD analysis project Ga0255053, IMG submission 188635) | Seawater microbial communities from Jervis Inlet, British Columbia, Canada - JV7_2_22 | ecosystem: Environmental > Aquatic > Marine > Inlet | place: Canada: British Columbia | collected... | reverse complement strand
GGAGGGGAATTCTGATGCTCACATAAAAACCACGATGGCAGGCACTTCTCAGGCTATCATCATAGACAAGGGGAAACTCCTGTTAGGCACATGGCAGGCGGTTTTTTTCTGTGAGTTTGACGGGCCCAGGAGTAGGCAGGTCCTGGTGAAAGTTATCAGTAATTGAACCGGGGGGTACTGTTTTTACGGTTTGAACACGGTTATTTCTTCAAATAGAATTTCCTTTTATTTTCATCAAATCTTTCAATGGCATATCTGAGCATGGTCCTCGGCATTTCCTTATAATATTTTCTTAAAAACTTTTCCTCTGCCTTACGGTCTCTCTTGCCGATTTCCCTTAACATCCAGCAACCGTAGGTTTTGAGGAGAATATAAAATATTTCCTCAAAACCTGGACACGGTTGCTCCCACGTCTCAGATTTGTTGCTACAAATCTGTGGGGACAGCTTTAATTATATTGATATTCTTCTTTCCCAAAGATTTTTTGATTCTGCCAGCCTGTAAAGGATTGTTTTATCTTTTTCAAGCAGGTAATCGCCTAAAATTTTTTCTGATGATAAATCCACCAGATCCCAGTTGTTTATGTTTTTTGTGTTTTTCAGGTAAAAATCATATATTTCTTTTCTGCCCGCACTATCTGCATTTTGATACCTGGTGATTAAGATAAGCAGTGAAGTCAATCTGTGCTCGTGAATCCTGCCAGAAAGCAGTTTTTGCAGCTGCTTTAAATTTAAACCATTGTATTTTTTTGCGATCCTGCGCTGTTCAGGAACGGTTATCCCGAGAAAAACATCACCTTCCCCGTACTGGCCCTTCCCTGTTTTAAAAAATCGTGAGAGGACTTTTGCTTTTTCAGGATTTTTAAGCTTGAGCAGGTCGCGTTTTATATGGTTTAGCATGGTAATATTGAGCTGTTTTAGTTTTTTAGGGCCTTAAATGTTAAATTATATACTGTCAGGTGTAAGCTGGAAAGTTTTAAAAAATAGTCCAGCCCCTTTTGGATTGAATTAAAGTGACATGAGTAATGAAGTCAGACGCTTAAAGGCAGAGATAAAAAGGCTCAGGAAGACCCTGTCTGAACATATCCCTTCTCTTGACGTTATGCTCAGCCGCCGCGGGTTTAAGATATACAAAAAAGAGCCCTCAGAAGACCTGCTGCTGCCCGGGAAGAAACACATAAAAGGTTTCTACGAAAAATTAAAAAAATATTCTTTCAGATTGTTTTTAAGGGATGTAATAAAGCACCAGAAATTCTTTACCCCTGAGAAAGTGACCAGGTTTGCTACAAAAGATGTTACATCAGGGTATATTCTTTTTCTTTTTAAGGCCGGACTTATAAAAAAAACCGCCGGGGGTTATTGTATTAAACAAAAGCCGATAAAGAGTTTCGGGGAAACTCTTGAATGGTTTATCGCCAGATTAATCAACTTGGAGTTTCAGGCTGAAACCGCATGGGGTGTAAAATTCAAGAGACCAAGTGTCGGCGGTGACTATGACCTTATAGCTAAAATCGATTCATCAATGCTGTATATGGAGATTAAGTCCTCACCGCCAAAGCAGATTTATGGTAAAGAAATCTCTGCCTTCCTGGACCGCGTGGAAGACCTGTCCCCTGAGATATCAATTTTTTTTGCAGATACAGAACTAAGAATGAAAGACAAGATTGTGCTTATGTTTAAAGACGAGTTAAAAAGGCGTTTCAGGAAACCCCCGCCTGTAAAGCGGATAAAAAAAGAGCTCTTTCATATAAATGAAAAAATTTTTATAATAAACTCAAAGCACGGTATAACAGCAAACATTGAAAGTGTATTAAGTTTTAAGTGGTACAAAAATATTGTTTGATTCCACAGATAAAAAAAGAACGATTACACGGATAAAGATAATCTGTGTAATCTGCTTTATAAATCGGTGTTATCAGATATAATGAAATTATATCAGGAGGATAAATGTCTTCAGCGGTCAATATCTGTGTTATTTGTGCCTGGCGGGTTGATTGCCAGAAAAAGTTCAAGGTGAGCGGCAGAGATATAAATTGCCCTGATTTTGCAAGGGATCTCTCCCTGCCTAAGGACGAAGAGGATACCGGGATAAAAAGGGAAGAAAAAGAGAAAAAAGATACTTAGTGTAGTAGTTTATATATTATTATTCAACTATATGTAATTAAAAGCTATTTAACCTTAAATAAACAAATTTTAGGGGAATGAAGAGATACATTTTCTCTCTTCCGGCTGTTTACCCGTTAGATTGAAATTTATAATTTCTAACTGGTCTCTCCGCCGCTTTAATTATGAAAGACATGTTAGGACGGGAAGAGGTTCTCGCTGTAGATAGTGCGAGAGAAATGCTTTTGAAATCAATCGGTCCCGCCGGGCTCCGGGAATCCAAAGAGGAAATAGACGCTTCTGTTGACAGGATTTTGTCAAGGGACATCATATCCCCTGAAGACCTGCCGGGTTTCTCGCGTTCTACAATGGATGGCTTTGCGGTAAGTTCCTCGGATACTTTCGGCGCAACAGATGGAACGCCCGCTTATCTTAATTTAGCAGGCGAGGTTTTTATGGGAGAAAAGCCTGCTTTTGCAGTCAGGAAGGGTGAAACAGCTAAGATTGCTACTGGCGGGATGCTTCCTGACGGGACTGATGCAGTGGTCATGTTTGAGCAGACCCATAAGATTAATGAAAAACTGCTTGAAGTGTTTAAACCGGTTGCCCCCGGGGAAAATGTTATCCAGGCAGGCGAGGACTGTAAAAAGGCCGAGACAGTCCTTAAGAAGGGTCATAAGATAAGACCACAGGACATAGGAGCTCTTGCAGGGATCGGGATAACAGAGATATGGATATACGAGAAACCTAGGGTTGCAATTATTTCAACGGGAGACGAGGTAGTTCCTGCATCAGCCACTCTAAAGCCGGGACAGGTGCGGGATATAAACTCTTACAGTCTTGCAGGTCTGGTTGAAACACACGGGGGAACAGCAGTAAAAAAAGGAATATTTAAAGACAAATACGAGGTGCTGGATAGAGCATTTCGGGAAGCACTTAAAGATTCCCACATTATTGCCGTTACAGGGGGGAGCTCTGTGGGAACCCGGGACTTAACTGCAAAAGTAATAAATAATGCCGGTAAGCCAGGGGTCCTGTTTCACGGTGTTTCTGTAAAGCCTGGAAAGCCGACAATTGGAGGCGTAATTGACGGGAAGCCCGTATTTGGCTTGCCCGGACACCCTGCAGCAATAATCGTCAGTTTTGAGCTTTTCATAAAACCGGTTATGAGGCTATTAACGGGAGAGACTGAAAAAATACATCAGGGACTTAAAAGAACTGTAATGGCCAGGCTTTCAAAAAACATTTCATCCGGTTCCGGAAGAGAAGACCATGTGAGGGTTTTGCTGGAAAAAAAAGGCGGGCAATTCTGGGCTGTCCCTATACTAGGTAAATCCGGGCTGATAACAACACTTGTTAAAGCTGACGGCACGGTTGTTATACCGCTGAGAAAGCCCGGACTTGAACAGGGAACAGAGGTAGAGGTAGAACTGTTTTGATGAAAAAGATATATCTTGATAATACACCGCTTCAGGAAGCAATAGAAAAATGGTCAAACAGGATGAGAGAGCGAGGGATTGACAGGCCCCTTGAAGGTGAGCCTGTCAGGGTTATAGATTCACTTGGAAGAGTTACTGCAGAGGCGGTATTTGCAAAGATCTCCTCCCCTTTTTACCACTCATCTGCAATGGACGGCTATGCCGTGAAATTTGCTGATACTGTCGGAGCCTCTGAGGTAACACCTGTCCTGCTCGGAATGGAGGGTCAGGCTGTATATGTTGCTACTGGTGACCCTATGCCTGAAGGTTTTAACGCTGTGATAATGATAGAGGATGTAAATGTACTCAGGGGTCAGGGGTCAGGCTCGCCTCGCTGCGAAGCGGGGGCCGGGGGTCAGGGGCCTGAAGGAGAATACATTGAGATAATAAAGCCGGCTACCCCGTGGCAACATGTAAGAACAATTGGTGAAGACATTGTAACTACAGAGCTTATTCTGCCTGAAAACCACAAGATAAGGCCGGTTGATATTGGTGCGATGCTTGCGGGCGGATTTACAGAAGTAAAAGTCAGAAAAAAGCCCAGGGTTATAATCATCCCAACAGGGAGTGAACTTGTGGAACCAGTTGAAATAGACAATTTGGTAAAAGGCAATATAATTGAGTCCAATTCGAGGATACTTGCCGGTCTTGTTTCAGAGTGGGGTGCTGACCCGGTGAGATGGGCGATTGTGCCTGACAATATTGAAAAGCTCAAAAACGCTTTACTTGATGCATCTCAACAAGGTGACCTAGTTGTGGTCAATGCCGGAGCTTCTGCCGGCAAAAAAGATTTTACGTCCTCTGCTATTGAAGAGCTCGGCGAGATAATAGTGCACGGGCTTAATATAAAGCCGGGTAAACCTGCAATCCTTGCCTGGGTGAATGACAAACCCGTACTCGGTATACCCGGTTATCCTGTTTCCGCGTACATAACGTTTGAGCTGTTTGCAAAACCTCTTGTATATGCATGGCAGGGACTTGAAACAAAAGAGACTGAAACACTTACGGCAAAATTAAGCAGGCAGGTTGCCTCAACTCTTGGAATGGAGGAATTTTTAAGGGTTAAATTAGGAAAGGTCGGGGAGAATCTTATTGCCAGTCCTGTCAGCAGGGGCGCCGGTATGCTGATGAGCCTTGTGAGGGCTGATGGATTTGTCAGGATACCTGCAATGAGCGAGGGACTTGGTGCCGGCACAGAAGTTGAAGTAAAGTTAATCCATCCAAAGCAACAGATATCAAACACATTAGTGTGCATAGGGAGTCATGATAATGTCCTTGATATCCTTGCCAACTTTCTCAAGAAGAAAAGCCCGAGATTTTCCCTCTCCTCCTCACATGTAGGCTCAATGGGAGGGTTGATTGCTTTAAAGCGCGGGGAGGCACATATAGCCGGCACCCATCTGCTTGATGAAAAAACAGGTGAATACAATATCACTTTTATAAAACAGCTGTTGCCGGATGATAAAATTTTTCTTGTAAACCTTGTCTACAGGCAGCAGGGCCTTCTGGTATTAAAGGGTAATCCAAAAAACATCAAAGGGTTTGAAGATTTGTTAAGAGATGATGTTACTTTTATTAACCGGCAGCCTGGTTCTGGCACAAGACTGCTGACCGACAAGTATTTAAGGGAGCTGAGTATTGATTCACAAAAAATAAAAGGCTATGAGAACGAGGAATATACACACATGACCGTTGCCTCGGCTGTGCTTAATAATATCGCTGATACAGGCCTTGGAATTCTTGCAGCAGCAAGGGCGCTGGGTCTTGACTTTGGCCCTATCGCAAGGGAGCGTTACGACCTTGCAGTGCCGGAAAAATTTTATCATATGGATATGTTTCAGGATCTTCTGGACATAATAAGAAATGATTTGGAATTCGGGGACACGGTTACAAACCTCGGGGGTTATGATATTACGGACATGGGGAAAATTGTTTACCCCGTTAGAAAGTTGAAGATTTTCTAAGGGGAAGGATTACATTGGGCATTAGACCCCATGTTTGCTGAAAAGGAACATATTCTTATCCCTCCCTTCTTGCTTTCGCAAGAATGCAGGAGGGCTTTCTAACGGGGTAAATCGTAAACAGAGCTTTAATATCATATTGGAAGAGTGGGATTTAAGAGACGATTCTAACGGGGTTTATTCAGGCAGTTGAGGCGTTTCAGGGTCAACTTCTGCCGGACTCTCCTGATGGGAGGGGATGTCTTGTGTTTCTTCCTTGTCATCTCCATGTTCTGTAGCCGGTGGGAGTTCAGCTCCTTCGACCTCCTGAAATTCTTTAAGCGTGGGAAGTTCTGACAGGTTTTTGAGTCCGAAGTATTGAAGAAATTCCCTTGTTGTCCCGTACATGAGAGGCCTTCCCGGGACCTCTTTCCTGCCAAGAATCTTAACGAGCCTTCTTTCAAGGAGCGTTCTCATAACGCCGTCGGAATTGACACCCCTGATAGCTTCGATCTCAGCTTTTATAATTGGCTGTTTGTAAGCCACGATAGCAAGGGTCTCAAGGGATTGAGGTGTCAGTCTTGTGGGAAGTGTTGTAGCGAGGAGTTTTTTCACCCAGGGAGAACAGGCCGGATTTGTAACCATCTGCAGGCCGCCTGCAACTTCTGCAATAAATACCCCTGAATTTTTCAGCTGGTACTCATTAATGAGCTCCAGGGAAATCTTCTCAACATCCTTTTCATTTAATTCTAAAATATTCTTTAAGGTCTCTGGGGTAAGTGGTTCTCCGGATATAAAGAGAAGGGCCTCGAGAATGGATTTAGCTTCTTTATCTTCCATAGCAAATTGTGCTTGTCCTGTTAGAAATGGTTTTTCTAATAGGGTAAAATCGTAGCAAAATTCCCTCAAAAATGCAATTTAATTTCACTTGATCAGACGGTGCTATAAGACATTTGTAAAGTCTTGTAGGAAATGAGTAGCAGCCGGGAATTATTTCCCGTGAAACCGGTTCTGGGCTTGTGATATCCCCTTTTCTATTATCATCGCTATTGCATCGGCAGCCTCTTCAACTGTTTTTTTTATTACAGGCCTTTCCTGTTTGGTAAGCGGATTTAATACATATTCTTCCGCTGAAATTCTGTTCGGCCTCCCTATGCCTATTTTCAGCCGGGAAAAGTTTTTCGTGCTTATAACTTCTATAATTGATTCAATACCCCTGTGTCCGCCTGCAGAGCCGCTTTTCCTGATTCTTAAAACTCCTGTATCAAGGTCAAGGTCATCATGTATGACTAACATATTGTCTATATCCGGGTATTTTTTGAGGGCAGCCCTGACTGCGGCACCGCTCCTGTTCATGAACGTAAGCGGCTTGATCAGGATTATGTCTGTTCCTTCGACCCGGCCTTTTCCATATGAGAAATTCTTCGATTTATCTTTTAATGGTATGGTAAATTTCGAGGAGAAAGCATCAATCACCATGAATCCGAGGTTATGCCTGGTCTTTGCATAAGTCTTCCCCGGGTTGCCTAATCCGACTATTAGCCACATAAATGGAATCTATCTCGATGGTTCGGGATGAAATTACAATGACCAAATACCAAAATACAAATCAAATTACGTGGTAATTTTCCATCTAATTTCAAAAGCCAAATTCCAGAATGTTTGATTATTAGTACCTGCCTGCATGCCTACGGCATGTAAACCGGCACCTGTCTGCCGATAGGTAGAGGCAGGTTTGGAATTTTAATATTTAATATTAGGGGGACTACTTCTTTTTTTCCCCCTTCTGTTCTTTCTGTTCTGTTTCCGGTTCTGCTTTTACTTCTTCCTCTTCTCCTTCCTTGGTCTTTTTTACAAGTTCAGGCTCTGCAGCCTCTCCTTCAGCAGGAACTGCAGGGGCTACCTCTTCTATCACAGGAGCACTTACGCTCAGGATGGCTTTCTGCTGGTCGGTTAATATTTTTACACCTTCCGTAACTGTTAAATCACTTACGTGCAGACTCTGGCCAATATCAACAGACGACGCATCTACCTCAATACTATCCGGTATCTGGGTGGGGAGACACTCCACTTCCACATCTTTCAGCTGCTGCTGGAGGATTCCGCCTTCTTTAACGCCAATCGGCTCTTTTGTTATTTTAATAGGCACAATAGTCGTTATTTTCTTTTTCAGTGATATCTCGATAAAATCAACGTGTAATAATTCGTCTTTCACGGGATCTGTCTGATAGTCCTTTACAAGTGCCCAGTGCTCTGTCTTTTTGCCTTTGCCGCCGCTGAGCTCAATATTTACCAGCGTGTGTTCCCTGCCCCCCGAAACCATCAGTCTTGATATTTCCTTTCTCTGAACTTTTATGGGGGTAGAAAATCCTTTGGCATACAGTACCGCAGGCAATATGTCATTGCGCCTGAGGTCTCTTACACTGCCCTTGCCTAACTCAGATCTTTTTTCTGCTTTAAGTGAAAATTTTTCCATCTCTATAACTCCTCTACGATTTTATTCTTTCTAAAGAAAGAGTGAACTTACCGATGATTCATCATGGATTCTCTTTATTGCTTCTCCTAAAAGCGGAGCTACTGACAGTACAGTGAGTTTTTTGCAAGTTTTTTGCTTGTTGTCCATGGCTATTGTATTGGTTACAATCACTTCCTTAAGTGCTGATGCATTAATCTTTTCAATTGCTGAACCGGAAAGCACCGCATGGGTGCAGGCTGCTATAATTTCTTTTGCACCATTTTCTTTGATAGCGGCCACCGCCTGGGTAATTGTCCCGGCAGTGTCTATTATATCGTCAAAAAGAATGGCATCCTTTCCCTTTACATCACCTATAACGTTTATCACCTGCGAAACATTTGCTTCCTCTCTGCGTTTATCAATTATTGCAAGGGATGCGTTCAGGCGCTTTGCAAATGCCCGTGCCCTTTCAACCCCTCCTGCGTCAGGTGAAACAATTACCGAGCTGTTTAAATAATTTTTCTTCATGTGTTCCGCAAGCACAGGTGCTGCATAAAGGTGGTCAACAGGAATATTAAAAAATCCCTGAATCTGTCCTACATGCAGGTCAATGGTAAGTACCCTGTTTGAACCTGCTACTGTTATCAGGTCAGCAAGCAGCCTCGATGAAATGGGAACTCTCGGCTGAACCTTCCTGTCCTGTCTGGCATACCCGTAATAAGGGATAACCGCAGTAATTCTTCCGGCAGAGGCCCGTTTCAGGGCATCTATCATCAATAGAAGCTCCATGATATTATGGTTTACAGGGGTACAGGTTGACTGAACTATGAAAACGTCCGAACCCCTTACGTTCTCGTTTATTTGAACCATTATCTCACCGTCACTGAAAGTGGAAACAGCAGCATCACCAACGGAAATTCCTAAAGTGTCAGCAATCTCGTTTGCCAAGGCCCTGTTGGCATTACCTGAAAATAGTTTAATGCCCTCTGGCATTTTACCTCCCTTTTGGCGATAAATTATATGATATTGGTTATCAGTTGTTTAAAAAACAATTTTTATTTGATTAACTCTTAACTTATAGCTTACAATTTTGTAAGGCAAAATTGTGCTGGCTGGGGCGGGAGGACTCGAACCTCCAAATGGGAGATCCAAAATCTCCTGACTTGCCGTTTGTCTACGCCCCAATTCTACTGCCCAGGTTTAAAGTGTAAAATCAAGATTGAAAATAAAAAAATTATTATCTTAATTTATAATTCTAACTTTAAATATTGTCTGTTATCGTTTGTACAACTGCTGTCCAGCATTCCTCAAATGCCTTTGAGGCATTCTCAGCCTCTTTTGCAGATCCAAACACACCAAAGACCGTTGGGCCGCTACCGCTCATCATGGAAAAAATAGCCCCTTCCCTTAAAAGCCGGTGTTTTATATCAGCAATTACGGGAAAACTTTTAACGGTGACAGACTCAATATCATTCTCAATATATCTGTCTCCGGGCAGCTCTGCCTTGCTAATGGCATGGGTAAAAAACTTAATATTATCAGCTTTAGGTGTTATTTTTGTCAACTCTCCATTTATTCTTGCTGACTTTAAATTCTCGTATGCCCATCTGGTCGATACAGTTACGGGGGGCTTTACAAGCAAAATGTTGAAGGGCTTAACAGACTTGCAATCAGATATTTTTTCTCCCCTGCCCTTAACAAGGGCAAGCGGGCCGTGAAGAAAGAATGGAACATCGGAACCGAGCCGTTCGGCAAAAGCACAGAGTTCGTTTCTTGAAAGCCCCAATGACCACACTTTGTTCAAGCCGATAAGAGTCGAAGCCGCATCGCTGCTGCCCCCCCCGAGGCCTGCAGATACCGGGATGTTTTTATTCAGGCTGATTTCAGCACCGGCATTAATCCTGCACTCATTTTTAAGCAAAACAGCAGATTTATAAGCAAGGTTCTGTTCGGCCGGTATTTGCATGTTTGTTGTCAGGGTCAATTCCCGGGAAGGGGCGAAAACAAGGACATCATAAAGGCTGATTTTCTGAATAAGGCTCTCAATTTCATGATAACCGTCACTGCGGAGGGTAAATACCTTCAGGAACCAGTTTATTTTTGCAGGGGCATTTAAAGTAAGCATAAATATGACAGGTTTCAGGCATTGGGAATCAGCAAACAGTTTTTCACCCCGTTAGAAGAGCGAAAGCCTGCCTGCCAGTAAGCAGGTCTTCTAACGGGGTTTACTTGTTCCCTGACTCTAAGTCCTGCAAACTGTCTTTTATTTTTTTTTCAACCCTCTCTTTTAGTCCTTCTTCCCTTTCATGGAATTCAAGGGACTTTTTCCATGCATTTATCGCAGCTTCCCTGTTTTTTAATTTCATATGGATATCACCCAGGTGCTCAAGGACTACCGGGTCATCCTTCATGATCTCAGTAACTTTTTTTATCTCTTTCAGGGCTTCGCTATGTCTTCCCTTTTTGAAGTAGACCCAGGCAAGGCTGTCGCGGATATACCCCTTGTCAGGAGCTAATTCAATAGCCCTCTCTACGAGTTTAAGGGCCTCGTCGAGATTTATGCCTTTATCGGCATATGAATACCCCAGGTAATTGAGGGCATCTACATGGTTCGGATCAATACCCAGGGTTTTTTTCAGCTGGGAGATCATTTCATCGTGTCTATCTGTTTTTTCATAAACCACGGCAAGCCTGAAATTCAGCTCTACGTGTTCGGGTGCAATGGCAAGTCCTTTCTTAAACATGCTTTCTGCATTTAGATAATCTTTGATTTGAAGATATAAAAGGGCAATGTGCAAATAAGCATCCGGATTTTCAGGTAAAAGGCCTAATAGTTTTTTAAATTCCTCAATAGCTTCATTAAATTTTTCCATCTGTGTCAGTGCATTGGAGAGCTTATATAGTGCCTTTATGTTCTCCGGCTCCTTTGAGATAATAAATCGGAGTTCACTGACCGCGTCCTGAAATTTTTTACTGTCGGCATAAACATCGGAGAGCGTCAACCGCGCTTCTGTATTTTCAGGTTCCAGCCGGATAATTCCTGTAAGGTGTTCAATAACCTTATCAGTTGATTCCTTTTTGAGATAAAGGTTGACGAGTCTTTCCCTCAGTCGTGCATTGTGGGGGATGTGGTTTATGGCCTTCTCATAATTTTCTATTGCCTTATCAGAATTTCCGATCTCTTCATAAGCAATGCCCAGATAGAAATAAAGAGGTTCATAAGGCATATCTAATTCAGCGGCCCCTTCAAATTCCCTTATGGCCTTTTCAAATTCATTCATCTCAAAGTAGGCCCTTCCCAGGGAATATTTCAACCTTATGTTCCAGGGTTCTTTTTTAACCGCTTCATTCAGGACCTTTACAGCGTTATCGTATCTCTTTTCGATAAGATAAAAATGAGAAAGTAGTATATAGTTAGTTATTTTAGAAGGGTCTAACTTTATTATTTTTTTGTAGATATTGGTCGCTTTTTCAATATCTTCCTGTGTAGCGTAGATTTTCCCTAATAATGATAATGCCGGCAGATAGTCGGGGTCTTCCTCTAATGCACCCTCAGCCATACTGACCGCCTCGTCTTCCCTTCCTGCTTTAAACAGCACCCGGCTTGTTTCGGTTCGAAGGTATAAGGATCCGGGGTCTTCCTCCAAAGCAAGATGTAAATACTTTAGTGTCTCTTCAAAATCATCAGACTTTTCCGCTTCAATGGCCCTGAGGTAATAATAATAAGCCTCTTTTGAAGGTTGGTGCATGGCGGCTTTTTGAGAGAGTGAGCACGACCATAGCAATGATACCGTGAAAATTATTGCCACTGTTTTTAATATTGTCCACATAAATTTATTATTGCACAAATTAGAATTAATTGACAATCTCATTGTACTAAAATAAAGAACTCAGGAGCAGGAGCGCAAAAGCTCACAGTTGATAAAAACAAAGCTATCATGCTAAATTTAGTAGCGAAAAGAAATATGATTAACATCTTGAGAAAATTCCCTGATACGGGCATACTTGTCATTGGCGACCTTATGGTAGACCGTTACATATGGGGCAAGGTGGACAGGATATCCCCGGAAGCCCCGGTCCCGGTTGTAGAGGTCTCAAATGAATACATGCGTCTGGGCGGAGCGGCAAATGTGGCCAATAACATTTCTTCACTTAAGGGGAAGGTTTTTATAAGTGGTGTCGTGGGCAGGGACAGGATGGGTGAGGCTTTGATAAAGAAGTTAAAAGAAAGTGGGATAGGCACAAGCGGCATCATTGTGGAGAAGAAGCGTGATACCACGGTAAAGACAAGGATTTATGCTCATGACCAGCAGGTGGTAAGGTTTGATAAAGAAATTAAATCCGATATCAGCAAGTCTGTCATGATGCAGATTTTAGCGTATGTTCGTGACCGCCTGCCTGAAATAAAAGCTATTATACTGTCTGATTATTGTAAGGGTGTAATAACAAAGAGCCTGATGAAGGCACTTCTTGAACTTGCAGGGGGTAAGGTTTTTATCGCTGTTGACCCCAAGATAGGACATTTTGATTATTATAAAGGGGTAAGCCTTATAACACCTAATGTAGAAGAGGCTTCTTTCTTCTCCGGCACTAAAATAACAGATGATAAGACTCTCAAAAAAGCCGGTGATAAGATACTCAGGGATTTGCGGGCCAGGGCAGTGCTGATTACCCGGGGACATAAGGGGATGACCCTTTTTACAAAAAATGGCCGGGGTACGAATATTAAGACCACTGCAAAAGAGGTATATGATGTTACAGGTGCGGGTGATACGGTTATTGCGGCCTTTACGCTTTGTCATTCTGCCGGGGCTGAACTTGAAGAAGCTGCGGGATTTTCGAATCACGCAGCAGGAATAGTGGTTGGCGAGGCCGGTACCGCTGTTGTAACCCCCGGAGAGATTGCAGAGAGTATGGGCATTTATAACCCGGTGAGTAAGCGCAGGTAAATCTTGATTGAATAGCAAGGGAAAAAATGAAACTGTCAAAAAGAACATTTTCGATCAAGCCCTCCCCTACCCTGTCGCTTGATGCAAAGGCAAAATCGCTTAAAGCGCAGGGTGTTGATGTTATTAATTTTGGTGTAGGTGAACCTGATTTTGACACGCCTGATAATATCAAGGAAGCCGCGATAAAAGCCATCAGGGACGGATTTACAAAATATACGCCGGTAGGCGGCACTGACGAGCTTAAAGCTGCAATTAAACAGAAGTTCAAAAAAGACAATAATCTTAATTATGAAAAAAATGAAATAGTTGTTTCCTGCGGTGCAAAGCACAGTCTTTACAATATTGCGAGCTCACTTTTTGAGGACGGGGACGAGGTTATAATCCCTTCCCCTTTCTGGGTCTCGTATCCCGACCAGGTATTACTTAATAACGCGGTCCCTGTTATTGTAAAGACAGATGAAATAAACTCTTTCAAAATAACTCCTGAAGTCCTTGAAAAAAGCATTACAAAAAATACAAAGGCTTTGATTTTGAACAGTCCCTCAAATCCTACCGGGCTCGCCTATGACAGGAAAAGCCTGGAGTCAATAGCGGATATAGCGCTGAGGCGGGATTTTTATATCATTTCAGACGAAATATACGAGAAACTCATTTACGATGGATTTAAGCATGTAAGTATCGCTTCCCTTGGCAGTGATATAAAGCAGAGGACCATAACAGTAAACGGTCTTTCCAAGTCTCATGCAATGACCGGCTGGCGGATTGGTTTTACAGCAGGGCCTGAAGAGATTATTGGTGCGATGACTAAAATCCAGAGCCAGTCTACCTCTAACCCGACTTCCATTTCCCAGAAGGCAGCTGTCGAGGCGCTTACGGGTCCCCAGGATTTTATTCCTGAAATGGTATCCGAGTTTGACAGTCGCCGGATATATATGATTGAGCGCCTGAATAAAACAGAGGGGATAACCTGTGTAAGGCCTGTTGGTGCATTTTATGTATTTCCAAATGTGTCATCTTTCTACGGGAAGCATTTTAATGACAAACCGATAAACTCTTCCTTTGACCTGTCTGCCTGCCTCCTTGAAGAATTAAATGTTGCTGCGGTTCCGGGAGGTGCTTTCGGAGATGACAGATATATAAGGCTTTCATACGCAACATCTATGGAAAATATTGAGAAAGGGCTTGACAGGATAGAAAAAGCACTATTAAATCTTAAGTAATATTATAAACTCTGTATATTTGTATTGAGAGAAAATTTCTAAACATATATAATATAACTATATGCTTACGCGGATGAAAATAGAAGGATTGCTCTTTGATCCGAGAAGCAATATGTACATACTGCTTCTTAAGGAAATAAACGGCAACGAGACACTGCCGATTTGGATAGGAAGGACTGAGGCTGATTCAATTGCGCTCGCAATCGGCAAGATAGCGACACCAAGACCGCTTACACACGACCTCATTAAGAACGTACTGAACGGGCTCAAGACAAAAGTAACAAAAATAGTAGTCACCGAGATTGTTGATAATACATACTATGCCGTTGTCTATGTTGAAAAGGGAGGGACCGAGGTCCCGGTGGACTCAAGGCCCAGCGATGCAATTGCCGTGGCCGTAAGGATGAACTGCCCGATATTTGTGGAAAAGAATGTCATAGAGTCCAAAAACAGCGACGAACTTGAGGAGTGGCTGAAAAACCTGAAACCCGAGGACTTTGAAAATGTTATGTAACCCCCCTTCTTGCTTTCGCAAGAAAGCAGGGTGGTGAACCTTTTAATAATGTGCTGACAAGAACAGAAGGCATAGTTCTTAAAACACTGGAGTACTCGGAAGCAGACCTGATAGTAACCCACCTTACCCTTGCCAAGGGCATAACAAAAACATTTGCCAAAAGTCCCAGAAAGACAAAGAGCCGGTTCGGGAGCAGTCTTGAGCCTTTGACGCATGCAAGGATTTCCCTCTGGGGAAAAGAGCAGTCCATGCCAAAACTTACACAATCCGATATCCTCAGTCCTTTTCAGACACTGAGGGAAAACATTAAGGATTTTGTTTATATGTCAAAGCTTGCCGAGATACTGATTTCTTTGATACCCGAAGGCATACCAAACTATAAAGTTTATATATTCTTTCTTAACATGATGAACCTGCTTGAATCATCCGGGCAAAAACAAAAGGATGTCCTGTACCTGATTTCTCAAATCCGCCTGCTTGAGCTGTTAGGCTATGCCCCGAGGCTTAAAGGGTGCGGAAAGTGCGGAGTTAAAAGCCTTGATTTTTATCCGGGTTCCGGTACAATCCTGTGCAGAAAGTGTGCCTTTACCCGGCCCGGGGATGATACAGCCCCGATAAGAGTAACAGACAAAGTCATAAAGTTTTACTCCCATGGCATTGGATGGCCTGTCTATACCTCAACAAGGCTCAGGCCTTCCGTGGAAACAATATCAGGGCTCTCTGCCCTGCTTGACGAGCATCTGAATCACCTGCTTAATAAAAGGCTTCTGACCTCAGAATTCCTCGCGAAGGTATAATTTAATGCAAGTTGTTAGTTTAATCGCCTTAGCGAATCTCGCCGGGGCGGAAAACAAACAACTAAAAACTTTTTAAAAAGGAGATAACTTAAAATGTGTGAGACCAATGCTTATATTGAAAAAGACGGGGAAGAAGAGCTTTATCTTGAGAATGTTGATATCCTCAGGCCTGAAGACGGAAAGATTTACATGAAAAACCTCTTTGGCGAGCAAAAGCTGTTTGAAGGCACGATTAAAGAGATATCAATTGTCAAGAACAGGATTTTACTAAAAAAGATATAAAAAACGTGATGTGTATTGCTTCATTCGCAGTGCGTTTTTTGACTCAATACTCAAAACGCCTGCCTGCCGGCAGGCAGGCATAACGCATCACGACCTTTTTCATCATGAACTGGAGAATTATCAACGACAGGCCTCGCAATGCTTTCTTTAACATGGCGCTTGATGAGGCAATTTCAGAGGCGGTAAGGAAAAAACACTCCCCCCCTACCCTGAGGCTGTATCAGTGGTCAGAACCGTCAGTCAGCATCGGGTATTTTCAGAGAAGCTCTGACATAGACACAGGCTACAGCAGGAAAAAGCAGTACCCGGTTGTGAGAAGGTCAACCGGCGGCACTGCAATCCTGCATGATGACGAGCTCACATACAGCTTCTCAGCGCGTACTGACGTAACCCCTTTCAGGGGAGGGCTTTTCAAAAATTATCTTATTATCAGCAAGGCCCTTGTACTTGCCCTTAAAATGAACGGAATGGAGGCTGATATTGCTCTGAATAAAAACAGAAGGCAGAGAAGTCTTTTCTGCTTTAAAACATCCTCTTATGGCGAGGTTACTGTAAACGGCGAAAAAGTAATAGGCAGTGCCCAGAAAAGGTATAAACACGGGTTCCTTCAGCAGGGCTCTTTGCTTATGAATTTCAATGAAGAAGAACTGGGCAGGGTGCTCGATATTAATAATCACGGGAAGGATTTTTTCGAGGTCGGTTCAATCAGGAAATATGTACCGGGAGCAACAATTAAAAACCTGAAAAAGTCATTAAAAGAAGCATTTGAAAAAAAATTCACGATTAAATTTACCGAAGAAGGCCCTTCAGGGTTTGAACTGGAGCTTGCGAAATATCTGGAGAGTAAAAAATATTCAACTGCCGAGTGGAATTACCGGAAATAAAAAAACTGTGACATAAGGGACAGTCCCGTATATTCAACTAATGAGTGGAATTACCGTAAATAATAACCGCACCTGCCTGCATGCCTATGGCATGTAAACCGGCACCTGTCTGCCGAAGGTAGAGGCAGGGATGATCGCAAATTATATACAGATTATCGCAGGTGTGCCTTTTTAAATGTCATACGTAGCCTTGTACTCAGTGTGTTTTGTGCCCTTTATAAAGTAAACAATTAGGGAACTCCACATTACAACAGCAAGATAGCTCTGAAACACGTGAAGAATAATCTGGTAAGGTATGCTGACTATAAGGCCTATCATCGGGATTAAACGGAATGACGCGCCCAATAGCCATAGAACTATATTTAAAGCCACTACACAAATAACCAGGAGTATGTAAAACAGGAAAGCACCTGGTTTGTTCATTACGAAGTTCCAGGTTTTTTTAAAAGAATCAGAAACTCCTTTCCTTTCTACAGCAAGTGCAATTGAGGCATAAACTGTAAATATTACACTGAACAGGCCTGCTACCAGGCTTAAAAAAATGACCAGCATGGTAAAAAAGGAAACAACAAATACTGAAAGCGTTGAATCCGGTGTACTCAGGGCGTGAACTGTAAAAAACCCCACACCTGTCAAAATCCCGAAAATAATAATAACCGCGGTTATTACAAAAAGCGCAACTGAAAACAGCCAGACAAGAGGGAAAAACAGCTTTTTTGCTTCAGCGAAAAAAGATGAAAAACTAAACCTGTACTTAGAATCAAGGGAGGCGTTTCGAAGTACTCCCAGCATGCCCCCGAATACATACAGCACCACTACAGACACAACTGTTATATACAGGATAAGCCCTGTAAACACGATAACTGCCAATCCCAGATATTTTGAAAGAATCTCAAGCGGGTCTGAAGACATTATATTTAAAAGGGTGTCTTTTAAGCTGGCAATGTCTATACTCATAAAAATTATTGCAACAGCAATCGGGATTCCGACAAAAATGAACAACGCCGCGATGCTGATAATTGTCACTATTATCTTAAGCAGTATCACCTGCCAGTTTCTGTGGGTTAACTTAAAGCCCTCTTTAATGCATTCGAGAAACATTTAATTCCTTAACGGTAAGGTTTTTTTAACATTATAAATCCCTGCCGGATTTTTATCAAATAACAATATAGTTTTAATCGGCCCGCCCTAAAATTTTAGAAAAATTCATGGTGAATCATTTATAATTCAGCGTGAGCATTAAAAAACGTTTAACTTATGCCATAGCAGTCCTTCTGGGAGTTATTTCCTTCGGGACAATCGGGTATTCAGTAATTGAAAAATGGGACATATTCGAATCGCTTTACATGACTATTATAACACTCACCACTGTAGGGTTCGAAGAAGTTCATGATCTTTCAAGGGCGGGAAGGGCCTTTACGATAGTACTGGTGCTCTCAGGCGTCGGGGCAGTGCTTTATGCCTTAAGTGCCGCAACAAGAATTATTGTTGAAGGAGAAATAAGAGAAATATTCGGGAGGAGAAAATTGAGGAACTAAAAAAACACTACATAATTTGCGGTTACGGAAGGATGGGGAAAATCATCTGCAGGGAGATGCTTGAGCACGGTGTGCCCTTTGTGATGGTTGAAAAAACTCCGGAGGTGCTTACTTCCCTGGACAAGACTTGGGGGATTCAACACAGGACAGTGTTCTGAAGGAGGCAGGGATTGAAAGGGCACAGGGACTTATCTCAGTGCTTTCTTCTGATGCTGATAATCTTTATGTGGTATTGTCTGCAAGGGGGTTAAACCCGAAGCTCAAAATAGTTGTAAGGGCCAGTGATGAAGGTGCTGAGCAAAAACTTATAAGAGCAGGTGCTGACAGTGTTGTCTCACCCTATTATATCGGAGGCCTGAGGATCGCTTACTCAATCATAAAACCTGCTGTTGTTGATTTTATTGAGTTTGCCACAAGGAGCGGTAATCTTGAACTGCAGATAGAAGAATTCAAGGTGAAAGAACACTCAAATTTAATAGGCAGCAGTCTTGACGAGTGCGGGGTACGTAAGGACTTAGGTATAATAATCGTTGCAATAAAAAGAGCATCTGGAGAGATGGAATTCAACCCGCATTCTACAAGTGTCATAAAACAGGAGGATACACTAGTGTAAAAACAGGGACACATCCCATTTTTGCTTTTTAGTAATTCGCAAAAATTTATTATTTATATGATAAAGAGAATTTCTCTGTAAATTACGGAGTGTGCTGCAAAAGACGGGATGTGTCCCGTTTTTAAAACATCTCGATGCGTTCGGGAACCTGGTAGAAAAGTAGTGATGAAAGTTTTACCCTGATATTTCACAAAGAAGGAACTTATAAATCTAAGAGACATCTTCCATCAAAACTATTTTCTTTAATTCCGAGCAGAGATATTATTGTAGGGCCAACATCTATTATATTAATATCCTTCTTATATAAGGGCCTGTTAATAAAAAACACGGCATTCTCCCTTGTATGTCCACCGGTAAGAAATCCTCTGCCCGCTAACTGAGTTTTATTAACCGAGCTTTTTAAGTCATATCCATCGTACGGGAGGGCAACGAGATCCGGGGCATTATCATACTGACTGCCGCTGTAAATATTTTCTTTAAGGAGGACTGTTTTTATAACCTTATTCCCATTGAAATCCAGTGACAGTAATTCATCTTTTAGTCTTTGTCTTAAACCCTCGTACTCATTTACTTCAACACTCCCGAGAGGATACTTATCCTTCAGATGTATATAAAATCTGGCAGGATCAAGTGCAAATACTTTACTGTCCGGGTGTATTTCCTCAAAAGAATCGGGATTCTCTTTTTTAAACCTGAGATAACCTTTTTCCCGAAGCCAGAAGTTAATATATATTTCCTGTTTTATGCTTGCGAAACCGTGGTCTGACATTATAATAAACGGTATTTCATCCGCATATCTGCTATACATCTCCCCGATAAATATATCGAGTTTTTTATAAAAATCTATAAAAAAGCCATGCTGTGGATGTCCTTCATCATGAAGGGCAGTCCATAGATAATGATGCAGGCGGTCAGATTCGGTTATTACCCCTATAAAAAGGTCCCATTCGTGATTGTCTAAAAAGTGCAATATAGCCTGTTTCCTGGAACTAAAGGTCCTTTCAATATCCTTTGCCAGTTCTTCTGACGATTCCTGTGCTTTCTGGGTGTCAACGTCCATTTTATACCCTATGTCTTTTAAATAATCATAAGCGCTCTCAGGATAAGTTGCTTTTTTAAGGTCAATAGACACAAAACCTGCAGTAAGAATCCCATTCAATTTCTTTGCAGGATAGGTTGAAGGGACGTTTAATACAATGCATTTCTTGTTGTTTCTTCCTGCAATATCCCATAATGTGTCGCTCTTGATATCACCGGAGTTTGGAAACCGCCATCTATATGACCCCTTTTCAA
>Ga0255053_10000595_pt1 | contig 20078 bp, 22 predicted proteins | sample JV7_2_22_MG_FD_188635 | JGI IMG/M metagenome (GOLD analysis project Ga0255053, IMG submission 188635) | Seawater microbial communities from Jervis Inlet, British Columbia, Canada - JV7_2_22 | ecosystem: Environmental > Aquatic > Marine > Inlet | place: Canada: British Columbia | collected... | reverse complement strand
ACCGGAACTTTCAGGCTGACTTCGACTTTGCCCTGATAGAACGGGTGGTACCGCATAGCTTCTTCAGCCGGCTGATAGGCCTTACTTCGCAGGAATTCCACTTCCTCCTGGATTGTGAATCGTTGAGCAATGATGCCCACCGGTTTGTCCCCATCCATAACAAGCAGCCTGCGAAATCCGTTGTGCGCCATGATCTCGAGCGCTTCAGCTACTTTCACATAGGGACTCACACTGATGATCGGGGAGGACATGATTTCCTTCAGTTTGATATCGTCAGGTTCTCGGCCCTCTCCAAGTACCTTGCCAAGCATGTCGCGTTCTGTGACTATGCCGACCGGCACTCCATTCTCAGCCACGAATACACTTCCAACGTTGGACTCCATCATGATCCTCGCTGCCTCGGCGCAAGAGTCATCTGGCTCCAGGAAGTAGAGCGTGCGGCGCATGAAATCTCCGACAATAGAATCGAGTTCTACGTGCAGCATCAATTCACCTCTTTTGGGCTTAGCATCCGAGCTTATTCTATGGAAGAGGGGGTCGCGAAGTTACTGATGAACGGCGCTGTTTGATCGTACGTTCAGCCTGATATCCGGTGGAATCGTAGGTGAAAACGAGCGTAGCGCACACTCCGCGGGAATTGGGAAATGAATCCGACCGCCACCTACGTTGGAGGAATAGACGTTCGCTATGCTATTCAAGCAAGTGTAGAAGTCGTGCTTATTGCATTGATACTCTGGCATGCATGGACGTGGCCTAGGCAGGAAGGAGCGGAAGCATAGAGTGGTACGAGGAGTTATTCGTAGCTCGGCTGCAAGTTGATCGATTCCTACTTAGACCCACCACACACTTCATAGGGCCACGAGGACGACATGGTCGCCAGCATCGCAGCGTTCCATTCGGTTTGTTGATTCGGCCGCGTGACAATCCAGATTAACTCCGGATCGGTCTCATCGATCGGAGAATGGTCCACCTCCACACACCAGATCTCCAATGACGAGCCTTGCTCGCTCTGAGATCTCACTCCCGGCCACGCCCGACCAATTATGAATTCTGCATCACCGCCGGGGAGAGCAAGCAGGCGTTCTTCCAGAGCCTGCTGGGCACTTTGGGGGAGATCCGGCTGCGGAGAGCAGGCCACCAAAACGACGACCGACATCATGACCGAAATCTGAATGATTCTCAATTGCCTGCTACTGGAATGTCGTCGCAAGGTCCAAAGAACTTCAGCGAGGATTGATCCGATATCCAGCCGGTATCGGGTGGAGATTCCGATCCTTGTCTGGGAGTGAGTGTGGCTGTGTCGATCCGATACCAGCCCTCTTGCCTGAACTCGAGAACAGGCGCAAAGTCCCCAGGGATGAGTCTGGCGACTGTTTCAGAGGAGTGAGACGGCTCGCGGAGTACTCCGGGAGGCCCTATTGATCCAGCAGCGATCACGCACACTCCCTCGGGTGGCGAGTCTCCTGAGTAGAGAATGCCAGAATGCAGTGAAGGGACGACCTGCGAACCAGAGCACAGAGCTTCCCCGCTCAACCCGGCTCCCGAGAGACCCTCGGGTACCGGCCAATCGATTGAAATTTCGTCTGCTGGATCGCGGTCGGTTCCGATAATGATCCTTTCAATAGATGAAGGGGTCAGCACGAATTCGTATTGCTCACATCCAGAAGGCGCATCGATCCAGGTCAATGTGAGGATTGAGGTCGCGTACAGAAACCAGTTTCCCGCGTCTGCTATTTGCCATGGAAGTATTTCGATGTAGCCAGTAGAGACCGTTGATGTAGGTGGTGCGAGAATGATTTCTTCGGCATCTCGATACAGCGTCTCATCAGGTGAACTACCAATTGTGTAGTCGATCCGCACAATGCCCCCTTGATCAGCCTGGAGCACCACGCTAGCCACCCCGTTGGAATCCATGAATATGAGGCCGTGTTTCCCCGCAGGATAGAACTCGTGGTCATAGGCATTTTCCGAGACCTTGTATGCGGCATACAAACCAGCAACATCAGGCCTCTGCCATGTATGTACTTCATCTTTGCGGAAGAAGTGGCCTTCTGGTCCGAGAGAAGGGAATACTTCGACCAACGTTCCTTCGTTTTCTCCTTCTCTGCACTTAGGCGGGCCTCCCAGCGCGAGCTCATGCGTGCAGGGGGCAAATGTGAAAACGAGAAGATCCCGCATGCTTTCATCATTTCCTTCAAGGAATATGTCGATGATGTGGTCGAGTTCCTCGATGCCGGTTCGCGTTTCCGAATTATGGACTGGCACAACAGAATCACTTGGAGACGGATTTGTCGACACTTCTGAAGGGGAGTCTTCAGTTGGCACCGCAGCTGTCAATTGCGCTGGCTCTTGGGACATCCCGTTCATGACCTCTACTTGTGTAGCTGTGACGGATGATGGCGCACAGCCTGCGCAGCCAATGACAAACAACAAGAGCGCACCCCGCCAATTCCTAATTTGAGTTACTTGGGTCATGAGTACTCACATTCTCGGTTCGATTTGCGATCCGGCTGGCTGGAACAACAAACTAGGTGGAAGCCACCGTCATTGAAGCACTATAGCGGTTCGGCAATATCGAATCATCATCCAAATGCTGGGGATTCACCTAAGTCAAAAATCTGGTTCCGTAGCGTGGGCCAGCTTGGCGGTTCCGGACGGGAGATAGTAATTACGGTGAAACCTGGTCGTCTGCGATCGATGTTGGAATGCTGTTGATGAACAGTCCGAAAAACTGGACGAACTACCTGTTCCGAAGACCGTTCAGTTGTTGGTCATGCAACGGTAAATTAGCGAGAAGCTTCGACGGAGGAGATTCCGCCCAGAGCGTTTACCGTCAAGATCCAGGTGCTGCCAACGTCGAAGCGGCTGAACTCGCTGGCATCTCCGGCTGCGTAAGTGTATGTATCATCATCGGAGAAGAACGTCACCACGTACTCCTCGGTCGGCTCGCCTTCGCGCTGATCCTCGGTAAGGCCGACCTCCGGCCAGATTGGATTGAGATCGGTGCCGGTTACCGTGACTGTATCAAAGACAGTCCAGTCCATAACGGAGTAGGTACACCGATCGTCGAACACTTCGTACACGCAATCCTGCACCACCTCGCCAAATCCTGAGCCCGTGTCCACCGTGTACGGTGTGCCGCACACCTCCATAGAGTTCGGCTCCGGGTCATTGGAGGTGGAGCGATGCTCTTGACTGCAGGCACCCACCTCAGCCCCTTCGGGTATCTCATCAATCCATGCTTCCCGCTCGACCGGGGCGAGCGCTTCCACCGGGACACTGCGCTCCCATCTCACTGCCGAGACCTGCCCAGTGCGTTCTTCGGTTTTGAAAGCAAAGAAGAAGATCGCTGCTGTAGCCACCGCACAGAATAAGCCGCCGCCAAGGATCGCGAGCAGAGGCAGACTTATCTTGGCTTGCGAGGAGGGCTCGGGAACCGGTGCTGGTTCTCTTTCTAGTTGTGCGCCGCAGTTGGAACAGGTCTTGCTGGCAGCAGGATTGGCCGTGCCACAGGATGGACAAAGTACATCCTCGGCGGGTTCATGACGATGTGCGCCGACGACGCGCCCGCTTTCTCGAGCCTCCGCACTAGCCAGGTCACCACCGCAAGCTCCGCAGAATTTTGCGTCTCCCGAATTGCGGGCGCCACAGTATGGGCAGTGAATGTCTGGACCAACTTGGGCGCGGGCAATTTGCTCTTCATCAGCAAGGATCTTCTCTTCAAGCGCTTGTTCGAACTCAACATCCTCGGGTTGCGGAGCACCACATCCATTGCAGAACTTGTGTGGGCCTGGATTTCGGGTCTCACAGTTGGGGCAGGGCCACTCAAGCTGGACGTAGCCAAGACTCTTCTTGGTCATTGATTGACATTTCCCTTTTAACTTACTAGTCTAGCGTGCCATGCTGGTACTGGGTGGAGGACTTCGATTTCGTCATGAGCTAGCCATGATCCTATGCTACGGGGAATGATCTGCTATTAGTCGACATTTCCCAATTCGATAGACTCTGCTGCAGACAAAACGCCGATCGAGCAATATCGCTCGATCGGCGATCTTGGTTAAGCCTTTATCAAAGATTACTCTACTTGCTATCTACGGATGCGGCTCGTGATGTTACGATCAGCCCCCGGACTCAAAGAGAGCTTCGGCCTCATCGTTGAACATTGCCCAGAGAGTGTAAATACCAATCAAAGTGCCTATTGGGAAGAGGATCAGGTTCAATAGGGCCAGCACGATCGCTAGAATGCGAGCCCATGACTTGTACTTGAGCAGACCGTATCCAGCGAGAATGTAAGCGATGATCCCTGGAAGGAAAAAACACAGTACTCCAGAACTGGCCAGAATCGAAACTCCTGCGTCATCAATAACCCCAGGCCAGTTGAGGACGGCAAGACCGGTTATTGCCATCAATATACTCAGTGCCCCATTTACTATCCAGAGCCAACCAACTACTTTTACGTGCGTGTCCATGGCATTCTCCTCCAGGCTATCTAATCGAGTAATCCGATATAAATATAAATCACAATATGCTTTTACTGCTCAACATTACCAATATTGCCTGACTTAATCTCTCCCTTCTTGCTTACTAAGTTCATCCGAAGATACCAATAATCTAAGCGACGCAGCACTTCAATTTCAAGCGAGGGCTTGCTCTTTGATTCTTTTCGGTTTCATCCCGAAGAGCTTCCGCATAGTCTTGAAGGGCTTGATCAACAGCTCAACCAATCCAAGTGTTACCAAGAGCGAACTGGTCCCAATGACCAGTAGTTTCACCAGAATGCCTGCGTCCCACTGGACGATGAAGAATGAGATCACGATGATCACAGGCTGGTGGAGAAGGTAGAAAGGCATGATGGTTTCGTTCCCGTACTCAAGATTTTTGTTGGAGAAATTCAGATATTTCATAGCCAGGTAGAGAACATCGAGTGCCCAACCCCAGCTCATAAGGGTGAAGGCGAAATTAACCATGAGGGACCCTGGCACGACGAACGAAGCGCCCCAATTGAGAACGACATCCTCGCCGTAGACTGCAACTAGTCCAAAATAGGCCAGGATTCCCCCTATACCACTCGCAAACAACAACCACCGATCTCTTCGAATAGCTACAACGAATCTATCGTCGGAGTAGAAGATGTAGCCAAGGATAAAAAAGAGGAAGAAGTAGACGAAATCCAACCAACTACGACCTAGAGGATGATGATCGAATGGTTGAACGAGAATCCGGGCCAGGGCCAATGGAATGACAAATAAGATAATCCCACCCCGTATCTCAATAAGTCGGCCTAGCCAGGAAATGAACAATTCCCCTGCATCTCTCTTCAACCAGCGAAAGATAGGCAGTGCCAAAAGGGAAAATGCGAACAAGAAGCCCAGGAACCAGAGATGAAATCCCCATCGGCTGAATATTTGCGGAGAGAGCAAAACACCTGATGTGCTTTCGACCACCATTTCAGGAATGAAGCTCAAGAATGATCCCCGAAAATTCTCTTGGTGCAGAGCCTCGAGATATTTTTGGAATGGTGTAAGCAAGATGGAACCTACGATGAGGGGAATGAGCAGTCGGTTAACTCGCTCACCAATGAACCGTCGATTGCTTCGCCGCCGCAAGCCGAACATACTTGCCGCACCTGCAACCAGAAAGAACAGGGGTATCCCCCAGGTGTTGATTGTCAGCAGAATACCCGTGACAGCATCACTTTTTTCCGCGTTGCTGATGTGCCAGGGCACTACCGCACCAAAGGGCATCAAGACGTGAAATACGAAGACGCCAAATATGAGAAGTACGCGCAGCCAATCAAGATAGTAAAGGCGGCCAGACTTTGTCTTTGAATTGCCTGTTGTGTCAGCAGGAGTCTGCTGAGGTGCCAATCTATGTAGCCTCGTTTTCCCGGCCTTGCCGCACCCTCCGCACGACAATCCAGCCAACAGATCCCAACAATAGAACCACCACGATCGGGAACGCGATCTCGAGCACGTTCCGGGTGGTCTCTGCCGCCTCATAGTCCTCGGCGACTCTATCCAGCACTAAGTCTAAATCGGCCCGATCAAACCAGCGGCCTCGCACCATCACGCCGGCGATCTGCCGTGTGTTGTCTATATCCTCCAATGGGTTTGCTTCCAGCAACACTACATCGGCACGTTTGCCTTCCTCGATTGTGCCGACTTCATCCAACTCGCCGAGATACAGGGCTGGGTTGTAGGTACTGGTCCTCAGAACTTCATAGGGGGACAGGCCGAGGTCGACCATTGTTTCCAGCTCATCGTGCAACGAGAATCCCGGCACTATCAAAGACGACGGCGCATCTGAACCTGACATCAGATGGGCCCCAGACTCGTTCAGCGCCAGCAACATCTTCTCCTGGGCTCCCAGGTAGTTTGGATAATAATCACGAGATCCAAATTCAACGTAGTAGCCTGCTCCCCACCCCATATTTTCGAAGACGTCAGGATGCACATATTTGACCTCCGGCAATGCGGCCAACGTACCCTGGAGATCGGCAGCTTGGTCGACAATGGATCGGAACATGTAAATCGTGCTCGTTACCCATAAGCCATCGTCGGCAGCATCCTGAGCTATTTGGCGAATGCTCTCGTCGGATGCCAAGCGAGTGCTCTCATCAGACAGTGCTACCATCTTGACTAATTCCTCAACGTGCGCGAGCGCAGGCGCCCCCATGGTTCGGAAGTCGTCCCAGCTGTCCGAATTATCTATCACACAATCCGGATTGAATGGACAATTGGCGTGATCATGAGGTGCGTGACCATCCAGGGGCAAGCCGTGCTGATCCGCGGATTTCACGAAGGCTCGGAAGACGTCTGATGAAATTACATAATGCGATTTGATCCCATCCACGCCCAAAGCGGCCATCTCCGCAACCAATTGCTCAGCCTCCTCAGGGGTGTGCACGAAAGTTTTTCCACCGCGGGTTGCCCTTTCTGTCCCCCACTCCCAATCCAAATCCTGATTCTCGAACATAGGATTCCAAGCCCAAATGCTGGGCCCAACCCTCGTTCCGGCTCTGACTTGGTCCCTCCATTCCAGAATAGCAGGTGGGTCACCCCCCATAGTCCTGATGGTGGTCACGCCGTTCGCCAGGTATGTAAGCAGATCGTTTTCGGTTCCGAATACATGAACATGCATATCGCTCAAACCCGGGATGAGGAACCTGCCTGTCCCATCAACGACATGCGCACCGGCCGGGATTTCTATGTCCCCGCTGGCTCCGATTGCCGCAATGCGCTGATCCTCGACAACCACGGTTTGCCCCTCGAGAACGCCCTCGCTGTCCATGGGTATGACGGTCACATTTTCAAACACCACTGATGTGTCCACTCCCTCGGGTATTTCTTTTTGGCTTATGCCCGATTTGACCCACCCTTCACTAGACTCGGGCATGTAGATATAGAGCGCCGCGTAGGTAAAAGTCACGAGAGCTAGAACAACGACTGCCACGATCCCGATCCATTTCAAAACCTTCATGTCGAAACTCTCCATATCGAATAAACAGCATCAATCGAAGCCAGCCTCAGACGGGCGCCGTTTTAGTTCCTTGCTCCCGATTTCTTCTGGGTTTCATCCCAAAGAGCACCCGCACATGCTTAAAGGGTCGGATCAGAAGCTCGATCAAACCAAGCGTTATCGTGAACGATCCGATCACAATGGTTAGAAGCTTCACAAGAATGTCCACATCCCACTGAACGGCAAAGAAAGAAATCAAAATGATCACGGGTTGGTGGATCAGGTAAAAGGGCATAACGGTATTGTTTCCATACTCAAGCAAGTTATTGGAGAAATTCAGGCGTGTCCTGGCCAGGTTAAGGACACTGAGCGCCCAACCCCAGCCCATTAGTGTGTAGGAGAAGATGAGGATGATGGACCACGGCATGACGAATGAGCCGCTCCATGTCAGGACTATTTCGCCGTGAGCAGCGAATAATCCAACATAAATGGCCAGGCCCACTACACCGCTTCCAAACAAGAGCCAGCGATCTCTCCGAATTGCCGGCAGGAATCTGTCGTCAGCATAGATGATGTAGCCTGAGATAAAAAAGAGAAAAGTATAGACGAAATCCAGCCAACCATGTCCATTTGGATGGGGATCAAAAGGTTGGATGAGAATCCTGCCCAGCGCCAAGGGAAGTACAAATAGAAGGATCCCGCCCCGCTTTTCGACTACGCGGCCGAGCCACACAATTAGTGATTGCCCCGCATCTCGCTTGAACCAGCGAAAGATCGGTAACGCCAGCAGGGAGTACGCGAATAAGAAGCCCAGGAACCACAGATGAAGCCCCCACCGTGCAAATTCGACCGGAGAGACCTTGGGGTCTGCAGTAGTAAAGGTCAGCAGTTCGGGGATAAACCTGAGGAAGGAACCCTGATAGAGCTCTTTGTGCGCAGCCTCGAGATATCGTTGAAATGGAGTCAACAAGATAGTGCCTACGATGAGCGGGAGCAGCAGTCGTGTCACCCTCTCCTTGATGTACTGTCGGTTGCTTCGCCGACGCAGGGCAAACATACTTGCCGTACCGGCAACCAGGAAGAACAGTGGTATTCCCCAAGGGCCGATCATGAGCATGATGGCTGTGATAGCGTCGCTTTGTTCCGCGTTTTTAATGTGCCAGTCGAATGTATTGAAAGGATGCAGAGCGTGAAAGAGGAAGACTCCAAATATGAGGAGTACGCGCAGCCAATCGAGATAATGAAGGCGGCTTGATTTAGTCTCTGTATGAGTGGTTGTGTCAGGAGGGTTGCTGGTCACGATCGCTCCTTACGTTTCCACTGGAATGAATATTCCTCGGATGCGGCAACTCGGATCAATCTGAGAAATATCAACACGAAAACGTTCGTACATAAATAGAGACACCAATTTCTCCCATCCTGTCCTAGGGGATTTGCGCTCTAATCCAGGCCTCTGTATCTGATCGGTAGGCGGTTGGCAGCCGCGACAATCAGATATCAACCCCGATTGTAGGGTTGCTGGGGGTTGCTTCTATAGTGACGAAGATCACTTAACGTCATCTCCCGAAGTCCCCGTATTGGCAAACTAGGGCAAGAAGAAAATCGCCGATCGAACGATATTGTCCGATCGGCGATCTATGGTTCTGCAGGTAGTCTCGATTTGATGCTACGTTTCCGAAGCCTGCTCCTGAGATGTCTCTTCATCCCCACGCTTGGTAACAAGCCGCACTAAAATGCCTCCACCAACAAGGATTAGTGCTACAGGCGTAACGTACTCAGCCAAGTCTGAAGCAACGAGGAAAGAGACGCCGACAATTGCGAGGATAGCTCCCACAATAAGTGCCCACCATTGTCTCGAGTTGGCTATGAACACGACCAGGAATGGAATCGCAATCGCAAACATGACGTAAGCAGGAACGGTTGTGTCGGTCAGAGCCTCGGTCTCGAGCAACGGAACCATCACACCGATCGCGATCAATACGTATGCCGGAATGAGCAGGCCCCAGTTCGTCCTGTCTCCACGAAAATAGGCGTAGATAAATGGAACTGCGATTACCGTAAACACGTAAGTTGCAATAAAAGCGTCCTCAAGGATGTCCGCTGTGGCTAGCGCTATCATGATGCCTACGGCTAATAGCACATAGGACAGAATGAGCATCCACGATTCTTCTCGTGCAATAGAGTAGACCCCATAAACACCTAATCCAGTGGCGATCAGAACGGCAACCCATATCCATGAGCTGATGTCAACGAATTCCTGTATGAGCAACAACGCTCCGAAGAGGAGCAGCAGCCCTCCACCCACCACGGCATTTCTTGTATCCTTTGATTGCATTTTCCACTCCTTTGCGGTTTCCCCAGGGGGCCGGGGAGCTAGGCCAAGATTATCGCTCTTTCCTTCTCAGAATCTCTCAATGCTATATAGTGTAAATCCACTTTGAATCACGCCGACGCGTCCGCTCTTCCTTCCCTCGTTACCTTCAGCACGCCCGCCCTTTCCCATAGTTTCAAGACTCCCTACGAGGTCCTCGAGAGACTGTAGACCTTCCATCCGAAGACAAGAGGCAAGATGACGCTGGTGAGAATGACGACCGGGACGAATGAGATAGAATCGAGCCCCACGGCATATATCCCTACGATCCCAACCACCCCGATTACCACGCTCACCCAGCCAAAACCCTTGCCAAAAGCCGGTGCCTGGAGCATGGCTACTCCGAGAACGATGAAACCTATCGTCAGGAGGAGGAACCCTACTGTATCCGTTTCATTGAAGATGCCCTGGGTCGCCTGCCACAACGGCACGAGCGTCGTCTGCTCCCCGGCGGTTGCCCCAGAAGCATGATAAAGGTCGGCGATCGGTGCAAAAGCGACATTCGGGAGAGCTCCGGCAGCGAGCACTGCGAATCCCAGAAAGGCTATACCTGTCCCGAAGAGAGCGGGCGCGAGGCTCGTCCCCCGGAGAGCCCGATACAAGGCAAGGAAGAGGGTGACTGACAAGACGAGGGTCACCAGGTAGAGGCTTTCCCCCAGATAAATGACCGCTCTGTTGTCGGGGAAGTTCATGAGCAAATCCTCGGGTTCGGCAGAGGCATCTGGCACCAACACGAGTAGTGTGATCATCATAATAATGAAGACGATGCCGCCAAGCATGCCGGCCAGACCACCCCATCTCAGAACGCTTTTCTCATCATCCATTCCCTTCATAACCTTCCTCCAAGTTTGCTTTGATCCGGTCATTTTCAATATGATTCACGACAACCTATCCAATAAGTCCCCCAAACCTAGATATTGATTCCGCGGAAATATCTCTGTGGAATTCGCCGAGATCGAACCCCTAAAATTCCTCGCGCTTGAAGCGCCAGATAGCCAAGGCAACAAATAACAGCGAGTACGCAGACATCAGGATGATGGGAATTGGCCAGACGTCCGGCAGGGGCTCGCCCAGTACTAGGAGCGTTATGAGACTGGGTATGGAGTCCGGCAGGACCAGCACAATCCAGGGCAGGAAGCTGGCAAAAAGGCTGCTAATGCCTAACATGCTGGCGATGGCCACAGCAATGGCGATGCCTAGTACGGGGCCTCGAGTGTCAAAAAAGGCACCTAACATCAGCGTCAATGCCAGGTAGAACATCAGGATCAGGCCAACCAGTGCCAACAGGATCAAATATGGAGCGAGTGCCAGCGGGCTACCATCAGATAGCGAAAGCTGCACATAGGCCACGAACCCTTGCACCAAAATAATGGTGAAGAGGAAACCAATGGCGTTGGCGACGAGTTTGGCCAGGATGAAGGCACTGCGCGAAACGGGCGCCGACATGATCCAGGCGGCAGTACCCGATTGCTTTTCGCCGATAAGGGCACCTTGCGCAATGACAATAACGGCAAATACGGGAAACTGAGACATTAGTTGGACAAAAATTCCAAGGTTGTCCGTCGCGTCGCCTGCCTCCTCAGGAGCAATGACGGGCACGACCCACAGCCCAATAGCCAGGATGCCGTTGACGATCAGGAGCCAAAGCAGACTTTGCGTCCACCAGCGACGGGTGTGCCACCATTCGCCATTCTCCTTTCTTAGCAGATTGGCAAAGCCCCGGCGCCAACCGCTTTCGCTCACCGGTTGTAAAACTTCCGCGCTAGCCATGATCGTCTCCTTCCACGATGTTCATAAAGATCTCTTCAAGTTCATAAGTCTTCTGACCAAAGTGGGTCACCGTTATCTGCTCGTCTGACAGGACCAGACGCAGTAGCTTATCTTTGGCGGCCGCCTCATCTGTCACGGCTACCTGCCACGTCGTTCCAGCGTCCACGGTCACGACTTCGATGTCTGCCACCCATGCCTGAGAGCGAACCCGCTCCTGAGCCGATCCCGCGTCGCCTTCAATCACCAGAGAGTAAATGGTGCCCTGGCTGCCGGCCAGTAGCTCTTCAATCGGCGCCAGGGCCACGAGTTTGCCGTGGTTCAAAATGGCCACGTTATCGCTCACTCGCTGCACGTCATCGAGAATGTGAGTTGAGTAGAAAATGGTGGCATGTTTTTGAATTCTCTCCATCACCTTCAGTACGTCGCGCCGTCCCATCGGATCCAGTGCCGCCGCAGGTTCATCGAGGATCAGCAGGTCCGGAAAGTTGATCTGCGCCTGAGCGATTCCCAGCCGCTGGCGCTCACCACCGGAGAAGCCCTTGATGGGCCGATCCGCTTTGTCCGCCAGACCTACCAGCTCAAGCGTTTCCGTTATGCGAGACTCGATCCCACCCGCGGGTCCGCGATAGTAGAAGCGGGCCTTGAAACGAAGCGTTTCGCGGGCGGTCATGTGCTCGTAAAAGCGCGGATCTTGGGCCAGGTAGCCAATGCGTTTGCGAATCTCGACACTTTCTTCAACGATATCCTGGCCGAAAATCGCTCCCCCTCCCTTCGTCGGTCGCGTCAGCCCCAGCAGCAGCTTTATGGCCGTTGTTTTTCCTGCGCCGTTTGGCCCTAAGAATCCAAATATCGAATTCTTAGGCACCTGCAAGTTGAGGGCATCGAGCGCCGCTACGCCGTTGTAGGTTTTGCTTAGACCCGTCGTATCAATGACTAACTCAGATGGTTCCATGTCGCATCTTCTCCTGCGAGGCCAAGCCTAGGATGCGGGCTTCAATCCGAAGTGGGACTGATGCCCGCACCATATGTATGAAAAGCCAAGATTCTGGCAAAGGTTACTAACGAGGCACTTTGATTGTGATTTCCATTCCGTCTTCGGTGATCTCTACACCTACAAACTCAGCCCGGTCATTACTAATGACATTGTCTGAGGCTTCCTCAGCAAATGCATCCGCCATCACATCGTTGATATGGGTCACGCGAGGGTGATCGATATCAAGCCCGGCGATGTCGACCGCTGTTATTTCGGCATCAAGTGCCCCATCTTTTGCAGACATAGTCAGATCTGCACTGCCCGGGACCGTCGAACCGTCGGTATGCGTGTACGTGCCGTATATACGGATGAGCCCAGGCTGCATATCGATGCTGGTGATGTCATCGAACAAATTGTCAACATCCTGTTCGACAAAACTATATCGAAGAAGCTGGTTGACAGCGCTTTCAGACAGCGGGACGGTGACTTCCACGCTGTCTTCGTCAACACTGATGCTTGTCCCGCAGGCTGTCGCTAGAGCCATTATTAGCAGGAATGGAACCAGCTTTGCGAAATGTAGACCCTTTCGTCGCACAAGCTTTCGATCGCTATTCATCTTCTTTCTCCTTTTTACTCTTTTGACTGACGTAGTAATCACGACATTCCAGTGACATCGCGGTCACTGGCTGCCTGTACAAAATTGTCAGTGAGCCTGGCACCTATGAGGACAAGGATTCAACTGCATGCGTGCTTACGCCGGCACACGTAGTTTGATCTAGGAATTAGGGGGTAACTTCTGGAGTTCTCCCTCTTAACCCATTCTAAAAACTGGCATAAGAGAGTCGTAATTGATGAATGTCACATAAGAGCTGGACATTCAGTGCCGGGGTTGTCTCAGAAAATTTGGAATATGCGCGCGCAATCGATGCTCTCTGAGAGCAAGTTATTCGTATAATGCGACTATGTTGAATATTAGCAGTGTTGCAATTTCCTTAGGTTTTTTAATTGCCAATATCCTGACTATGAGGCTGATCCTGGCCCTAAACCGCCGATCGACCACCGAACCCTCACCACCACCGCCGCCCCCCGAACCACTACCCTTGGTGAGGCCCCTATATTCCGCTGACATCCTCAAAATGGAGTTCGAATATGGCAGGCTCACTGCGAGTGAAGCCATGCGGGACCGCCATACGATGGTCAATTTTTATTTGTTGGCTTTCGGCGTGATCGCCACGGGAGTCCTTGGGATATTATCTCGAGGAGCAGATCTACCAGAATCTATCGGCACGCTTCTCCTGTGGATCTTATGCGCGGTTGGTTGGCTGTATTTCCTAAAAATCATTCGCCTAAGGCAGGCATGGCACGAGAGCGCGCGGGCCATGAACCAAATCAAAGAATTTTATATTGAGCACGATCAGCATTTCGAGCCCGAGGAGCTGAGGCCTGCCTTTCGCTGGCAGGCGCATACCCTTCCTTCCCCAGATAAACCATGGACCGTATTTTTCTATTCGGCGCTATTAATCGCCCTCCTGGACAGCATGGCATATGTCCTTGGGGCTGCATTGCTAGATCTTAGCCTCTCATCAATCGTCCCAGGTGTAGATATCGGGCTATACCTGATATTCGGCATGGGATTTCTCACTTTTCATATCTGGCTTTATTTTGCGTTTCTGAAGAAAAGTTAACTATATGGACCAGCTTGAGGACGACGCTAGAGTAAAGATTCTCGATCTTGTTGAAGACTATTCCTTTGGGAACCTGTTCCGAGTGATTCGGGCAACCATCCAATACAGGCGATTTGATGGTCGCATGAGCGAGGAGATCACTCGAGTAAGTTTCCAGCGAGGTGATTCGGTTGCTGTGCTTCTTTTTGATCCAACTGAGGACAAGGTCATATTAGTTCGACAGTTTCGATACCCCATTTATGAGAGTATCGATCCTCAAACTGTCGAGCAAGAAGGAGCTAATAAGGCTTGGTCGCTGGAGGTTGTGGCTGGCACTATCGAGTCTGGCCACAGCGCCGCTGAAAGCGCCTCGATGGAAGCCCTTGAAGAGGCCGGCTACGCAGCACCAGGGGGCTTACGCCCGATTACCGTGATCCACTCCAGCCCAGGATGGACTTCCGAGCGCATATTCCTATTCCTCGGCCTCGTTGACCACGCGGATCGATTACATGCAGGCGGGGGGCTTCCTTCTGAAGGAGAAGATATTCAGGTGGAAAGCCTATCTTTTCAGGAATCGATGATGATGATCGACCGAGGTGAGATCAGCGATGCGAAAACCATCATCGCCCTTCAGCATCTGGCAATACTCAAATCTAGTGGAGTGGAGTTCTGACCGAGCGCATAGGAGATACTGCATTCAGAGAGGAACGAAATCTACGCCGTTGTAGGGCTATGAAATCAATCTATTCGTCGTCATGCCTCACAGTTATGACGACGTTTCCCTTTTTGTGCCCTTTGTCGACATACCTGTGCGCCTCGGGAATTTGTTCTAACGTATAACGTCTATCGATCACCGCCTTTACCTTCCCGGCCTCAATAAGCTCTTTGAGGAACATCAAATCCTCTGCCTTTTCGCTTGTTGAAGATGCAGCGGTTAGATAGATTCCATTTTCCTTAAGCGAGCCTTTGCTCTCCGATTTGGAGAGCTTACGGACCGCGTCGAAAATGACGTCATAGGTCTCACCGTTTTTGGTGAAATCCTCTCTGGTGTAATCAATGACCTTAGCGGCTCCCAGAGATTTCACCATTTCAAAATTCGCGGTACTGCAAACTCCAGTAACCTCTGCCCCGAAGTGCTTAGCGAGCTGTACGGCATAAGTACCTACACTTCCAGAAGCACCATAGATAAGCACTTTTTGTCCACTCTGGATGTTTCCGTTTCGAAGGATATGCAGTGCTGTATTTCCCCCCACCGGTACGGCGGCGGCTTCTTGATAGGTCATATTGGTCGGTTTTGATGCCAGCATTCCATCTTCCGGAAGAGAGATGTACTCAGCATACGCACCGGATTTGGTGCCGGTAGATGCAAAAACTTCGTCGCCTTTTCCAAAGCTGGTGACATCTTTGCCTACTGATTCGATTTCACCGGATAACTCATGCCCTAGTATCTTGTCAGCTCTGAGACCAAAGAAGAGACCAAACACTACTCTCCGAAATCCGGAAAAACTTCGAAGCATCGTGTCCCCAAAGGTTACTGTTGTCGCATGAATTTTTACAAGGACTTCATTGTCCTTGGGAGCAGGTTTTGGTACTTCTTTGAGCTGTAGACCATCCGGAGAACCGTACTTTGCGACTACGATCGCTTTCACTAGTTTCCTCCAAGATAGCGCGGTATGGGTGGGTGTCGAAAACCGTTCGTCCTGCACGCGAAGCGTGACAGGATCACGCTTTTACACCTCGGGGATCTGCGACAGGTCGTGGATCCCTTCGTTGTTCTAGCAGGCTTTGCTAGGTAGTGTTGTTCTCCTCCATAGTGATCACTACTTTTCCTAGAGCTTGTCCTTCTTCAAGATACCGGAGAGCCTCGGGGACCTCACTTAGCGGGTAGCTTCTATCGATTACAGGAACTACTTTGCCGGCTTCAAATAGCGCTGCCAACTCTGCCAGATCGTTTCTATTGTTTGGTTCATACTTATTAAGGCCCAACTTCTTATTCCCGCGCTTCGAAATCAAGGTTCCCAGAGTCATCACCTGGAGAAATGTTCCTAGAGAACCCCCCACGACCATAAATACTCCCTCAGGACCTAAAGCCCGCCGGTAATCGAAAACCGAGCGCTGTGCTATAACGTCCACAATCAGGTCATACTGCTTCCCGCTTCTGGTGTAATCTTCCTTCGTGTAATCAATGACGTGGTCTGCACCAATTGAACGTAGCATGTCAAATTTCATCGCGCTGTCTACGCCGGTTACTTCAGCCCCGTACATTTTGGCAATCTGAACTGCAAACGTACCCATACCGCCTCCAGCACCATTGATCAGAACCTTATTACCTTGCTGAATCTTCCCTTTATCGCGTAGAGTCTGGAGAGAGATGATTGCCGCCTGAGGATAAGTGGATGCTTCCTTAAAGGTCATACTGGCCGGTTTCTTCGCAAGCGCCTTGTCAGAAACACTCACATACTCAGCAAAAGTGCCATAACCATACGGAAAAGATAAGTCCCCCCATACGTCATCACCTGGTTGAAACTGCTTGACGTTTCTACCAACCGCTTCGACCCGCCCGGCTACGTCAGATCCGAGTATCTTGTTCCCTGGTCTAAACGGCCCTCCGACGCGAGCGGTCCACGAGCCTCTCATGATTTCAAAGTCAGCAGCATTGACCGAAGCCGCATGAACTTTAACCAGTACCTCATCGTCCTTGGGAGCGGGTTTCGCTACTTCTTTATGCTGAAGAACATCTGGTGATCCGTATTCTGTTTGTACAATCGCCTTCATGAATGTCCTCCAAATCTACTTTGATTGCGCGCGATGGGAAGGGTTGTTGAAAAAGCCCTACCTATGCAGCGACCCACTTCCATGCGTACCAAACTGTGATCAAGTTAAACACAAGTCCGACTGCAATCAAGAACTTGTCATATAGTGAATCGTATGTCGGCAATCCTACAAGATTAAAGAGAAAGAGAACCGCAGCTGCGACGATGGTGACCCAGCGGATCGCCGGATACTTCAAGGTCACGGACAGAACAGCCATAACAATCGGAATCAGCATCAGTAATGCGGCTCCCATCCAAATGGCCTGAGTTGCCTGAAAACCTTGGATTTCTCCCGCTTTGAAGTCGCCGGCAAATATTCGGAGCACGTCCCCCAGGAGATAAGTCAGCATTAGAGCTACCCATAGTACTGAAATGATGATTCTTGTTTCCACCATAATCCAAACTCCTTCCCCCCTTTGCTAAGCCTCGGTCGCGTGTCCCATAGTGATGACTACATTTCCCAGCTTGCCTCCCTTTTCGACATACCGGTGAGCCTCGACAATTTGTTCCAGCGGATAGGTTCGATCAATGACAGTCGTTAGCTTCCCCTCCTCGATAAGCCCTCTGAGGAAGACTAAATCTGCAATCGTTCCGCTCGATGTCTGCATTACGACTTTGTAATCGCTTGTCATTTTGGTCCATAGCCCTTGAACCATCTGAGACGCAGGGTTGGCTAAAAGATAGGTTCCGTTTTGCTTTATCGATTTCTTGCTGCGTGATAACGACACCTTGCCAATCACGTCAAAAATAACATCGTAGATCTCACCGCTTTTGGTGAAATCCTCTTGTGTGTAATCGATGACGTGATCTGCACCAATCGAGCGCAGCATGTCCAATTTCGGCGTGCTGTCCACGGCTGTCACCTCAGCCCCAAAGTGTTTGGCAAGCTGTATTCCAAACGTGCCGATGCTTCCACCCGCGCCATTGATCAATATCTTTTGCCCCTCCCGGACATTTCCCAATCTGAGGAAATGCAACGAATCTCGTCCTCCAAAAGGGACGGTGGCGGCTTCCTCATAGGTCATATTGGCGGGTTTTATTGCCACCCCCCCTTCCATCTCGCCAGGCTTATCAGGCAGACATATGTATTCGGCATTAGCGCCAAAACCCGTACCGGCAGATCCAAATACTTGATCACCTAACTTATATTCCGTTACATCTTTGCCTATTATTTCAATTTCTCCGGCGAGCTCGGTCCCTGATATTTTCTTTCTTGGTCCTCTGACACCAAATCCTGCTCGCAGCATGAGCTGCATCCCGAGAGGGATGTTGAGACTTCGCATCTCAATGTCACCTGCTGTTACTGTTGTCGCATCTATTCGGATCAGTACTTCGTTGTCCTTGGGAGAAGGTTTTTCTACTTCATGTAATTCAAGAACTTCCGGTGGTCCGTATTTTGTCGTCACTACTGCTTTCATGTATCCCTCCTTACGACCAAGCTTACCCGACTGCTACTCCGCAGAGCTTCATAGCAGACAGGTATCGAAAACCATTCTCCTCAATAGCGAAGTGAGATGGGATCCAGCGTTCACCCTTCGGCATCTACGACTTGACAGGGAAGTCGTAGATGCCGGCGTATTTCTAGGCGCCGATTCAGGTCTTGCTATATGGTCGTTTCTACCAGAGTGTGGCTACACCGCTGGATGTAGTCCGTAGCGGACAATCACGGTCGGGTTTTGAAGACGTCGAGAAGAGCGGGATAAAAACCGCTCAGCGCAGCGACGAGCACGGCGAGTTTGAACGCGGTTCCCCACGTCAGATCCTCAACGATCAGGCCTTCGGCGACGGCGCCGGGGAACAGGTCGGGAATGACCCATCCCCAAACAAACCTGAACACGACCAAGGAAATGACAAAGAATATGGCGACGGTGATGAGAATGGTGATCAGCCTTGGAGCCCCTTCCGTCACCCTTCTTTCGACTTCCTTTTCCATTTCTTTCTCCATCTCTTTTTTGATATCTTCTTCGCTTCTCATCTCATCTTCCATTGCAACATCCTCCTTGTTTGCTAGACCTTGCCGTTATGCCCCCGCAGTGCTGACTACATTTCTCTTTTTGTGTCCTGTTTCGACATACCTGTGCGCCTCGGCACTTGGTTTCAACGGATGGCGACCATGTATGTCCAATCTAATCTTCTCCGCCTTAATTGAACTTAGTTCGTAGCTGCTTCTACAGACTCGGAAGCGATTGCAGATGAATTGAATCCTTTTGCTATCAGCAATATTGCAAGAACCAGCTCATTTAGAATTATTGGAATAGCCAAGTAGATCGCGGGATAGCCGAACAGCCTCAACAACCCCATTGCCAATATCAATATGGCTCCAATGAGACCCCAGAATGATAACCACCTGGGAACGAGTTCCGATCGATACAAGACGTAATTCAAAATAAGAACACCAAGGCCATATGGAAAGTTTTCCAGAATACTGGCCCAATCTCTTAATGCTAGGAGCAAAGCGCCGGAAGTTTGAAAATTGGAATCAACCGGAGCCCCTGCTTCTACAAATTCAATACTTAATGTCAACAGTAATAGAGGGACGATTCCATAGATTACGACGTCGAAAAGGCCTTCAAAAATCCTGGCAACTATGTACCCAATAGCTAAACGCTCCTTGTGCCTTTTCAAGACTGGGAACAGCACAATTGGAATTGCAACAACTGAAACGGTTAAGGTCACCATGAAGATTACGCCGATCAACACTTGTGATTCATCTTCCGAAACAGCACTAAGGTAACTTGGATCATCTATAGATCCCGAAAATGAACCGCTCAGAATAGACGAAGCCAGAACAGTTATGATCAATATGCCTGTTGTGATCGCGGTCTTTCTGTTTGAATCCATTGCTTTCCTCACTGTGGAAAGATCTCAATAATAAACACCTGGATCAAATTCATTGGGATCTGCTTAGGCTTATATAGTTGCCTGACGTCTTCTGAGAATATCACCTGCCATGTTGCAGAAGTGCTCACGCAATCTCGTCGGTCGTTGCTTCAGAAGACGGACGTTCTGCCTTTGCAAATTCCCGACTC
>Ga0255053_10000593_pt1 | contig 20097 bp, 20 predicted proteins | sample JV7_2_22_MG_FD_188635 | JGI IMG/M metagenome (GOLD analysis project Ga0255053, IMG submission 188635) | Seawater microbial communities from Jervis Inlet, British Columbia, Canada - JV7_2_22 | ecosystem: Environmental > Aquatic > Marine > Inlet | place: Canada: British Columbia | collected... | reverse complement strand
TCCGCCCAACCGGCGGCTCGGCTCAGGTCAACGGCTTCGACATTTCCAGTCAGCAGTCTAAAGTCCGCAGCTCCATCGGAATTATTTTCCAGGATCCCAGCCTGGATGAGGAACTAACCGCTCACGAGAACATGCGCTTTCATGCCATGCTGTACGACATTTCGCGAGAGGACTTCAAACGCCGAACCGAGGAACTCATGGAGATGGTCGACCTAACGGACAAGTTAGGCGATCAGGTGCGTACCTATTCGGGGGGAATGAAGCGACGTCTGGAAATTGCGCGTGGTCTGCTCCATCGTCCCCGTGTACTGTTCTTGGACGAGCCCACGCTTGGCCTGGATCCTCAAACCCGCCGGCTTATCTGGCAGTACCTTAGAAAGCTGCGAGAGCAGCGCGAAGTCACCATGTTTCTGACTACCCACTACATGGACGAGGCCGAAAACTGCAATCGAATCGCGATCATCGACAACGGTCAGATAGTGGCTATCGATACCCCGGCGATTTTGAAGGAGCGGGTAGGTGGGGACATCATCACGCTCCGCACCTCGGACAACGAGCTTGCCAGCCAGCGGATCAATGAGGCACATGGAGTTGAAACAAGAACCGGGCCCGAAGGGCAGCTGATCGTCGAAATCGACCGGGGAGATCAATTTATTCCTAGGGTCATCGAGACTTTTTCGAACGGTGCCAAACCGATCGAAGTGCAAAGCGTCAGCCTGCGCCAGCCTACTCTAGAAGACGTGTTCATCAAGCTAACCGGGCACGCCATCCGTGAAGAGGAGGCGGACACCAAATCTCAGATGCGTCAGCGCGGCCGAATGTTCGGGCGATTCGGCAGGCGATCTTGAGCTCCCCAAACCGATGATCCATCATCTCAAAACCTTCTACACCATATGGTCGAGAGACATTATTCGGTTCAGCCGAAACCGCGGCCGCATTGTGGCCTCGATGGCTACACCGGTGCTCTTCCTATTTGTGTTTGGCGGAGGACTTGGACCCGCCATGGCCCCCATGGCCGGCGGGAACCTGAGTTTTGAGCAGTTCATGTTTCCTGGTGTCATCGCCATGACAGTGCTCTTCACGGCAATATTTGCTGCGGTATCGATTGTTTGGGATCGCGAATTCGGTTTCCTGAAGGAAGTCATGGTGGCGCCCGTATCTCGCCGAGTAGTCGCGTTGGGCAAAGTCGCCGGCGGGAGCACCTTGGCCATGTTTCAGGGCCTGCTGATCTTGCTTTTAGCGCCGCTGCTTGGCATTGAGCTCACGTTCGAACAAGCGATATACCTGCTGCTATTAATGTTGCTGCTGGCGGCCGTGATGAGCGCGCTGGGTATTCTTGTGGCCGCGCGACAGCGATCGATGGAAGGTTTCCAGGTCATCATGAATTTCATCATGCTGCCAATGCTGTTTCTCTCGGGAGCCTTCTTCCCGCTCACAGGTGTACCGGTCTGGATGGAAACGCTATCCAATATCAATCCCGTTTCCTACGGAGTAGACCCCTTGCGTCAGGTTGCGCTCCGTGAGAGCGTCCCCGAGATGTTCCTGGATGCCATGCGGCTCCATCCGATTGCGGTCGATGTGGTAGTGATGCTCGCCTTCGGTGTGCTTTTTCTCGTGCCCGCCATTTGGCTCTTCAGCAAACAGGATTAGGTACGCACCCTCAATTGCTCGCACGTATCAGGCCCATCGGAGCCTCATCACTATTCCTCAGGTGATCCGCCCCACAGATGAATATGAAGAACGCCGCTAGGATCGAACGAATATGCACAAGCTAAATTCCTTGGCAAAGGACCCGATCCGTTGGGGAGCGATCGTAGCGGGAGTAGTGGTCCTGAGTGTGGTCTGGATCGGGATTTCTCAAGTTCCCGCTTCGGCAACGACCAGTGGGTCCATCCCCAGCCCGCGCGAGGGATTTGCGGCGCCCGATTTCACGCTCGAGACTCTGGAAGGCGAGCAGATCAGGCTATCCGATCTGCGCGGCAAGGCTGTGGTTGTCAACCTGTGGGCTTCCTGGTGCCCTCCTTGTCGTGCGGAGATGCCCGCCCTGCAGGCGGCCTATGAGGCTGATCATGAACGAGGGCTCGAGATCCTGGCAGTGAATATGACATATCAAGATCGCGAGCAGGATGCTCGGAACTTTGTTGATGATTTTGGACTTACATTTACGGTCCCGTTGGATCGCGATGGGGCGGTCGCTAGGCAATACCTTATGCGGGCGCTGCCCTCAACCTTCTTCGTCGGGCCCGACGGAGTGATCCGCAAGGTCGTTATTGGGGGGCCCATGAGCGAGGCCACCATCCGATCGACCGTGAGTGAAATGCTGGAAGAGGTTCCCTGATGCTCCCTATCCTGCAAGTCGGTCCATTGGCAATTCAGATGCCCGGCCTGATTCTCCTGGCAGGCGTCTGGATCGCGGTTTCCCTAACGGATCGCGAGGCTCCGCGCTATTCCCTGAAGCCCTCAACTCTTTCCAATATGATCTTGATCGGACTCGTAGTGGGTATTCTCAGCGCCCGGTTCTGGTACGCAATTCGCTTCTTCGACATCTATCTCGACAACCCATTGAGTATTTTCTCCCTGAATCCCACCACCCTCGCGCCGCTGGAAGGCGCCCTGACCGGATTAGCGGTGGCCGCATTCTATGGCTATCGAAAGGGCCTTCCCCTGTGGCCTACCCTTGATGTACTCACGCCTGGCCTGGCTGCCTTTGGGCTCGCAGTGGGTTTCGCACATCTTGCGAGCGGCGACGCATTTGGGATGGCGACAAGCGTGCCGTGGGCGATCGAGCTCTGGGGGGCACAGCGCCATCCTACTCAGATTTATGAGGTGCTGGCCGCCGGGTTTATCTTTTGGTTGATCTGGGAAATTCGCCGCAAGAACCAGGTGGCCGGATTTCTCTTTCTTATCTTTGTCGCGCTGACCGCCTTGAGCCGGCTTGTTATCGAAGCCTTTCGAGGTGACTCAATTATTGCCTTTGGATCCATCCGAAACGCCCAGCTGGGGAGCTTACTGGTCCTGGCGGTAGCCCTGGTTGGGATGCATTTACTAGTGCGTGCGCAGGCCCAGAAGACCCAAGGCTGAACTCCCGCACATTTCTGGCCCCACGGCGCTGGACTATAATCGAAGCGCCTTCCGTCCCGTAAGAAAAGCACACCCCAATAGCTCAGAGTCCGAGGAGCCGCCTCAAAACGGCTGAATCAAGAAGGGACAATTTATGCCTGAATTCAAAGACCGCGTAGTCGTGGTTTCCGGCGCGGCTGGAAACCTGGGCGGAGTGATTTCACACGCTTTTGCCAGTTCAGGAGCCAAGTCGGGACTTCTGGATCGAAGACCGGGCCGGCTCCAGGAAGTGTGCGGCCAACTGGCGGATGATCCATCGCACCTGCTCATCGGAAATGTCAATATGACCGATCGCGATTCGGTGGAAGACAGTATTCAACAAGTGGTAGACACTCACGGCAGAGTGGACATTCTCATCAACACTGTCGGGGGGTTCCGAGGCGGAAATCCGCTTCATGAAACCAGCCTGGAAGATTGGGACTTCATGTTCGACCTGAACACGCGCTCGGTGTTCCTCGCTTGCCGAGCCGTGGTGCCGCATATGCTCAAGCAGGGAGGCGGAAAAATCGTAAATATCAGTGCCAGGCCAGGCCTAAAGGGCGCCGCCAATTCAGCGGCCTATTCTGGCGCCAAGAGCGCCGTGATCCGACTCACGGAGAGCCTATCGGAGGAGCTGAAGGATCAGGGTATCAATGTCAACTGTGTACTTCCAGGCCATGTAGATACGCCCGAGAATCGGGAACAAACTCCAGAAGCGGATTTTTCGCGCTGGGTGTCGCCCGGCGCGGTGGCGGATGTCATCTTATTCCTGGCCTCAGACGAGGCGAGTGCGATTCATGGGAGTTGCATTCCGGCTTATGGAACGGGATAGATCTTCCTTTTGCTGAGCTCACTACAGGCAATTATGTGCGGAGCGGGTGATTAATGGCGGACGTTACGTTTGTGACCGAAGCTGGCCATCAGCTGCCGGCGCTGACCGAAGATCAGATCCGGGAGGTGGATCGCATCGCGATGGAAGACTTCGGCCTCGGTGTGCTGCAGATGATGGAAAACGCGGGCCGCAACTTGGCCTTGCACGCGATTGAGAATGTGAACGACCCGAGTGCCGAGATCGTCATCCTGGCAGGATCCGGAGGAAACGGCGGCGGGGGGATCAGCTGCGCACGTCACCTGCGAAATCGTGGCTACTCTGTCCAACTAATACTGACCAGGGATCCGTCCGAGTTGGGCGGCTCTGCAGGCGCCCAATACCGCATCGTGGAGAAAGCCGGCCTTCAGGCGACACCGACCGATAAGGCCGAAGAGAACATTCAACAGGCTGCTCTGGTGATCGATGCGCTCATTGGCTACAGCCTCAAAGGAGCGCCGCGCGGAATCACCAAGGATCTGATAGAGGCAGCCAATGAATTCTCGGCCCGCACGCTAGCCCTGGATATTCCCTCTGGTTTCGATTCGACAAGCGGGGATACTCCGGGGGTCGCGATCCAACCGCACCGCACGCTCACTCTGGCTCTGCCCAAACTTGGCCTCGCCCAGGTGCCAGGCGAGATTTTTGTCGCCGACATCGGGATTCCTCCGGAAGTCTACGAGCCGCTCGGAATACCCCTTGAACCCTTCTTTGGAGGCGCCTACTGGGCAAGAATAGCGAAGGTGGAGTGAGTTTGACCGGGGTGGGAGATCATTCGAGAGCGAAACCATCGCAAAGGAGTTCGTCGTGGACGTAACAGCACGAAATGAAACAGGCTATCAGGTAGAGATCGATGCCGCAGGCCATCATCTGCTTGCCGACGAGAGCCCGAAGGACGACCAGCCAACTGCCGGACCCAATCCCTATGCATTGCTTTTGGCCTCATTGGCGGCTTGCAAGGCGATGACCGTTCGACTGTATGCGGAACGCAAAGACATACCGCTGGAAGCGGTAAATGTGAATCTGAGCATCCATAAGGTTTATGCAAGAGACTGCGAAGATTGCGAGAGCGATGACGATGCTAAGGTTGACATTATCGAAGAGGAGATTTCCTTCGAGGGCGATCTCACGGACGAGCAGCGTGAGCGGCTGGCCTGGATCGCAGATCGTTGTCCTGTGCACCGAACCCTGACCAGCGAAACCAAGATTCGACAAAAGATTGCCGCTTAGTAAACGCTTGAACCCAACTCTGCGACGCAGGATCGAGAGCTCGCCTGCACCCGCAGGTACAATTTCGCGATCGCGGCTGTCTCCTGGTCGGGTTGGTATCATTGCTATCGGATTGAATTCCATATGACGAAACTTCATGAATTGGCCGAACAGGGCCAGTCCGTTTGGTACGACAACATCCGGCGAGCGCTCTTAGATTCGGGTGAGATGGCGGACCTGATCGACCAGGGCGTCACTGGCGTTACGTCTAACCCAACCATCTTTGAAAAAGCCATCGCGGGCAGCGTGGACTACGACGATGCGCTGCACGAACTTGTCGAGCAGAAGCTCGAAGTTGCCCAGATCTACGAAAAATTGGTCCTGGACGATATCGGCCGTACCGCTGATCTGCTGCGCCCGATTTACGACCGAACTGAGGGGCTCGACGGTTTCGTAAGCATTGAAGTGAACCCGATGCTGGCTTATGACAGTCAGGGCACGCTGCTGGAAGCTAAACAGCTCTTCAAGGATCTGGGCCGCCCAAACGTAATGATCAAAGTCCCGGCCACCAGGGAAGGTGTGGCGGCCGTTCGCGCCCTTATCGCCGAAGGCATAAACGTCAATGTGACGCTGATATTCTCGATCGAGCACTATGTGGCGGTTGCGGAAGCCTATCTTGCCGGCCTTGAAGATCGACTCGCGGCGGGAGAATCCGATCTGGAAGTCGCTTCGGTTGCATCGTTTTTTATCAGCCGCGTGGATACCGCCGTCGATCGCACGCTAGGCGGGATTGGCGCCGGTGCCACCGCCGCATCTGACCTAAAGGGAAGTGCCGGCATCGCCAACGCTAAAGTAGCCTACGCCCGCTTCAAAGAATTCTACAGCGGCGAGCGATGGGAGCGGCTCGCAGCAAACGGAGCGAGGGTTCAGCGCCCGCTTTGGGCAAGCACCAGCACCAAGAATCCGACCCTTCCAGATACGCTTTACGTCGACTCACTCATCGGCCCTCAAACCGTCAACACCATTCCTCCCGCCACGCTCCAATCATTTATTGATCACGGAACAGTCTCGCCCTCATTGGAGAAGGAAGTTGAGGCAGCCGAGGCTCACTTGGAGCGCCTGGCTGGAATCGGGCTCGATCTAACCAGCATTACGGACGACCTGCGGGAAGAAGGAGTTGCGGCGTTTGCCCGCTCGTTTGAGGCGATGATGAATGCCATCGCACTCAAACGAGAGCGACTGCTGGCCGGGTGGGAACATGTAACTGTGAATTTAAATGGATATGAATCTGCAGTAGATACGGCGCTCGAACAGATGGGCAAAGATAAGGTGCTCTCGCGTATCTGGAAACACGATCACACGGTTTGGAATCCCAGCCCGGATGAAATCACCAATCGACTCGGCTGGTTAAACGTTGCCGAGGTGATGCTCGATAACTTGCACGACTTGAAGGCGCTGTTTGATTGGGCGAAAGCAGATGGCTATAACCAAGCGCTGCTTCTTGGGATGGGGGGCTCGAGCTTGGCGCCTGAAGTGTTTTTAGAAACCTTTGGCGTCAAGCAGGGATATTTTGAGTTTGGCGTGCTCGACAGCACCGATCCCGGCGCAGTGCTTTCCGCTTCCGAGCGTTTTGATCCTGCGCGGACGCTCTACATCGTGGCCACCAAATCGGGTGGCACAGTCGAAACGTTGTCGCTCTTCAAACACTTCTACAATCAGGTTGAAGCTGTGGAAGGCGCCGGTAGGACGGGTCCACACTTCGTTGCGATTACAGACCCTGGCAGCCGATTGGCGGAACTTGCTGGCCAGCTCGAATTTCGAGCAACTTTCCTGAACGATTCGAACATTGGCGGACGATACTCCGCATTGTCATTTTTTGGTCTTGTGCCCGCTGCGCTAATCGGAGTCGATGTAGAGCAATTGCTGGATCGATCGCTATCCATGGCGTGCGCCAGTGAGTCTTGTGTGGGTGCGGTGGACAACCCGGCAGCGAAGCTAGGTGCGGTGATGGCTGAACTGGCCTTGCAAGGCAGAGACAAGCTCACGCTGGTTGCAAATCCACCGCTGGAAAGCTTCGGTGACTGGCTGGAACAACTTGTCGCCGAGAGTACTGGCAAGCAAGGGCGTGGGATCGTTCCTGTGGTCGGTGAGGAAATTGGGGAGCCGGCGCTATATGGAGAGGATCGACTTTTCGCATATTTGCGTCTCGATGGAGACGATTCGAATGATGCTGCGGTAGACGAGTTGGAGGCCGCGGGACATCCAGTTATCCGAATACGAATCCACGACGCGTACGATCTTGGCGGTCAATACTTCCTATGGGAGATGGCAACCGCGGTAGCGGGGTACCGTCTCGGCATCAACCCCTTCGACCAGCCAAACGTCGAGGCCGCCAAGGTGCTGGCGCGCGAATTAGTCCAGACATACGCCGCGGAGGGAAAGCTTCCAGAGCAGCACCCGGTGCTGGTGGATAAAAAGCTAGAGCTGTACGGCGATGTGAGCGGGGAGAATTTGAACGATGCGCTCGCAACGTTCCTGGATGGAGCCCAACCCGAAACCTACATTGTGCTGCAAGCATTTCTCCAGCCGACGGAGAAGGCATCCGAGCAGCTGCATGCTATCAGAACCGCCCTCCGCGCTCGCACTCAGCTCGCAATAACCTCGGGATTCGGGCCACGCTACCTACACTCAACCGGTCAGCTGCACAAAGGAGATGCCGGAACCGGCTCGTTTATTCAGATCACGGTGGACGACGAGCGCGATATAGCGATCCCGGACGAGGCAGGCTCAGAAGAATCGTCGATGAGCTTCGGCACCCTGAAGACGGCCCAAGCCATGGGCGATAAGAAGGCGCTGGAAGAGGAGGGGAGGCGGGTATTCCGGATCCACATCAAGGGGGATGTCCGTAAGGGACTGGCTCGTATCCTTGGAGCAATCGACTAGGCCAGGGAGGACATAAACCTTGATACGGGCAATGATCTTCGATCTGGACGGGACGCTGGTACAGACCGAGAAACTAAAAGCCATCTCCTACGCGCGCGCAGCGGTCGAGCTCTGTCCGCGGACTATAAGCCAGGACGAAGTACTCGAGGCGTTCAAAGAGGTGGTTGGACTGCCTCGCAGCGAAGTCGCTCAACAGCTGGTGGATCGATTTCAGCTGCAGGACAAGGCGGCCGAGAAGATGGCCGAATACGGCGTCGACACTCCCTGGCAAGCATTTATTCAAGCCAGACTCGCCCATTACGAAGGGATGTTGGCCGATCCGGAAGTAATTGTGGCCAACCAATGGCCGCATAATATGGCCGTCCTGGAAATGGCGCGTGCCAACGAGTGCAGCACTGGGCTGGCGACCATGTCGCGCTGTAACCAAGCTACGCGCGTGCTTCAGATCCTGGAGCTGCGGCAAGCGTTTGACTTTGTCGCAAGCAGGGATGACGTGGAGATTGGAAAGCCTGACCCTGAAATCTACAGACTGGTTGCCCACGAGCTGGGAATTCCCGCTCATCAGTGCCTGGTATTAGAGGACTCACCTTCCGGTGTTGAAGCAGCCGTCTCCGCAGGCATGTGGTGCATTGCTGTGACCACCCCCTTTACGTTTGATGGCGTCCATAAGCAGGCTTTGCTGCCAGCAGAGTGGATCGTGGACGATCCAGGGCAGGTGCTGGTAGCGGTTGGACAGATGCTGGAAGAACGTCAACTCGATGACTGAAGCTTATAAAGAAGCCGCCGCGCTAAAAGCGGTGGAATTCGTTGAGCCTGGAATGATTGTGGGACTGGGATTTGGGAGCACTGCCATCTACGCCGTGCGCGAGATTGCCCGCAAATTCAGCGCGGGAGAGCTTGATGGGATGCTGGGAGTACCGACCGCGTTGAGTGTGGAGCAAGAGGCGCTCAAGTTAGGAATTCTCCTGACGACCCTGGACGACAACCCTAAAGTGGATCTAACGATTGACGGTGCAGACGAGGTAGACCCACAGTTCGATCTCATCAAAGGTGGTGGAGGCGCGCTGCTGCGGGAGAAAATTGTGGCGCAGGCCAGCCAGAGAGAGATCATCGTAGTGGATGAATCGAAACTCTCGGACAACCTGGGTGCTAAATTTGCGCTGCCCGTTGAGGTTCACCCGTTTGGGTGGGCTCCTGAAGCCGCCTATCTCAAATCGCTTGGAGCCTCGGTCGCATTGAGGAGGTCCGCAGACGGGGAACCCTTTGAGACGGATCAGGCAAATTGGATCCTCGACGCCGAATTTGGACCTATTGAAGACCCTGCCGCTTTGTCTGTTCAACTCGACCGCAGGGCGGGGGTTGCAGCGCACGGTTTGTTTCTCGGACTTGCCACCGATCTCATAGTCGGCGGCGAAGACGGTGCGCGGCATATGAGGAGACCTTAAGGACAATTCTATGGAAATTGGAATGGTTGGATTAGGGAAAATGGGCGCCAATATGACCGCTCGGCTGCTCAAGGGCGGTCACGGTGTGGTGGCGTACGACCGCAATGCTGAGAATGTAGAAGCCGCGGTCGGTCAGGGCGCTCGAGGAATTGAATCGCTAGACGAAATGGCTTCCGTGCTGAGCTCTCCGCGAGCGGCCTGGGTGATGGTGCCGGCCGGTGAGCCAACCGAAAAGGTCATCACGGATCTTGCGGCCTCGTTTGAGCAGGGAGATACCATCATCGACGGCGGCAACAGTAATTACAAGGACACGATGCGGCGCGCGGAGGCGCTGCGCGGGCGAGGCATACATCTGGTCGATGTGGGAACCAGCGGTGGGGTCTGGGGACTGACCGAAGGCTACAGCATGATGGTCGGGGGCGAAAAGGATGCGGTGGAGCGGCTTACGCCGATATTGGAAACCCTGGCGCCCGGAGCTGATGAAGGTTGGGGCCGCGTCGGCCCGAGCGGCTCGGGCCACTTCGTGAAGATGGTTCACAACGGCATCGAGTATGGGCTGATGCAGGCCTATGCTGAAGGTTTCGAAATCCTGAGCAAAAAAGAGCAGTTTGATCTGGATCTGCACCAGGTGGCAGAGATATGGCGATTCGGCAGCGTGGTACGCTCCTGGCTGTTGGACCTCACTGCGGCTGCGCTTGAAGAGGACGCCACCCTGAGCGAGCTGGAAGGCTGGGTCGCTGACAGTGGGGAGGGGCGCTGGACGGTAGCGGACGCAATCGACCTGGACGTGCCGGCGCCGGTGATCACCATGTCGCTCTTGATGCGACTTGTGAGTCGGCAAGACGAGAGCTATGCCGCCAAGCTGCTGGCGGCCATGCGCAATCAATTTGGCGGCCATGCCGTGAAGCGAGCTGAAGAGTAGAGGATTGATGGATAGCGGACTGCCCACATCTGTCGTCATTTTTGGTGCATCGGGCGATCTGACCCGGCGCAAGCTCATACCAGCACTGTTCCACCAGTGTGTAAAAGGGCGCATCCCAAGCACTATCAACATTGTCGGGACTTCACGCAGTGAGTTCACCCACGATGAATTTCGACAGCAGATGTTCGATGGAATGAAAGAGCTTTCTGGGGTTGTACCGGATCAAAGCGATTGGGATGAATTCGCTCAGAAACTCTGGTATTTGCAGGGAGATGTCGGCCAGGAGGCCGACTATAAGAAGCTCGAGCAGTTCCTAAGCGAGGTGGAGGGCGGGCCGGCAAACCGCCTGTACTATCTGGCTACGGCTCCGCGCTTCTTTCCTGTCATTGCCCGCGAGCTCGGCAATCAGGGGATGGCAACCGAGGGAGAGCATTGGTCTCGGGTGGTCATTGAAAAGCCCTTTGGGCGCGACCTGGAATCAGCGGTCGAGTTGAACGAAATCGTACACACCGCGTTTGATGAGCATCAGGTCTATCGCATCGATCACTATCTGGGTAAAGAGACCGCACAAAACATCCTTTACTTTCGCTTTCTAAATACCATCTTCGAGCCAATCTGGAACCGGAACTATATCGACCATGTCCAGATCACGGTTGCGGAGACAGTTGACGTAGAGCACCGGGCGGGCTACTACGATAAGGCGGGCGTCGTACGGGACATGTTTCAAAACCACTTTCTTCAACTTTTCACGCTCGTGTCGATGGAGCCGCCGGCCACGTTCGATGCGGACGCCGTACGCAATGAGAAAGTGAAAGTATTGATGGCTGTGCGGCCGTTAGACGTCGAAGACACGGTTCGGGCTCAGTACGAGGGTTATGGACAGGGGGAAGGGGTGTCGGAGAACTCACAAACTCCGACTTATGCGGCGATGAAACTGTATGTGGATAACTGGCGCTGGAACGGAGTGCCGTTTTATCTTCGATCAGGGAAGGCCCTGGCAGAAAAGACGAGCCAGATTGTTATCGTGTTCCAGGAGCCGCCGCACGTGCTTTTTGATTTGCCATCGGACTACCGCCTGACCCCGAATTTCCTTTCGCTATGCATTCAACCCGATGAAGGGATCCATCTTCGCTTTGAGACGAAGATCCCAGGTGGGCTTCAGGAAACCAAATCGGTCGATATGGAGTTTCATTACCCCTCCACGTTTGGAGGCGAACGTCTACCAGATGCTTACGAGCGATTATTAATTGATGCACTCAACGGGGATCCCTCGCTCTTTACCCGCAGTGACGAGATCGAGAGGTCATGGAGCCTGGTCGATCCAGTACTTGATGCCTGGGAAAATTCATCGAATGCACCTTCGCTTGGGCTTTATCGAAAGGGAAGCTGGGGCCCACCCAGCGCCGAGGAGTTCATGTCGCGCGATGAACGCGTCTGGCGCCTGGGGTGCGGAGATCACTCTCCCTGAACATGAGCAAACTCCAGATTTTTGAAGACACAAAGGCACTCGCCCAGGCGGCGGCAGATCATTTTGTGGCGGCCTCGGAGGAAGCCATTGAAAACCGAGGTCGTTTCACGGTCGCACTGGCAGGAGGCTCGACCCCGCAAGAGACGTACAGTCGGTTGTCCGACCCGATGCTGGCTACCAAAGTAAGTTGGAGAAACGTGCACCTCTTCTGGGGAGATGAACGATGCGTCCCTCCTGAACACCCGGACAGCAATTATCGGATGGCCAGGAAGACCATGATTCAAAAGGTGCCGATCCCGCAGGCAAACGTTCATCGGATCCAGGGCGAGCTTGACCCAGATCTGGCAGCCGAGGCTTATGTGGAAGAACTGCAATCAGTCTTTGATTCTGAGGAGCGGCCGCGTTTTGATCTGATCTTCCTCGGATTGGGGGAAGATGGGCACACTGCTTCGTTATTCCCGGGCAGCCTTGCATTGCGCGAAACCGAGCTCTGGGTCCTGGCTGTATTCTCAGAGGCGCTTCAAGCCTGGCGTGTGACGCTTACGCCACCGGTATTAAACGCCGCACGGCAGCTTTCATTTTTGGTATCGGGAAAGTCGAAGGCAGAGCGTTTGCAGGAGGTGTTGGAAGGTGAGCCTCAGCCGGAACCGCTCCCTGCCCAGCTCATTCAGCCGCTCAACGGCCAGGTAACCTGGCTGGTCGACAAGGCGGCCGCCGCAAAGCTGTAAGCCCGCGACGCTGCGTCCAAGTACGGTAAACTGACCAAGGCCTAGGGGCCGTTCATATTGATATCTAGATGCACGCGCTGGCCTGTGGCCAGCGTTTCTATTTGGTGGTGCGCGTGAGAGTAATCGTGGTCGGTGACGATCCGTTGGCCCGCGCCGGTCTAGCGAACGCATTGACCGAAATGGCGGACTTGGAGATCGTGGCTCAAATCGCCCCCGACAACTCCGTCACTTCCGCGTACCGAGCCTACGCTCCCAATGCCGTACTCTGGGACCTGGGCTGGGGCCTTGAGACTTCAAGCTGGCAGGATAGATTGGGCGATCTTGTCGAGTCTGGCGCGCTCGTCGTCACACTTTTACCGGGGAACTCTCATGCTGCAGAAGCCTGGTCTGCTGGAGCGCGCGGATTGTTGAGCAGGGAGGCTGGCTCGGCAAGTATTAATGCCGCGCTGAATGCCGTCAGCAACGGACTTGTGGCGGTCGACCCGGCGCTCGGAGGAGCTCTGCTTCCAAACCAAAACGAAACCCAAACGTTTCAGTTGGAAGATCTAACGAAGAGAGAGCATGAAGTTCTGGAACTGCTCGCGGAAGGTCTTTCGAATCGATCCATAGCCAACAAGCTCGACATCAGCGAGCATACGGTGAAATTTCACGTAAACGCCATCCTGCGGAAACTCGGTGCGCAGAGCCGCACGGAGGCAGTGGTGCGGGCCAGCCGCAGCGGCTTGATTCTTCTTTAGAAGATCGCGTCTAACCTCCGTTCGACCCCTCAAATGTAACCATCGACCAACCAAACGTGCAGCTTCGACCTACCCAAATTGCCGGTTCGCACCAACGCTCTCAGCGATATGCTTGCCGAACCCAAGGAGGGATCATGGCGAGCGTAGTCGAAGGCATATCCAATGAATTGGCTGGAATGGTGGAAGCGGCAGGTCCCGCAGTCGTACGCGTGGAAGGCCGCAGACGATTGCCTGCAAGCGGGATCGTTTGGTCTGATGATGGAATCGTGGTCACCGCCCACCATGTTGTTGAACGAGACGACCGGATCGGTGTGGGCTTAGCAGATGGCAAGCAGGTCGAGGCAGAATTGGTGGGGAGAGATCCCACTACTGACCTGGCTGTGCTGCGGGTTGAGGGTGCACAGCCTTCCTCAGCTATGTCCGCTCAAGCGGATGACTTGAGCGTCGGGCATCTTGTGCTTGCCCTAGGGCGCCCTGGCCGAACAGTGCAGGCGACTCTAGGAATCGTGAGCGCCTTAGGAACGAGTTGGCGAACAGCCGCCGGCGGAACGATCGATCGCTATCTGCAGACCGATGTAGTGATGTATCCGGGATTCTCGGGTGGCCCGCTGGTGGATGCCGATGGAAAAGTACTGGGTCTTAATACCTCCGCGCTGCGTGGCGTAAGCCTCACTATCCCGAGCCTTACTGTTGATCGAGTGGTTGAATCGATCTTGTCCCACGGGCGCGTGCAGCGCGGCTACCTTGGGGTGGGGGTGCAGCCGGTCAACCTGCCTGCGGGATTAGCGGAGGAGCTGGGCCAGGAAACAGGCCTGATCCTTATTTCAGTCGAACCCGGCAGCCCCGCCGAAGCGGGTGGCCTGACGCTCGGGGACACACTACTGACGGTGCATGGCGAACCTGTGCGGCGATTGGACGATCTATTGAGCTTGCTGAGCGGCGAGCTTGTCGGTGTGGAAGTGCTCATTCGGATCCTGCGCGGCGGAGAACCTGGCGAGCAAAAGGTTACAGTCGGGGAGCGCTGATGGCGGAAGTCATCCAGGAGCTCAACTCAGAATTAGCCCGCCTTTCCAGGCAAGTTCACGCCAGCCTGGTCCGAGTGGAGAGTGGCCGCTGGGGGGCCGGCGCCGGAACGATTTGGCATTCTGAAGGACTCATTCTGACAAATTCGCATGTCGCGCGCAGCCGGCGCCTAAGCGTCACGCTGCCCGATGGCCGGCGAGCCCCAGCGCGCCTCCTGGCTCGCAGTCGTGATCTGGATCTGGCAGCGCTAACTGTGGAGCTGTCAGACCTTCCTACGATTGAAATCGGGGATTCTGGGAGGCTACAGCCGGGCCATTGGGTGATGGCCTTCGGACACCCGTGGGGAGTAGAAGGCGCGGCTACCGCAGGCGTCGTTATTGGGCAGGGCCCGGAATTGCCGGATCGACCGGCCTTCGGGCGCGACTGGTTGGCAGTTGGCTTGCACTACAGGCCCGGCCATTCCGGCGGACCGCTGGTCGATTCTTCCGGCCGCCTGGTTGGGATCAATACCATCATGGTGGGCCCAGACGTGGGGCTTGCGGTACCAGTGCATGAAGTCAAGCGATTCCTCAAACACTCCATGCAGCGCGCGGCTGCCTAGCACGCACTCAATCTGGCTCCGAACTTCAACCCCATTTCTCGCAGCCAATCTTCCTGCTAGCTGCGAACACCTATTCATCGTAAGCACGGTCTTAATAGAAGCGAACTCCACCGGATTCTAGCGATGACTTTGCGCGCAAAGTCGTAATATCTTGATCCTTCCGGCGCCTCCTGGTATCTGTGATACTAGGTGGCCTAGTTCGTGGACTCGAGAGACAAAATGACTGAAGAGACTTCATCAGTAGCTGACTTATTCTCGCTGACCGGGAAGCGTGCGTTGATTACAGGATCGGCGGCCGGAATCGGCAAGGCGATCGCGATTCGCTTTGGCGAAGCGGGGGCGGCCCTCGAGCTGGCGGATATCGATGAAGAGCGATTGAATGCAACCGGTGAGGAGCTCGCTGGTCAGGGGTGGAGCGTGAATGTCCATGCGTTAGATATTTCGGATCGGGAGCAACGATCCTCGCTCTGGGGAAGGCTCGGTGATACCGCTCCAGACATCCTGGTCAACAATGCGGCAATATATCCATTCAAGGAATTTCTTGAAGTCGATGAAGAATTTTATAAGAAGGTGATGGCGGTCAACCTCGATGCAGTGTTTTGGATGTGTCAGGAAATGATAAGGCGCCGTCTCAGGCAGGGGGGGGTGATCGTTAACATCGGATCGATTGAGGCCCTAGTCCCATTTAATGATGACCTTACCCATTACAGCACGAGCAAAGCGGGCGTCATCGCGCTGACTCGGGCGTTGGCAAGGGAATACGGGAAAGCCGGCTTCCGCATCAATGCACTGATTCCGGGTGGGATCGCGACCGAGGGCACGAAAGGGGTCGCGAAAAGCGTGCTGCGCGGCAGGTTCAAATTGATCAGTAGCGGCATCAAATTCAGCCAAAGGCTGCCAATTGGCAGGATAGGCCAACCCGATGAAATAGCACGCATGGCGCTGGTGCTGGCTTCGGACGTCTCAAGCTACGTACTTGGAGCCGCCATCCCGGTTGACGGAGGCTTCCTGACCACCTGAAGCGTAAGCATCGATCGAACATTCAAATCAATTCCGCCATAATCTGCCTTATAATCTGGATAATTCTGTATAAATCTCCCGAAATCTGCATATTAATGTAGATTTACATAGATTTTAACACCGTAGATCTGACGATCCCATTGACGAATTCCGAAGAACGCAGCAAGGCAACGACTCCCGATCGACCGAAGCCACAGAAGCTTGGTAGCTCTCGAGTCCCTGAAGGGTCTGTTTTCTACACGCGATTGCTACCGGCCTTAATTGTGGTGTTGGGCGTCCTCACTGTTCTGCTGATCATCTTCGCCATTGTTGTCTTTTTGCTTTCACTGAACTAGCCGTAAACCGCTTCAACCGTTAGGAGGCTCTAGTGGAACTAAATCTCATACTGCCGTTCGTTACGACGTTCGTGATGGTGGTCTTCACGGTCTCGGTCTTTCGACGCTGGCTCTTGAGGAAGAGAGATTATTTCTTGTTCTGGGGCATCGGGCTTGGAATGTTCACAGCCGCGAGTTTCGCAGAAGCCTATTTCGCAGCGGTAGGCTGGAGCACCGTCATTTTCTTTGTCTGGTATTTCTTCGGGGCAGTGCTAACTGCGGCATGGATTGGACACGGGACCTATCTGCTTCTGGTCCGCAAAAGATGGCGGCATGTCGTAACAGGAGTCTTGCTTGCCGCCAGTTTCGGTGCGCTCGTGCTTATGCTGGGAGTGATGTCCAATCTGGACTCAACCTTATTCGATGGGAGCCTGCCGCTGAGTGAGCAGTACAAAACAGAGGTGATCGAGGAAGGTGACACAGTTCCGGCTGGAGCCAAGCTGCTTGAGGTGGAGCACCGTGGAGAACTGGTTACCGCAAAGCGTGGAATCTTGCCATTGGGTGCGCCAATCAGAACCACCACGATCTTCTTCAACATTTACGGCACCATCATGTTGGTTGGTGGAGCCCTTTGGTCCTCCTGGCTGTTCTTGAGAAAGGGAGTGCTGCCAAATCGAGCGCTGGGCAACGTGCTGATCGCCATCGGGGCCATACTCATTGCCTCTGCCAGCACGCTGACGCGTTTCGGGGTTGGCGATTTTCTGTATGTCGGTGAACTGATTGCAGCAATCTTCATGTATGCAGGGTTCACGTTGGCCGCCCGACCCGCCAAGGAAGCCGGGTCCGAAGCAGCTTCAGCCGCCGCATAAAGCCACTTAGATTATGGATCAGCCCCGAAAAGAAGAAGACTTCCAATTCCTCCGAACCGTCAAGATCGGTACGTTTCACATTGGATCTGCGGCGGTAGATCTGCTCGTATCTGGCGTCTGGAATCGGGTCATGATCGTGGACCTGGGGATGGCGGCCTGGCCAGTGGCGCTGCTGGGCGCTCTGCGTTACTTCCTGGCCCCCCTTTCTCTGTGGGCCGGCCACCGTGCCGACACACACCCCATTCGGGGAAGCCGCCGCCTGGCTTACATCTGGATCGGCCGTGCACTAATCCTTTTTTCGCTGCCTCTGATTCCTCTCTCCACCGGGCTCATCGCAAACGGATTGGGATACGGATGGCTCCTGGCACTCCTGGCGTTTGTCATGTTTGGCAGCGGGATCCTCATCTCGGGGCCGGCCTTCCTGGCTCTGGTCTATGACAGCACCTCGTACAACCGCCGCGGCATGGCCATCAGCATTGTGCAGTTCATTCTGATTGTCAGCTTTGCATTCCTTCCCTTGGTTTTTGCCCGGATGATGCCCACCTATGATCTTGAGGACTTCTTACGACTTTCATTGATTGTTGCGGTGGGCGCCGGCCTGGTCTGGTTCTTCTCGGTTTGGCGAGAGGAGCGGCCGAGCAAAATCGAACCGCGGGAAGACAAGGGGGCCAGAGAGGCGTTCTCGGGAATTCTGGCAGACAATAGAGCGCGCCGATATGCAGTATTTCTAAGTGCCTCGGCGTTTTTCGTGTTCATGCAGGATGCAGTGATGGAGCCATTTGGTGGGGATGTATTCGACTTGCCGGTGGGAGAAACCACCCGATTCAACGCCTTCTGGGGAGCGGGTGTGCTGCTCGGTATGGTTGCCACTATGCTTTTCACCCGGCGCTGGCGCCCCGATCAGCAAGTCGGAACGACAATGTGGGGACTGGGCCTGCTGGCACTCCCGTTAATTGCTCTCGGCGGTTCTGCATGGACCTCAAACCTGGCCATTGTGCGCCCCTTGCTGGTGCTCTTTGGCATGGGGGTCGGAATCTTCACTGTGGGAGGCGTCAGCCTCTTGATGGCGATGAGCGTCGAAACCCAGGCGGCTGCCTATCTAGCCCTATGGTCAGTCCTCCAGCTGGTGAGCCGAGGGGGCGGAATCGCAGCCGGTGGCCTGCTGCGGGATGCGGCCCTCGCCGTGACCGGCAGTTTCGCGAGCACATACGGGCTCGTCTTTTGGGTGGAGGCTTTGGGTGCGCTAGCTTGTATTTGGCTGCTGAAGCGGGCAGATGTACCCGGATTTGTTAAGCAGGCTGGCAGGGTTGAGGCTTCCGAACCGATCGGGGTGGCTGCAGATTAGGCAGGAGATGAAAAAGGCTCCTCGGACTGGATTCGAACCAGTAACCCTCCGGTTAACAGCCGGATGCTCTGCCAGTTGAGCTACCGAGGAACGGAAAGCGATTATACACAATGAGCCCTGCACGCAGGGCTCGCTCTGCGTTTAGGCAAGGCTTGAATTAGAATTTGTTGCCCGATGTATGTGACAGATGACTGAAGAAACGGAATCAACTCAAGGTCAATCGCGCTGGCTAATCATTGCGGCGATCGTGATATCCGTCTCATCGCTGCTCTGCTGCGGCTGTATGGCAGTAGCCTGGTTTGTCGGAGATGTACTGCTTGAGCAGTTCTCGTCCGCCATCCTAAACTTGCCCATTTAGCTCCCCGCTAAGTTCTCAAAAGGCCCATCAAGCGCTTCTGCAAATTGCTGCAGCTCCTTCAAGGCGGCTATGGCACCCGCGCGATCTGAGGAGTTGAGATTCAATGCTTCGAACTCATCCTCATCGATCACGTACTGGCTTCCATTCGGCAGAACCACCAGATCCAGGGCTAAATCCTCGGCTGAAAGCGAATCGTTTCCGATCTTGGCCGGGCGGGTGATGTTGCAATACCAGCCTTTCAGGAGGCCTGTGTCGAAGTCGTGAACTGCCAGAACGTTGTACCAATGGTCGCTGTAGTGGGTTTCGACGAATCGATCGCCGCTGCGAAAAGTGAGACCGTGAAATTCACGTTGCTCCATATCAAAAATCGCTTCAAGCACCACGCTGGTATCCGACCTATGGATGATATTTCCCACATATCGGAAGACTTCGGCGCCATCGGCATCGAGCTTGTGGACGGTAACCTGCTCAGTCATGGATGCCCAGGGCTCCTAGCAGCGTAGCTGCCTGCTGGCCAAATTCGGGCCGCGCAATCATGCTCGGCCGCCTGGGCCGAGGCAGGTCGACCTCCAATGTTTCCACGATGTGCCCTGGTCTGGAGCTAAGCACCAGGACACGATCGCCCAGGTAAAGCGCTTCGTCCACGTCATGGGTGATAAAGAAGATGGTCTTCGAATATTCCTGCCAGAGATTGAGCAGCCAATCCTGCAGCTCTCTGCGAGTGAGTGCATCGAGCGCACCGAACGGTTCATCGAGCAGCAGCACGTCCTGTTCAGTTAGGATCGTTCTAAGCAGCGCCGCTCGCTGGCGCATGCCGCCCGAGAGCGCGGACGGATACAAATCTCCAAATTCTTGTATTCCGAAATGGGCCAGCATCTCTTCTGCGCGCTCGCCGGCGACGGTTCGATCCATTCCACCTAATTCAAGTGGGATCGCGACATTGGCGGTCACGCTCCGCCACGGCAGCAACAGGTCTCGCTGAGGCATGTAACCAAAGTTACCGGTTCGTTCCTGCCGCAACTGTCCATCGAGCCAAATCTCCCCTTGCTCCGGATCAAGCAGTCCAGCCAACAGACTAAACAGCGTGCTCTTTCCACTACCGGAGGGTCCGACAAGCGTCACGAACTCTCCAACATTAACTTGCAGCG
>Ga0255053_10000592_pt1 | contig 20104 bp, 16 predicted proteins | sample JV7_2_22_MG_FD_188635 | JGI IMG/M metagenome (GOLD analysis project Ga0255053, IMG submission 188635) | Seawater microbial communities from Jervis Inlet, British Columbia, Canada - JV7_2_22 | ecosystem: Environmental > Aquatic > Marine > Inlet | place: Canada: British Columbia | collected... | reverse complement strand
AGGCAGAATTTGGCTACCTTTCCGAGGAAGCTATGAATGAGGTTGCCGAATTTTGCAGGGTGGCAGAAAGTAAGGTTTTCGGTATTGCATCATTTTATGCTCAGTTTCGTTTTGTTCCGCTGGGAAGGACGCAGGTAACGACATGCAGGGGGACAGCTTGCCACGTGCGTGGCGCCCCACAGATTCTTGACGAGGTGAAAAGACAACTGGGGATTGAAGAAGGGGAAACTACACCAGATTTAGAATATTCCTTGGAGACAGTGGCTTGTATCGGTTGTTGTGCCTTGGCACCATGCCTGGTAATCAACGGGAAAGTTGAATCTAAAATGACCCCTAAAAAGGTAAAAGAACTTTTCACTAAAAAAGAGGAAAAATATGCGCTTTGAGGAGATAAAACGAGAAGCAAGGGGAAAAAGGGAAGTATTGCGCCAAAGCAAGAACCCTTTAATTTTGGTAGGAACAGCAACTTGCGGCCGCTCTGCCGGAGCACTAGACACACTGGAGGTATTCCATCGAGAACTCGAAAGCCGCAATATTGATGCAGAAATTATAGAGACCGGGTGCTTCGGACTCTGCTATGCTGAACCAATAGTCGGCATTGTTAAATCGGGACGGCCAACTATCTGGTATCGTAACGTTTCTCCAGAAAGAGCCAGAGAACTTATCGATGGTTATCTCGTTAAGGACGATACCTTTAAAGACTATGCCTTGGGGAGTACAGAAGGCAACATTGAGGGAATTCCTTCTCTTTTTGACCTCCCGATGCTTAAACCGCAAGTAAGAAGGGTTCTTTGGAACTGTGGTTTTATTAGTCCTACAAACATCGACCATTATATTGGCAATGGTGGGTATGAAGCTTTGAAGAAGGCAGTTTCTGAAATGGAGCCAGAAGACGTCATAAACGAAGTAAAACGTTCTGGGCTGCGGGGACTTGGTGGTGCTGGTTTTCCTGCCGGACGGAAGTGGGAAGGTTGCCGCCGTGCCCCCGGTGACGAGAAGTATGTTATCTGCAATGCCGATGAAGGCGATCCTGGGGCGTTTCAGGACCGCTCGGTCTTGGAGGGTGATCCCCACTCGGTCTTGGAGGGAATGATAATTGCTGGCTATGCTGTTGGTGCTAGGAAGGGGTATATCTATGTGCGTGCTGAGTACCCCCTGGCAGTGAAGTATTTGGAGATTGCCATCCAGCAGGCAAGGGAAAAGGGATTTCTCGGTGAAAATATACTCGGCAGCAAATATAGTTTTGACTTAGAAATCTTCCAGGGAGCAGGCGCTTTTGTCTGCGGAGAATCCACTGCTTTAACCCTTTCCATCGAAGGCAATAGGGGAATGCCCAAGTCTCTTCCCCGCCCCCGCACCACCGAAGAAGGGCTCTGGGGCAAGCCTACCCTGCTCAACAATGTGAAGACCTTTGCCAACATCCGCTGGATCATCAACAAGGGAGCGGATTGGTTTGCCGAAGTGGGGACTGAGAAAAGCAAGGGCACCGCTATCTTCTCACTCACCGGCAAAGTAGCAAATTGTGGACTTATCGAAGTGCCTATGGGGATCACTCTTCGAGAGATCATCTATGATATTGGTGGAGGGATTCCCGGGGGGAGAGTTTTCAAAGCGGTGCAGACTGGCGGTCCTTCAGGGGGGTGTCTTCCAGCAAACCTGCTGGATATCCCTGTTGATTTCGACTCACTGGCTACTGTCGGCGCCATAATGGGCTCCGGAGGTATGGTGGTGATGGACGACGGTACCTGCATGGTAGATGTGGCCCGCTATTTCCTGGACTTCACTGAGAAGGAATCCTGTGGACAGTGTTCCTTATGCCGATTAGGAAGTTCACAAATGCTGGAAATCCTCAGGGCGATAACTGCAGGGAAGGGCAAGATGGAAGACATTGACCTGCTTAGTGAATTAGGCGAAGCAATTAAGATAGGCTCAATTTGCGGCTTGGGACAGACTGCACCAAACCCTGTCCTTACCACCATTCGTTATTTCCGCGAGGAATATGAATCGCACATCTATGAGAAACAGTGCCCGGCTCTAGTGTGTAGAGAGCTTATCTCCTATCATATCCTGCCAGATAAATGTAAAGCTTGCATGATCTGCCTAAGAGAATGTCCTGCTGGAGCAATAAGCGGCGGGAAGAGACAAGTCCATGTGATCGATCAGAGCAAATGTATCAGATGTGGGGTATGTATGAGCGTATGTCCGGAGCGCTTCAGCGCTGTGGAATGCATTCCGGGGCGGCTACGTGAAGGAGATTTGAAATGATGGAGAAGGTCAGCTTTACCATCGACGGGGTAGAGGTTACAGCAAATAAGGGAGATACCATACTCAAGGCTGCACTGGAGCACGACATTTACATTCCACATCTCTGTTATCACCCCGACCTGCAGCCATTTGGTGGATGCCGACTGTGCATGGTTGAGATCCGGGGAAAAGGGCTCACCATCTCCTGTAAAGCATCCGTTGAAGCAGGAATCGCAGTAGTAACAGAAAGCCCTCAAATCAACAAGGTGCGTCGGATTGCTGCCGAACTGCTGATTGCGAACCACGAACGTAATTGCCTCGAATGCTTTAAGAATCCCGAGTGTGAGTTACAGAAAGTTGCTGGTTACCTAGGTATCAAGGAAGAGCGCCTGAGTCGCTTAAGGCGAACAAACAAGAAGCTGCAGATTGATGACTCAAACCCATTCTTCAGCCGTGATCTCAACAAATGTATTCTTTGTGGTATCTGCATCCGGACTTGCGATGAAATTCAGGGAGTGGGTGCCATTGACTTCGCTTTTCGAGGGCCTGATACCAGGGTTAGTGCAACGAAGGACAAACCAATCATGGAATCTGAATGTGTGTCTTGTGGAGAATGTGTTGTGAGGTGCCCTGTCGGCGCATTAATCCCCAAGACTACACAGAGACCGGCACGGGAAGTGAAAAGCATCTGCTGTTACTGCGGATGTGGTTGTGGTATCAAGTTGGGTATCCGGGGAGATGTTATCGTCGGAGTACAAGGCGATAGGGAGAACCCGACCAGCAAGGGGAGGCTCTGTGTCAAGGGTCGCTATGGCATCGCCGAATTCGTCCATCATCCTGACAGACTGACGACCCCCTTGATAAGAAAGGATGGAGAACTGAAACAGGCATCCTGGGACGAAGCACTGGAATTAGTAGCCGCGAGGTTACGAGAATATACTCCCGAAGAAGTGGCCTTCATCGCCTCGGCAAAGTGTACCAATGAAGAAAATTATGTCATGCAGAAATTCGCCCGAGCGGTGTTGAGTACCAATAATATTGACCACTGCGCACGTCTGTGTCACGCTCCCTCCGTGGCTGGTCTAGTCCAGAGTTTCGGTAGCGGTGCTATGACCAACTCTATCGAGGAGATTGAAGAAGCCGCTTGCATACTCGCTATCGGTACCAATACCACAGTAAGCCACCCTGTAATCGGGTTAGAGATAAAGAAAGCGGTTAGAAACGGAGCCAGGGTTATCGTGGCCAACCCCAGAGAAATTGACCTCTGTCGTTTTGCGGACCTTTGGCTTCGACTGCGTCCCGGCACGGATGTCGCGTTGCTCATGGGGATGATGAGGGTCATAGTTGATGAGGGACTACTTGACTCATCTTTTATCGAGCAGCGTTGTCAGGATTTTGATGTCTTTAAGGCTTCACTTTCAGACTTCAGCCTCGACTTTGTGGAACAAATCACAGGAGTACCCTCCAAAGATATAGCGGAGGCGGCCCGCCTCTACGCTACTAAAAAGCCGGCAACTATCATCCTCTACTCGATGGGCATAACCCAGCATTCTCATGGCACTGATAATGTGCTGGCCACCGCCAACCTGGCAATGCTGACCGGCAATATAGGTAAGCGCTGCACCGGGGTCGATCCACTTAGAGGCCAGAACAATGTGCAGGGTGCTTGCGATATGGGTTGCCTGCCTAACGTCTATCCCGGCTATCAAGCCGTGGCCGATCCAGCTATTAGAGAAAAGTTCGAGACCGCCTGGGGATGCTCACTGCCATCGTCTCCGGGGTTAAGCTTGGTTGAGATGTTTGATGCTGCCTACCGCAAAGAGATAAAGGCACTATACTTGGTAGGTGAAAACCCGGCATTAAGCGATCCTGATGTCCACCATGTTCGGGAAGCACTGGCGCGTCTGGAATTTTTAGTTGTCCAGGATATATTTCTCTCCGAGACAGCAGAATTTGCTCATGTCGTTCTGCCCGCAGCCAGCTTTGCTGAAAAGAATGGCACATTCACCAATACTGAGCGCCGGGTGCAGCTAGTAAGGAAAGCTATTGAGCCAATTGGCGATTCTAAGCCCGACTGGTGGATTATATCTCAGGTGGCCCAAAGATTAGGGGCCAAGGGCTTTGACTGCAATTGTTCGTCCGACATAACGGAGGAAATGCGTAAGCTTACCCCGAGCTACGGTGGCATAAGCTGCGACAGGTTAGGGAATGAAGGACTTCAATGGCCTTGTCCTTCCGAGGACCACCCAGGCACATGTATCTTACACACGAACACTTTTGTCAGAGGGAAAGGCAGATTCATGCCACTGAAATACACCCCTCCGGCAGAAATGCCTGATGCGGACTATCCTTTAGTTCTCAGCACCGGCCGCAGCTTGTATCATTTCCATACCGGGACGATGACCCGTAAGGTGTCCGGGCTTAATATGATAGAGCCTGAAGGTGCGGTGGAAATCAATCCACAGGATGCTTCAAAGCTTAGTATAGCTCAAGGTGACAAGGTAAAAGTTAGCTCACGTCGCGGTGAAGTCATCACTAAAGCTAAAGTGACTGAAGCATTGCCACCAGGAGTGGTGTTTATGACTTTCCATTTCGCCGAAAGTGCTGCCAATATCCTCACTAACCCCAAGCTCGATCCTGTATCCAAAATTCCCGAGCTCAAAGTCTCCGCGGTTAAGGTTGAGAAACTGTAAATTCCAGAAGAGTGCTTAAACTATTTTCCCCGTCTCTTCTGAGTTGCCAGTTTTCTTGCCCTGTCCAGGTCAGCCTGGCTATTTATGTTAAAAAAGCTTAAGTGCCCCGGGTCAAATCTATTGATCTGATCCTCCTCCACATACTTAACCTTAACCAGGCTAAAAAGCTTGTCAATCCTTAGTTCACCTTGCTCCAGCAAGCTTTGAATGGGACCTGAACAGTTCTCGGAATACACTGCGCAAAGGGGCTCCAGTTTGTCTTCTATTCTGGGAACAACAACATCGTATATGGAGCACATTTGAGTCATGTATTTGAGCAGACTGACATTCAGAAACGGTGTGTCACAGCCAACCGCTACAGCCCGTGAACTGGACGAGGATATCAAACCTGAATAAATACCCACCAGCGGACCTTTTCCAGGATAGATATCTGCGACAGTTTTTATCTCTACAGTCGAGTAGCAGGGAATTGCTTCACCATGGGCAGTCACTATGATTATTTCTGTACTGAGCATAGCAAGGCGATCAACCACCTGCTGGATAAGACTTTTGCCATCGATAACCTGAAGAGCCTTGTTCCTACCAAGCCTCGAGCTTTTACCACCGGCAAGAATAATAGAGGTCATGCCAACACTTCCAAAATTGCAGACTACGTTAACATAGTGAACAAAGCCAGGCAAGTCACTACTGCTTGCCTAAACTTCCCTGCTCTACTAGAATACTAACATAAGCACATGACAAAGCTTTGCCGTAAGCCCCTTATTAAATCCAGACAGGTATTTTTTTGAAAGGACATTATGGAAGAATTATACAAGCTAAAAGTAAAGGAAATAATGATACCCCTGCATAAAACCCCGTATATAGAAGAGAACGCGGGTTGGTCAGTGTTCCTCAAGAAGCTTTCCCTTAGGGCACATGCCTGGGTGGTTAACAATACTGAGGAAATGAAAGTGGTGGGGGTAGTAACGGAACACGATATGCTGCGTTCCATTATTCCTCCCGGGCAAAAAAAGGAAAGAATGTTCGGAGTTCCCAGGGCTGAGATATTGCATAAAGAAAGTATCGTCCAGGATATCATGACACATAATCCTGTTGTATGCTCGCCGGAGGAAACTGTAGCTGACGTCTTGAAGAAGTTCTCCTCCTTCAATATCCGCAGATTAGCAGTTGTTGATGAAAATAAAAGACTCCTGGGAGAAGTAACAATCCAGCGCCTGCTGAAAAACCTCAGACTTAAATTCATGAACATGATATGAATATCTATGTCCTTATCGCTTCAATTCTCTTACTTGGATTTATACTCGGCAGGATATTACGTAAGCTACGTTTAACGGCAATCCTGGCGTATATCCTCTCGGGTATTATCATAGGACGCGTTCTGAATTTCAGCGCACCCGAACAATTTAATGTCATTATCACCGGGGTCACGCTTGCTCTTGTTGCCTACATAGTAGGATTGAATTTTTCCTTCGCTTTTCTAAAAAGAATGGGCAAGCAGCTCGTCATTATTTTGTTTGTGCAGGTGTTCATGACTGCTCTTGCAACAGGGGGCTTTGTATATTTATTAACTAGGGACCTTCCGCTTTCCATAATTTTGGGTTCGCTTGCCCCCGCAACCGCTCCGGCAGGAACAATAGCAGTTCTAAGAGACTTAAGGGCAAAAGGAACACTTACAGATATAACTGTTGCTCTTGTGGGACTGGATGATGCACTTGTAATAGTTATTTATTCGGTAGGAGTCATGTTGACGCAGATATTGTTGGGCGGAGAAGCAAGCGTTTCACATTCCCTTTCTTATCCATTATGGGAGATTTTCGGTGGCTTGGGACTGGGAGGAGCAATTGGAGTCGCTATTTCTTACTTCGCCAAGAAAGTACATCTCTCTTCCGATCACATTTTTATTATTTCTATCGCAGTTGCTATGCTGTGTTGGGGTCTTGCGGAAATGATTGGAGTATCGGCAATTCTCACATGTATGGCTTTAGGGACGGCAGTGATTAACCTCAATGTCCAGATCGGCACACGCTCAAACGAATTGATAGATAATATCATGACGCCGGTATTTATCTTGTTTTTCGCCGCTGTTGGTATGGAGATGGACTTCTCACTTTTTCATCTAATGTGGCCGCTGATAATCGTGTATGTCGTTGGAAGAAGTATCGGTAAAATAGCCGGGTGCAGTCTGGGGGGTGTTTTAGCCAGATCTGAGCCAAAGATTAAGAAGTATCTTGGCCTTGCAATGCTAGATCAAGCAGGTGTTGCCATAGGTCTTGCTTTCCTGGCAGCTCAAGCGCTATCAGGCTACGAGCTCGGAGGCACAATAATCGCCCTTATGGCGATCACAACAGTAGTCCATGGCCTCCTTGCGCCACCTCTAATACAATATGCTGTTAGGAAGTCAGGAGAATCAAGTATATAGCAGTCTATGAAAATTCTGGGTATCGAAACCTCTTGTGATGAAACCGCTGCTGCTGTAGCGGAGGACGGCAGCAGGATCATCTCCGGTGTTGTCGCTTCCCAAATAGACATTCATGCTCGTTACGGCGGAGTAGTCCCGGAAGTTGCTTCAAGGCAGCATCTTCTCACCATTATCCCGGTTATCAGCCAGGCGATGACTGAAGTCTCCTGGCAGGATATCAACGGCATTGCTGTAACTTTCGGCCCGGGATTGGCCGGGTCACTGCTGGTGGGCGTTAACGTAGCCAAGGCAATAGCCCTGGCAAGAAAAATACCTGTTATAGGGATTAACCACCTTGAGGCACATATCTATGCTAATTGGCTGGATTATTCCCCAGCCAGCCAGAATGGTAGTGTGAAATTCCCCTGTCTCTGCCTAGTTGTTTCAGGTGGACACAGTGATCTAATACTGATGGAAGGACACGGACAATTTAAGAAACTAGGGCGAACCCTGGATGATGCTGCGGGCGAGGCATTCGACAAAGCAGCTAGAATCCTGGGCTTAGGCTACCCAGGAGGCCCGGCTATTGAACAGGCAGCCCACTCTGGAATTCCTTCTTTAACTCTCCCTCGTGCCTGGCTAAAGGAAAGCTATGATTTCAGTTTCAGTGGCTTGAAAACCGCCTTGTGGCACCTTGTTCACAAGGGAGATTTTTCAGTTGCTGATGTCGCAGCAAGCTTCCAGCTGGCCGTAGTCGATGTTTTAGTTACCAAAACAATTGAAGCTGCAAAGCAATTGAAGGTGGAACAGATCTTACTTAGCGGTGGAGTAGCAGCCAATAAGACATTAACCCAGCATTTCCTTGCCAATTCGCCGGTACCCGTCCTTATTCCCCCTTCCCACCTTTGTACTGATAATGCGGCCATGGTGGCTGCTTGTGGCTATTATCATATCCAAGCTGGCGAGGTGAGTGGATATGACCTGGATGTAGTGCCTAGTCTCAGCCTTGGGTGACCTGTTAAGGCGTATTTTTTGAAGTTTTTATAGTGCCAAGATCATTTATCTCTTGGCTATCCCGCTCCTATAGAGCACGTCTGGAGAGAACTTGCTAGAATAAATTCCGGGTGTCAACCATGTGGTCATCCAGTACCTCGGATAAGCGGGGGACCCCGTTGTATGTTTTCCCTGTCTCTATTCTATGGTTACTCCATTCTTAACCACCCTCACAACCAGGTTGACGCCGAACCAGTAAGGCAGTTGCTGATGCCGCGGGATGTCGAGAACAATTATGTCGGCTCTTTTCCCGACCTCGATGCTTCCGACTTTGTCACCTCTGTCTACTGCATAAGCAGCATTGATGGTAGCAGCATTGATTGCTTCGGCAGGCGTCATCTTCAATTGGCGACAGGCCAGAGCAATTATCATCTGCATCGAAAGCGTGGGGCAGCTTCCGGGATTGAAATCGGTAGCCAGAGCGACGGGAACTCCCGCCTCAATGAGCTTTCTGGCCGGCGCATACCTGTTGGTCATTAAGTGGAAGGGAACACCGGGCAAGAGAACTCCAATGGTCTTCTTCTCTGCCATGAGTTCCATGCCTCTTTCAGAAATGTAATCCAGGTGATCGATTGAGGCAGCTCCCAATTCTGCTCCGAGCTCCGCTCCACCTATGTCATTGAATTCGCCGGCATGTAGCTTCAGCTTCAAGCCCTGCCTCTTTGCCTGCTCCAGGATTATCCTGGCCTCTGACGGCGAAAACGCTCCCACTTCCATAAAAACATCGCAGTATTCCGCCAGGGCTTCAGTCTTAACTCGTTCCAGCATGCCCAGAACTAGCTGAACGTAATCCGCCTTCCTCTTCTCATATTCTTTCGGAAAGGCGTGAGCGCCCAGAAAGGTAGAGACAATGTCAACCGGCTGAGATTCCTTCAGCCCGGCAATAATCTTCAGCAGGCCGAGTTCTGATTCCGTCGATAGACCGTAACCTGTCTTTATTTCTGCGGTGGTCGTACCGAAAGCGAGCATCTTGCCAAGGAAAGCCTGAGTGCGGTTCATTAGAGTTTGGGGAGAAGCCAAATCCTCTCTCGTTTTCTCAACGGTGCTGAAAATGCCACCGTTCCCCTGCATGATCTCCAAATAGGACCTGCCCTCAATTTTCTGGATGAACTCGTCTTCTCTGGAACCGCCAAAGACCAGATGTGTGTGACAATCTACAAACCCCGGCAGGACGATCCTGTCTGTGGCATCAATTACCGTTCCTGCCCGCCCGATAGTGGCCAGGATTTCATCCGTCTCCCCTACGGCGACAATCTCCTCGCCTTCTATAGCCAATGCTCCATTCCTGATAATGCCCAGGTCTTCCATGCCCTCCTTCGTTTTGGGGCTGCCCTTGGCACCTCGGGCCGTGACCAGTTCAGAAGCGTTTTTGATCAAGACATCAGCTATCATTCGGGGATGTTGACCCCCTTGTGTCTAGCGGTCCTAGTGGCTATTTCATAGCCCGCATCGGAGTGTCTGGCAACGCCGATTCCGGGATCGACTGTCAGCACCCTTTCCAGTCTTTTTTCTCTCTCTTTTGTGCCGTCAGCGACAATGACCATTCCGGCATGCAAGGCGTAACCTATTCCCACTCCGCCTCCATCATGGAAAGAGACCCAGGAAGCTCCATTGATGGCATTCAAAGCGAAATTGAGAAGCGGCCAGTCGGCAATGGCATCAGAGCCATCCAGCATCCCTTCGGTTTCGCGATTAGGAGAAGCCACTGAACCCGTATCCAGATGATCTCTGCCGATAACAACGGGGGCGCTGACTTCTCCCAGGGCCACCAGGCGATTTATTCTCCTCCCAATCTCAGCCCGGTCGCCATAGCCTAACCAGCAAATCCTGGCCGGTAGTCCGGTGAATGGAACCTTGTTTTGAGCCTGACGAATCCACGTATGAAGAGGTCTATCCTCGGGAAGAGCTTCCAGGACGGCTTCATCCAGAGTCAGGATATCTTTGGGGTCGCCGGACAAGGCTACCCATCGCGAAGGTCCCTTGCCCTCACAAAACAGAGGCCTGATGTAAGCGAGCAGGAAGCCGGGGTAGAGAAAGTCTCCCTTTCCATCTCTTACTCTCAGCCCGCCAATCTCTGCCTGCTGCCGCAGATTGTTGCCGTAGTCAAAGCAGATGGCGCCCCGCCTTTGCATTTCCAGGATTGCTTCGACATGCTTAACGATTGATTCATGGGCTCTTTGCTTGTAGTCTGCGGGGCTATTGCGGCGCAATTCTTCCATTGCGTTCAGTTCGCCTTCGGGAACGTAACTCCAAATATCGTGGGCCGGTGTTTGGTCCGTAACGATGTCAGGGATCACTCCCATTCTTGTGAGCTGCGGATGAATCTCGGCAGCATTGCCCACCAACCCCACGGAAAGTGGCAGTCCTTTTCGCTTCGATTCCTCTATCCAACCCAGGGCTTCCTTAAGGTCTGCCGTCATGCGGTCACAGTATCCTTCTGTGATTTTCCTTCTGATCCTCTCGGGTCTAACCTCAACATCCAGAATGACCGCCCCATTCATGGTAGCGGCCATCGGCTGAGCACCTGACATTCCACCCATTCCGGCGGTAAGAACAAACTTCCCCGCAAGAGAATCTTTGCCAAACTCTTTCCTGGCCAGAGCGGCCAGAGTCTCATAGGTCCCCTGTAGAATTCCCTGGGTTCCAATGTAGATCCAGGAGCCGGCCGTCATTTGACCGTACATCGTCAGACCCATTTCGTCATACCGGTCGAACTCTTCCTGAGTGGCCCATTTGGGAACGATGTTGGAATTGGCAATCACAACCCGGGGAGCTTCCTTATGAGTGGGAGCAACATAGACTGGTCTGCCCGATTGAACACAAAGAGTTTCCTCGTCTGTGAGCTTTCTCAGGGCTCTCACAATTCTATGATATTCCTGCCAATTCCGGGCGGCCCTTCCCTGCCCGCCATAGATTATGAGTTCCTTCCAGTCCAGGGCAACCCGGGGATCAAGATTGTTTCTCAACATGCGCAGGGCCGCCTCCGCGTCCCAATTCCGGCATTGCAGCTTTCGGCCGGTCTGCGCCTTGATCTCTCTCTTCGGTCTCAACTCTGTGTATGTTGGCCTCGGCATTTCTACCTCCCTTTCGATGTCAGGTTGTTTGATTTATGGAATGCCCGTCAATGGAGACGAGCTTCAATGTTACTCAGTATTGTCCTGGCCATCGAGTCGGAACAAGAAAACTCTTCCGCTTCTTTCAATACCTCTTGCTTATAATCTTCATCCCTGATGGAGACCAGATTGACTTCCACGTTTAGCATGGCTCCTTTTACGGCTGATTCGGCCATCTTGGCCGCTACGCCGATATCTGTAATGACTTTGGGATTACAGGTCTCCAACAAAGCTTCGGCTAGCTTTAGAACTGCATAGCTATGTTTTGCTGTTTGCAGGGGAACCCGGGTGGCTTCTCTTAAGTCTCCGGCGGCGAAGGCTTTAGCGTCTCTGTCAACTAAATGTGTCAAGGTATTCATCAATGTTCGGGCTTCTTCAGAGACGTCTTTATTTCCGGAAAACACGGCTGCCATGGACACAAGTCCGGCCGACAGAGCCCCGGAAAGGGCGGCCACAGAACCTCCACCGGGCGCCGGTTTTCTGGCCGCCAGCTCCTCCAGAAATGCCTCGATAGTCAATTCTTGTAACACTCCTATTCCTCCTCAATTGGTTACCCTTGAAAAGCCGAGTCCGTCACGGGGTACCAATCAAATACTCAATGATCTTCTCCCTGGGGTCGAAGCCCTGAGGCGAATTGAGCCCCAGATTTCTCACTGCCGCTTCAATGAGTTTCTTGTCCGACCTTGCTCCTGCCTCGTAAAATCTGCCCGTCTCGAGAATTGCCTCCTTAGGAATCAACCCAACGATCTCGCTATAGAGAATACTTGCGCCTCCCAGCTGACCGAGCTGTCTTATCTTCTCAAAGACGACGTGCATGGGAACCACCCTGTAGTCGGTGAGGTTCATTGAAACCTCAGCGACTCCCGGTTCTCCAGGTGAAATACCCACTGCCTTAACTGACCTGAAGATCCCGGGTATCCTGATTCTCTGGCGGTCATCTGCGGTTGCCATGCAGCCCGACTCACGAATAATCCCGGCTATCTTGTGGCCAATCTCCTCATGGTTTGTGCTTAAGTAAACATTGTAGGCAATCAGAAACTCTCTGGCACCGATAACGGTGGCTCCGCTCTTTCTATTAAAAGTGGCCGGGCCGTAGTCTGGCTTCCAGCGGGAATCCCTCAGTTTTGCCTCCAGGCCTTCATACTGGCCGGCTCTAATGCTGGCTAAGTCTTTTCTCTCCGGAAATCTGGCTGCTTTCCCGTAGAGAAAAACAGGGATCCGCAGCTTTGCTCCGACTTCGGCGGCAAGCTCGTTTGCCACAGTAGCGCAGTCCGCCATGGTGACGTTTTGAATAGGCACAAAAGGACAGACGTCACAGGCTCCCAGTCTTGGGTGTTGCCCTTGATGCCTGGCCATATCAATGATTTCGGCGGCCCTGGCAATCGCATTGTAGCTGGCCTTCTTGATTGACTCCGGTCCTCCAACGAAGGTCAACACTGCACGATTGTGATCGGCGTCCGAGGCCACATCCAGCAGATTTACGCCGGGAACCTTCTCAACCTCGGCAGCGATCTGCTCTATCTTGCTGGTATCTCTGCCTTCACTAAAATTGGGCACGCATTCGATTATCTTTCTCATAGCATCCCCGCCTCCTCCAGCAATCCACCATTATGAACAAGTCCGTAGAGCTCTTCAATATCTTCAGCCAGGACTCTGCTTTTCTCAAAATAAGCAACGCGGCTTCTGACGATCTCATGAATCTTTGCCATTCTCGATTCTTCCGGCAAGGGTTCGCGGAAGTCCAGAGCCTGAGCAGCGCACAGAATCTCGATGGCTATGACGTACTCAGTATTTCTGCAGATCTCCCGTGCTTTGCTAACGGCCCAGGCACCCATACTGACGAAGTCTTCCTGACCGGCGGAGACGGGAATGGAGTCAACAGAAGCCGGGTGAGCCAGAGTTTTACTTTCCGAGACCAGAGCGGCTGCGGTATATTGAGTGATCATCAAACCAGGGTCCAATCCCTCGTTCCTGGTCAGAAACAAAGGGAGACCGTTGGCACCCCGACTGACCAGCCTGTCTATTCTTCTTTCCGAAATGCCCGAGATGCTGCAGAGGGCAATCGACAGACTATCGGCTGCGTGGGCCAGAATCTGACCATGGAAATTACCGCTGCCCTCGCAAATTTCAGTTTTCCCTCCTTTGGTTGAAATCCAGGGATTGCCACCAAATGATTTGATCTCGGTATCTACAACAGCTCTGGCGTGGGAAAGAATATTCCGAAAAGCGCCGTGGACCTGAGGAATGCATCTCAAGGAATAAGCATCCTGTAATGAATGAGCTGGTTTCCTGCCCGCTTTTGTATTCAGAAGAAGGTGGTTCAAATTGTAAGCAGTTGTGATTTGCCCTGAATGCGGCCTTAGTTCTTGAAGTTCAGGCGCAAAAGATCTGGTGCTGGAACCCAAAGCTTCAACGGTCATAGCGGCAGCTATGTCGGCTGCTCGGATCAAGTTGTCAGACTGGAAAACCAGGAAAGCCAGACAACTTGTCATGAAGCTCGTGCCGTTAAGCAGGGCAATGGCTTCCCCGATCTGCAACTTCGCTGGCTCCAGTCCTGCAGCAGGCAAAATTCGCTGTGGATCCTTGCCAATCAAGGCCAAGGCAATGTGAGCCTGAGGAACTAGATCGCCGCTGGCACCCAGAGACCCCTTTGCCGGGACAACCGGGATAATGTTTCTGTTGAACATCTCGACCATTAGCTCCAACGTCGGCAATCTTATGACGGAATATCCTTTCTTGAGATTCAAAATCATGTGAAGCATGATCCCTTTGACTATCTCCCTCTCCAGAGGGGGACCTATCCCACAGGAGTGGCTCATGATTAGATTCTCCTGAAATTCCTCCATTCTGCCTTTGGGAATGCGCCTATTCAGAAGAGCACCGACGCCGGTGTTTATTGCGTAGTAGGATTGGCGAGGATTGGACTTCAGAATACTCTCAAAAGCCCTTCTGGATCGCCTGATTCTTTCCTTGTCTCTTCCTTCTAACTCGATTGTCTTTTGGCCGCGGCACAGATTAACGAATTCGGAATAGTCTAGCTTGTCTTTTATCATTTATCTCCTTCCGAAGACCTTTCGGACATCGACAATAAGAAAGCGGGGTCACTGTACTCGTTCGCGCCACCTGGTTTCGATCGTATCACAGGGCTAGTTCTTCCATATTCTGATATGGCTCCTCTATTCCATGTTTTTCTTGAGCTGCACGATATGGGGGAACGCACTGCCATCAATCACCACGCCTCAAGAACATTATAATCCCTGGAACCCTGTCTTTCAATATGATTGCCTGACTCTATATTCACAGAGGCAATGCTATACTGGGAACAGCATTGCATAGCCTGTCTTTTTGCTAGATGGAAGTGAGGGTGCACATTTGCTTGTTCTGTTACCTCAAACACGTACACTGAACAGCAGCAGTTCCATGTTATTGCGATCCCCGCAATCCCATTAACTTTCTTCAATTAAATTCATTCTAGTTGTACGTCAGGAGCATTCCATGACTTCCTATAGTACTTTTGGACTATAACATGCGCGCTTCAGGCCCACGTCTAGGACTTTTAGGTCATAGACAGATTGTAGAACCTCTATTAAGATTTCTATACCTAAGCTGACAAACAATCAAGGGAGTAGAAAATTGGAGATTGACGTAAAACAACTTCATGATGAAGTAGCCACCCTTACAGCAGCAATCGAGGCAGCAATTGAGGAGGCGATAAAAAGTGGGCAAAAATCGGTTGATGGCTGTAACGATACTCCCGGATCCCACCAAGCCTCCAATAAGGACTTTGCCCGCACTCGAACGAATGTAAGCCCAAGGGTTATCGGCTGGGTCGATGATTTTTGAACCCAAACCAGAGGTTCCCTCAAGAGGGTAGCGAACATTATCGAGAGCTCCCTCCAGTAACTCTTATCTCAGATAAGGTATTTTCTAGTTAGAGCTTCCTGGCGACAAAAAGCGTAGTTTACACACTTACCTCCGAGGGCTCATGTATGCCTTTTTGTCAGTCTAGCGGCGGGCCACATAGAGATTTGAAGCTTGCTTTCTCCAGAATGAAGCACGATTATAACAGTTAGCACATCATAACAGGGTCGAAGTCCTATTCTTGGGCGAACTTCTAGACGGCGTTGTAGCCCGCATCCAGTGCTTGTTCGTTCACTGCTACGATCTTGGCGCTATTCTTGCGACTGAGTATCTTGGCCATCGTGCTCTTCATCAGTTGCAGCGAGATTACTTCTGTAGCCTTAATGACCGCGCCAAGCGCCACCATGTTGGCTGCTTGGGAATTGCCCAGTGACACAGCAATGTCATTTGTTGGCACGCTCAGCGCTTGCACATCATTGCGTCCTACCGGGCGGGTGATAAGGGAAGAGTTGACCACTATTATGCCTGCCTCAGCCACAATCTTCTCAAACCTGTCGAGAGAAGGCAGGTTCATGGCGACCAAGACGGTCGGGTTGTCCACGACAGGCGAGCCGATTGGTTCATCAGAAAGAAGCACCGTGCAATTCGCCGTTCCGCCCCTCATCTCCGGGCCGTAGGAAGGAAGCCAGGTCACCTCCAGTCCGTAGTCGACACCTGCCTGGGCGAGGAGCTTCCCTGCCAGGATCACTCCCTGCCCACCGAAGCCAGCAAATACAAATGATTTCTCCATGCTAGTACTTATCCACAAAATCACCAAGTGGGAATGCCCTGGTCACTTCATTCATCAGGTGGCTGTTGGCCTCAACCGGACTCATCTTCCAGTTCGTAGGGCAATTAGTGAGGATTTCCACCAGCGAGTATCCCTTGCCCTCAACTTGGCACTGGAAAGCCTTCTTAATCGCTTGACTTGCCCCCTTTATACGCTTTTGATCGTAGAGCGCCTGGCGGGTGACATAGACAGGGGCATCAAGCTGAGCGATCATCTCAGCGAAGCGAATTGGATATCCCGCGAGCTGAGCATCTCTCCCGTCAGGACAACTGGTTGCCCACTGCCCGACGAGAGTCGTGGGTGCCATCTGACCTCCTGTCATTCCATAGATCTGGTTGTTTATGAAGACTACAGTGATATTCTCACCGCGATTGGCTGCATGAATTGATTCCGCCGTGCCGATTGCGGCTAAGTCGCCATCTCCCTGGTAGGCGCAAACGATTAGGTTCGGATTGACTCGCTTGATCCCGGTGGCCACCGCAGAAGCCCGGCCGTGAGAGGCTTGGATGCCGTCGCAACGAAACCATTCGTACATGGTGACTGAACAGCCGACCGGGGCCACGATTACGGTGCGGTCCTGGATGTCGAGTTTGTCCATGGTGTAGGCGATTATTCGTGCCACCAGTCCATGGTGGCAACCCGGGCAATAACTGAACTGGGCGTCTGTAAGGCTCCTGGGCCGTTCGAAAACCTTGACCATGTTGTCCATATTAACTGACATGACGCTTCACCTCTCTCAGGATGTCCTTGGGCGTGGGCACCAATCCGCCGAGCTCACCATAGAATGGGGTCTTGGCTCGATCGGCGACCGCCAGGCGTACATCCTCTACCATCTGGCCTGCGCTCATCTCCACGGTGAGTATGGTATTCACCCGGCTTGAAAGCGCCCGAAGTTGATCGTATGGAAAGGGCCACAGTGTGATAGGTTGCACTAGTCCAAGTTTGATACCCTGGTTCCTCGCCATTCTGACCGCGGTTCTGGCAATTCGAGCCACCGTGCCGTAGGCAACTACAACAATATTGGCATCAGAAGTCTCGGCCTCCCGGTAACGCACCTCCCTCTCTTCTATCTGTTGGTATCGGCTCTGGCGTTTGGTATTTATCTGGCTCAGGTCCACAGGATCCATGGCAAAACTCGTAACGTAATTTGGGTCGCGACCCCTGGCACCCGTGAGAGCCCAGGGCTTGACGCGCAGAGAGGTCGGGTCAATGGGTTCCGGGAGTACAACAGGCTCCATCATCTGACCGAGCATGCCGTCGGCCAGGATCATCACCGCAACGCGATACTTGTCTGCTAAGTCGAATGCTAGCATCACCAGTTGGACAGCCTCCGCAATGGTGGCAGGACCGAGGACAATCATGCGATAGTCGCCGTGTCCTCCTCCCTTGGTTGCCTGGAAGTAATCCCCTTGGGCCGGGGCTATGTTCCCCAGACCGGGGCCACCCCGTGCCGCATTGATAATCACGCAGGGCAAATCGGCGGCAGCAAGATAGGATATTCCCTCCATTTTCAGGCTTATGCCCGGACTGGAGGATGAGGTCATAGTACGTACGCCGGCTGCTGATGCTCCGTAACACATGCTAATTGCCGCCACTTCGCTTTCCGCCTGGACGAAAGCACCACCCAACTCAGGCATCCGAGCCGCCATGTATTCGAGAATCTCGTTCTGGGGGGTGATGGGGTAGCCGAAATAGGCGCGACAGCCTGCGCAAATGGCCGCCTCAGCCATAGCTTCATTTCCTGTTATCAGCACTTTGTCTATGGCATCACTTCCTTTGCGCTGGTTTCTTCTCGCGATAGACTTCAATCGCCACGTCGGGACATGTTTGGGCACAAAAGGCACATCCGACGCAACGTTCAGGTTTTTTCATATAAACGACGCTGTACCCGCTTCGGTTATGCTCTTCCGAGTAGGCCAGCACGTCCTCAGGACAGAAAACGATACACAGGCCGCATCCTTTACACCGCTCTTGATCAATTACTACTGTTCCTCTCGGCATATGTGCGCCCTGTCTGAGAGTATGCATAATGTCTATCGTTGCTTCAGTATTGCACTGAGCAGGGAAATCAGCCCAAATCGGATGATAGGGCGTCTCTGCCACTTTATCACTGTTCTCTGCGCTGCCACTGGAGATGCCTCCGCCCTGCATGCTGCTGCAATTCTGTTGTGAGGCAGAGTCATGGTCGAGACTTCGGCCCGGGTACTACTCAAGCGAAGCCACATCCGTGTACCTCTTGGGATTAGGTTACCAAAATGCTGTTCACGCACCTGATGGTCTCTGTCTTGGATCATTTACGCATCGGCGACAGCCTGTTCACTTAGCCTTTCGAATCCTATCTTCAGCCAGCCTGATAGCGGCAGTGTAAGGCGTTACCCCCTCCTTCCGCGAGATGTCGACTATGGTCTTGCCTCGGTCGTAGACTCTCTTCACGTCCGCAGCAGCTCTTTCCTCAGAATACCCTTTTGGATGAAGTTCATGAGCAACATTTATTACTCCTCCTGCGTTTATCCAGAACGCGGGGGCATGTAAGATTTCTCTATCCTGCAGCATTGCCGCATGTCGGATCGGTTCCCATAGCTGGTTATTTGCTCCCCCAGCAGTGATGCGGCATCTCAGTTTGGGTATGGTGTTGTCATTGAGTATCCCGCCCATGGCGCAGGGCGCGAATACATCACATTGCTGTTCATATATCTCATCCGGGGGAACCAGCTTGGCACCTAGTTCTTTAGCGATTTCCTGAGCGGCTGACTGGTTTACGCCTCCTGAACCAATGAGTATAGCTCCCTGGCTGGCCAAATCTCTGGCCAAGATGCCGCCCACTTTTCCAGCAATGCCTTGAATGGCGACAGTCTTGCCCTGAAACGAATCAGTGTCAAACACCGCTTCCAGGCAAGCTCTCATTCCCCAGGCAACCCCGTGAGCCGTTGCCGGTGAAGGGTCAGCACTTCCTCCCATTTCCTTCGGCAGTCCGGCTACCCATTTGGTCACCTCCTTCATTGCTATCATATCTTCAACAGAGGTTCCTACATCGACCGAAGTCACGAATCTCCCTCCCAAGCTGTCTATGAGTGCTGCATAAGCTCCCAGCTGTTCCTTTCTCCTGTCCTTGTCTTGTGTTGGCCGACCTCGAATCACTGCCTTACCACCGCCGAAACTAACACCGGCCTGCGCCAGTTCGGTATCCTCGCCCACGGCCAGTGCCAGCTTGTATGTCATGTCTCTCGCCAATCGTTGATTATCGACGAGAGCCTCCGCCCTCGTGGGAAAGGGATACCATCTAGTTCCGCCCAGGGCCGGACCCAGTGTGGTATCGTGCATGACAACGCTAACCTCGAGTCCTGTTCTCTCATCATTTGCGATGACCATCCGCTCGAATGGTTGTCTGGATTCCAGACATTCCACGAGCATTTTTGCGAAATCAGTCATTCATTGCCTCCTTTTGTATGTTTGAAAATAGATGATTTCCAGATTGGGAAATTGTTTGGATAGATTTCGTCGCTGTTACGAAAGTTGATTCGTCCCGCATGTTTGATGTGAAGAGATACAACCCTGAAACGTCTACCCTTCCAGCGGAGTGTCGTGTCAAGGAATCAACATCTCTCTCGCATCTTCCCTGATAGCTCACTAATGTCCGACCGTATAATAACTCGTTTTTGGAAGTTTGTCACCACCCCGCGGGCCCGTTCAAACAACCAGTGGGCACTGTCCGCATCTGCCCTCACAACAATAATTCTTGAAAATGTGAATCAGCCCTTGCTGATGACAGGCAGTCAGACTGGCAGATTCCTCCAAACCAACCTGATTCTTCATATGATATGTTAGATAATTCTCAGACAATTTGGGATAATTACGGTAGAGCTCTAAAGCATTCTCTGTTATCTTTTCATCAGCATTCACTTCCCCCCACGAA
>Ga0255053_10000590_pt1 | contig 20108 bp, 13 predicted proteins | sample JV7_2_22_MG_FD_188635 | JGI IMG/M metagenome (GOLD analysis project Ga0255053, IMG submission 188635) | Seawater microbial communities from Jervis Inlet, British Columbia, Canada - JV7_2_22 | ecosystem: Environmental > Aquatic > Marine > Inlet | place: Canada: British Columbia | collected... | reverse complement strand
AGCGATATGAGTGACAGCATGACCGGCATCCTTATAAAAGAAGGGTCGGCAGGAAACAACACTTTCAGCGGAAACAATCCTGCCTGGACTCGCCACAGTCTGTATACGCAGCTCTCCGCCAGTCCCGCTGCCGTGGGGATAGGCGAAAATATCACACTTCAGATGGCCGTGACCAATCGCACCACTGTCTCACAGAGCGGCATAAGGCCCGGTGCAATTACGGTTTCAGGCAGCGGCAGTGCCAACCCTGTTAGCGGTCCCACTCCAGCGAGTGCGACTATTCCTGTGGATGAGCAGAGGATTTTCACCTACACCTACCAGGCAGCGACCGCCGGGACGGTGACCTTTTCCGGTTCAGCCTGGGAAGGTCTTCCCGGCAATGTGACCTCTCCGGCAATTACGTCCAACGAGGTTGTTATTGGCGAATTCACCGCCCGGATGGATGTCTCCTCCCTGCAGGTGAGCAGCGGACAGCAGGTTACCGCTACCATGACGCTGACCAACAGCGGGACAAGTGCCCTGACTGTTATTACCCCCCAGATATCCACGTCAGGGACAGCTGTCTTTACGCTGGATTCAGGACCCTTGCCATCGGCTATTGCTGTGTTGGGTCCCGGAAATTCAGTTACGGTTCAGTGGCTGTATACAATAACGGGAAATGTGGGAGATACCTACCAGTTTACCGGCTGGGCGACCTCCAGTACGATCACTTCAACCAACGGGATCTCAGACCAGGGGATTATCACCGAGTACTCAGTTATAGTGGTGCCTTCAAGTGTTACTTCGGGTGCCACCGGCGTTTCACTGAACTTTGAGGTATCCAACAACGGCGCCCTGCCCTTAAGGCAGGTTACGATCACAACCACCCCGGGATGGACATACGTTAGCTCTAGTGGACCACCCGGGTGGGCAATAAACGTGGGCGGCAGCCCCACGGGGGTAAGGTACAGAAACGCTTCAACACCGATTCCCGTTGGCGGCTCTGAAACCTTCACAGTTACCTACGATGTGCCATCTGTGGGAAGCCCCACCGAGCATAATTTCCTGGTGGAGGTGTGGGATACGATAACGAACTACAACTGGTCCCCCACGGGTTCCGTGGAAGTACCTGTTATGGTAATGCCCTATGAGATAGTGCTGACTAGTTCCATCCCGCCCTCCTTCCCCACGCCTCCCGTTGCGGACGGCGTTCAATACTATGACCTGATCGCTACCCTCAATGGTCCAGCTGGAGCAATATCCTGGGCTCCGATCATCTTCACGACAACAGCCGGCTCCCTTGGGAACGGGACGGTGGTAACCGACGCTCTTGGCGAGGCTCCCAACACCCTCACTGGTCCCCTTTCAAACACCCTGGTCAGCGCAACGGTTACAGCCGAGTACCTGGGCGCTTTTGCCACTACCGTCCTGACATTCGATCCCTTCACTGGAGTCGCCATGGACTACATTCCCGGATCGATGACGCCTGTAATGGTAACCCCCGGGGATCCGGCTGTGGTCTTCTCATTGACCGTAATTAACAGCGGAACCTGGTCCGTCACTCTGGACACAGCGTCGAATTTCAGTTTCTCCGATACATCGGTGGGGGGCAGCAGTACTTACCTGGCCAACCTGAACAACTCAAGTCCGGGAACCGTAAATCCCGGTAGCACAAGTGTGCTTACTTTCCAGGCTGCAAATGTTCCAGCGACCTTTTTTACCGGAGATTTCTTCCCGGCGCTCTTCCTCGTCGAGGGGGGATCTTCCGGAACGAGGCCGGTTTCAGACTCCGTGAAAGTGTTCTACTATCCGGACCTTGTAGTTCTCAAGTCGTCCAGTGTCTTTTCCGATCCCGTCAATAGTACGGTAAATCCCAAGGCCATACCCATGGCCACGGTGCAGTACACACTTCTGGTGACCAATACCGGTCTCGGTTGGGCCGATTCAAATACAGTCCAGATAACGGACGCGGTTGCTGCCAACAGCGAACTTTTTGTCGGAGACATGGGCGTGGCGGGATCAGGCCCCGTTATTTTTTCCGATGGTTCTCCCGCAAGCGGGCTGACGTACAATTTCACCGCCCTGGGCAGTCCTGCCGATGACCTGGAGTTTTCCGACAACGGCGGGGGATCCTACATATATTTGCCGTCGCCAGATGCGGACGGCTACGACAGCGCGGTAACCAACTTCAGGGTTAATCCAGAGGGGAGGCTGAGCGCCTCAGACGGCGTCAACAACCCCAATTTCAGTATCATATTCAGGGTGAGGATCCAGTGATCTACGAGATGGATTTATCGGTAATGATATTTCGCAAATTCTCGGGTTTATACATCCCTTTCACCGTAAGGAGGTATTTGTCATGAAACGGTTAGTTGTCTCTTCCCTGGTAATATTTACATTTCTGCTGGGGTCTCAGGCGGTTTGGGCACTGGGTACGCTGGTTGGCACGCCGATATCAAATCGGGCTACGGCGTCATACACAATCAACTCGGTCCCCTTGAGCGCCAGCAGCATCACAGTAACCACAACCGTTGACGAACTGATAAACGCTACGGTTACCTGGCAGGATTCAAATACTGTTACCGTAGTCCCCGGGGCTTTAGACCAGCCGCTGACCTACCGGGTGACCAACACTGGAAATGGAACCGAGAGCTTCGTGCTGGCCGAGGATGTGAACCTGGTCACGGATGACTTCGATCCAGTCTTCGTCAGCCTGTACGTGGATAACGGTGACAGCATCTACGATTCCACAGTGGACGCTGCCTACGGGACCAGCGTTACCGTAGCCGCAGACGGGTGGGCTACGATCTTCATGGTGAACAACATCCCGGCCGCGGGGCTTTCCGACGCCGACATCGGCAGTGCACAGCTCACAGCCACATCCACCAACGCTGTGGCAAACACCACACCCGGTACCCTGATAGCCGGAGGCGGTGACGGTGGTGTAGACGCCGTAATTGGCGCGACTGGCGGTTTCGACAGCGCCATCGGATCGTATCAGGTGTTTACAACTACGGTGTCACTGACCAAGTCGGCCATCGTTTCCAATGCCTTCGGAGTGACACAGCCCATACCGGGCGCCACCATATCCTATACGATCATCATCTCGGTAAACGGCTCGGGACAGGCGTCAAGCTTTGTACTTACCGACCAGATCCCCACAGATACGACTTACAGCCCGGGCACCCTGGCAGTAGCCCCCGGCCCGGCCGTCAGCGCGACAGTCGGAGGTGTGCCCATTAGCGCAACAGTTGATTTCGGCACCCTGGATTCAGGTAACACGCCACAGACCGTCGATTTCGATGTGACCATTGACTAGATGGAGGTTAGGAAGATGGAGATGAAGAAGATTTTAATTGTCGCACTCTGCCTGGGCCTGGGACTCAGCATGCCAGTGATTGTTTCTGCCCAGGAAAAGGAAGGTCACATCGATCTCAGATCCGTGGCCGAGATGGAACAGGAGGTAGTAAACGAAAAGGGGGAGGCTGAAGTAGTCCGCGTGCCGGCACAGAAGGTCCTTCCGGGTGCCGAGGTTATCTTCACCACCTTCTACGAAAATACAAGCGGAGAGAAGGCCGATAACGTGGTTATCACTAATCCCGTTCCCGAGCATATGAACTACACGGGAGGCAGCGCAGCCGGGGCAGGCGCGGCCATCACATTCTCGGTAGATGGCGGGAACAACTATGACACACCGGAAAATCTGAAGGTGAAAGACACAGACGGGAAGGAGCGTATTGCGGAACCATCCGAGTATACACACATCAGGTGGGTACTGAGCAGATCGATCCAGCCTGGTGAAGGGGGAGAGGTCGTCTTCAGGGCGATCCTCCAGTAGAGATGATCAATGAGGTTGCCCGGTGCCGTAAACGAACCGGGCCTTGTTTGGATAATAATAAAACAGCAGTTACAGGGAGGTGATTCTTAACGAATAACAGGGAGACAAACGCCGCTGAAAAGGAGCCCGCTGAGGGCAAACGCGGCGAGAGTAAATTTTAAAAACTGTAATGTTTCAAAAAGCGTAATAACCAACGAAAGGAGAAAGCAGGATGAAAACATCAAGGAAAATAATGTTAATTGCCTTTGCATCGGCTTTATTAGTCGTTGTGGGGGCGCCGCAGGCGGCCCTTGCCGCCACGGCGGGAATCGAGGCCGGAGTCGTTATCTCCAACACGGCTGATGTGGATTATGAGGTGAATGGTATTGGCCAGACCACAATTCAGGATACGGTAACCTTTGTGGTGGACAACCTGGTTGACCTGACTGTCGGCCAGGGTGCTGCTACGGCCACCTCTGTTCTGCCCGGTGAAACCGGCGCGATATTCGTCTTCAACGTATCCAATACCGGAAATACGGTTCAGGATTACGGTCTGGCTGCAGCACAGGCAACGACAACGGTCTTCGGGCTCACCGATGACATCGATGCCACGCTCTTGGAAGTGTTTGTTGAAAGCGGCGTCACGGCAGGGTATCAGTCGGCTCAGGATTTGGCGACCTTCGTAGACGAACTGAGGCCTGATTTCGCCTCAACAGTCTACGTCATTGCCAGTATCCCGGGAGCAGCCTTCAACGGAAGCGTGGCCATCATCAGCCTTACTGCTACTACAGAAGTAGGTGGAGCAGTCGGGGAGGGAGCCGTCCTCGCAGAGACGGTCGGGCCGGACAATGCCGGTACCGTAGACGTGGTCTTCGCGGATGGTGCAGGGTCTTCCGATGCGGCAAACAACGGGGACTTTTCGGCTCTGGGAGCCTATATTGTCGAATCCGCTGCCCTTGCGGTTACGAAATCCTCGGTCGTAGTCAGCGATCCAGTCAACGGGGCTTCAGACCCGAAGGCGATACCGGGAGCAACGGTACGCTACTCGATACTGGTGACCAACAACGGGGCAGCCGCGGCAGGTACAATAGTTGTGACGGATACTGTCCCTGGCAACACTACATTTGTTTCCGGATCCATAAATCCCATTGCGGGAACAATAGCAGCGGGCGTTGTCACAATGCCGGTGACGTCGCCCCTGGCCCCGGCAGCGTCTGACACAGTTGGATTCAGCGTGACCATCGACTAGCAGACACATCATGCGGAAAATGGCTCTCCGATTCTGCCTCGGGACAAGACTAGTCTTGCGCCTTCTGGCCTGCCTTCCGGCAGGCACAGTGGCGGTTTTGCGTCCTGGAGTGGGGGAGGGGAGTAATCAACTTGGAAACATCGAGAGAAAAAGCCGGCCTGAAGGCAGTAATGCGTTCAGACCGGCCCTGTGCGTGTCTGGTTTCATGTCCTATATGAAAGGGATCAGGCACATACAGGCTGTTTTGATAACTCTTGTTCTTGTCTTATTACCTGTTTCTGCGAAGGCTGTACCTGCAGGAACACCGATTACCAATAGCGCCAGTGCCAGCTTTAACCTGAACAGTATCAGTATCTCCTCTTTTTCAAACACGGTAACCATCCTGACGGTTTCAACGGATACACCATCCACAGTGGAATTTGCCAGGTACGCCCCCTCGTCTCCCGACTTCATGGTCACGGTCCTTGCAACGGAATATTTTAGTGCCATTGCCGGTACTTTCGTTAACGCGCCCGCGCCGGTGCCGCCAGGGGGCGGCCCCCCGATCACACTGGGTGCGACTTTGCCCCTGGCACTGACGAACACCTTCGCCCAGACCGATCCCGTGTTCATACGCTTAACTGACGCGGACGAGAACACGGATCCGCTGACCGTCCAGACGATAACGGTGACCCTGTCGGTGAACACGTCTTCTGAAACGGAAACACTGAAACTTACTGAGACCGCGCCGAATTCCGGAATATTTACAGGTTATATCCAGACAGGGCCCCGGCCGGATGTTCTTTTCGACGGAACCTTTAACGCCGATGTGGGAGCAGGTGTCGTTGTAAATTACACCGATCCAACGGATATAACCGACAGCTCTTCTGACAGTGCGTCGATCAGCCCGTCCGGTGTGTTGTACATGACAAAATCGGCTGACAAGGGGACGGTGTCGCCAGGCGACTTCATCCCCTACAGGATCACACTGGAAAACACGACCAGCAGCACTGCGCCAGGTGTTGTTGTAACCGACACCCTTCCTGCCGGGTTCAGATATGGTTCCGGTTCCCTGAGCATCGATGGCGTTGGGTCGCCTGACCCTGCCATCTCCTCCGACGGCGGAACCATTACCATAAGTATCGGGGACCTGCTTCCGGGGGCTTCAGTTCAGGTCAGGTATGTCCTCAAGGTCAGTGTGGGCACGGGAACCGGGAGGGCGATAAACAGCGCTTGGGCAACAGCCGGGGTACTCGTTTCCAATACGGCGTCGGTAACAGTTCAGGTGGTAGAGGATATTTTCAGGAGCCGGAACGTGCTCATGGGACGGATCCTGGTCCTGGCCGAGGGCTGCGGAGAACCAGGGGGGCCTTCCGCGGGCCTTGCCGGAATCAGGATATTCCTGGAGGACGGCACTTTTGTGCTCACGGACGAGTACGGAAGATATCATTTCGAGGGAGTGAGATCAGGCACCCATGTGGTGCAGATGGACACTGACACTCTGCCGATGCAGTATCAGGCCGTTGCGTGCGGCGAAAACAGCCGATCAGCAGGCAGTTCCTTTTCAAAATTTGTGGAACTGCAGGGTGGAACCCTGTGGCGTGTTAATTTTAACGTTGCTCTCCGTCCAAGGGAAAAGGGAAAGGCGGTACTGGAATTGAGAAGCGCCATTGAAGGGGGCGATATCAGGTTTATGGCCAGGCTGAAGGGTGAGAGGGTGTCGATAAGGAACCTGCGGATGACGGTTCAACTGCCAGATGGTGTCCGGTACAGGAAGGGAAGCTCAAGGATTGACGGCAGGTCCATCGACGATCCCGCAGTGTCCGGCAGCTACCTTGTCTGGCGACTGGGTGACATGTCAGCCGGCTGGGACAGCGGGCTGCGATTCGACACCGAGCCTGTGGAAACGTGGAAATGGCTTGAAAAAAAGGAACCGATATCCCTCTCTACCGGAAAAGGAAAGCATAAGGCAAAGGCTGTCAGGGGCAGTATGGCAGAGGTATTAAGCAGGGCGGTTATAACTTTCGATACACCCGGAGCCGGTAACTCCAGTTCGCTGCCCATCGAGAATGTTCTTCTGAAAGTTTCTGAAGAGAGCAGGATCAGAGCTCCCAAATTTGTCCTCCATCCCCACTTCCAGACCTTCGAGGCCCGTTTGCAAAAGGAGGACGAAGAATCACTGGATAACCTGGCTGCCAGTGTAGATCCATCCAGAGTTGTCCGGATCTACGTTGTGGGGCATACAGACAGCCTCCCCATCGCAGAGGGAAGCAGGCACATATACGCTAATAACTACGCGCTGTCACTTGCCAGGGCCAGGAGTGTCGCGGTCTACCTTTCCCGGGCGATGGACCTTCCGCCCTATATGTTCGCGTACTACGGTAGAGGCCCGGATGTGTCTGTCGCTGACAACGATACTCCTGAGGGGATGGCTCAGAACAGGCGTGTTGAAGTAAGGGTAGTTACTGAGGATATCTTGCGAAGAACATCGGTGGAACCGTTCCACGCAAAGAGCAGAACTGAAATTGTAACCGTGGGACTGCGCCCTGGAGAGGAATTGAAAAATAGCGATAATCCCAATGAGCCTGCAGTCAGTACTGTTGATCTGCTTGAGGACCTCTCCTGGCTGGAAAAAGAGAACCGGGATCTGGAATGGATATTGCCTGAGAAAGGCTACATGCCGCCGATACCGAGCCTTAAGGTTGCCGTAAAACACAATCCCGATTCAAAGCTCGCCCTGCTGATCAACGGCGAGCGCGTCAGCCCCCTTAACTTCGAAGGATCGGCAACCAACGGTTCAGACACAGCTGCCCTGAGCCTGTGGAGGGGTGTTGACCTTGCAGATGGCGACAACCGGTTCGATCTTGTGGAGCTGGATGCGGACGGCGCCGAGATCTCCAGGATAAGGAGGACATTTCACTACTCAGGCCCGCCGGTGGACGTTGAGCTGGTACCTGCCCTGTCCAAACCTGTTGCCAACGGCAAGCAGGCTCCAGTAGTAGCTGTGAGATTGACCGATAAAGCGGGATATCCCGCGAGAAAAGGGATAATCGGCAGGTTCTCTGTAGACCCTCCATATTTCCCCAATGATGAGAGCATATGGGATGATTCCTTAAGCAGCCAGGAGAAAAAGAAATATCGTTTCTCCGTCGGCGATGATGGAGTAGCACTGTTGAAACTCAAACCTACATCACGATCCGGTGAAGCTGTGCTGCACATCGGTCTGGCCGACAGGGGTGAGGAGGTAAAAATATGGCTGCAGAGCGAGCCCAGGGACTGGATACTGGTGGGGCTCGCCGAAGGAACTGCCGGCTTCAATACGGTCAGCGGAAACATGACAGGTCTCGATAATGCCGGGGTTGAAGACAGTTTCTACACGGACGGGAAGGTCGCCTTTTTTGCCAAGGGACGGATAAAGGGCAAATGGCTCATGACCCTGTCCTACGATACATCGAAAACACAAGACGCTACTGGCGACAGCCTCCACCAGACGATCGATCCTGACACCTACTACACATTGTATGGTGATTCAGCCGAACAGGATTACGAGGCAGCCAGTTCGCAGAAGCTTTACCTGAAGATAGAACACAGTCAGTTCTACGCTCTTTTCGGGGATTATGATACCGGCCTTACGGTAACTGAACTTTCCAGGTACAACCGCAGTTTCACCGGTCTGAAGTCGGAACTGAAGGGTGAAAAATTCGGTTACAAAGTCTTTGCAGCCAGGACGGATCAGTCCTTTGTAAGAGACGAGATACGAGGTGACGGTACATCGGGGTTGTACCGCCTGTCAAACAGCAACATAGTGATAAACTCCGAAAAGGTGAAGATCGAGATTCGGGACCGTTTCCGGAGTGAGTTAATTATTTCCACAAGGGAGCTTGCACGCCACACGGACTACAATATAGATTACCTGGCCGGGACACTGTTCTTCAAAGAGCCGGTTTCAGATAGGGATGGCAGCTTTGACCCTGTTTTCATAGTGGTTGAATACGAGTCTGTGGATTCAAGAGATCGAAAGACTACATTCGGGGGGCGGGGAACAGCGAGACTTCCTGGTGATATAGGGGAATTGGGAGCAAGTCTTATCCACGAGGGGGCTACCGGTTCCGAGGGAGACCTCGCGGGACTTGATGCCACTGTTGAACTGGGAGAGGGGACAGAGCTGCGAGTTGAGGCTGCGGTAACGTCAACGAAAACCGGGGGCACCGAAAAGGACGGTTCGGCTTACCTGGCTGAGATAACCCACAGCGGCAGTAAGGTAAAAGGCAAGGTTTACCTCCGCGAACAGGATGAAGATTTCGGGCTGGGCCAGCAGAATGTCAGTGAGACGGGAACCAGAAAACTGGGTGTAGATGTTTCCTACAGGGCTACAGACACGGTTACCGTCAGCGGGCAGGGATTCAGGCAACTGAATTACGCGACAGGTGATGAGCGTGAAGTCGTGGAAGCGAAAGTTGCGTTCGCAAAATTGAACTATTCCGTAAGCGGCGGCCTCCGGCAGGCCACTGACACTATCGCGGCAAGTAAGGACAGGTCCACTCAGCTGAACGTTGGCGGGGAGTATTTAACAATGGGGAACCGCTTGAAGCTGAGGCTTGAACACGACCAATCCCTGGGCAGTAACGATAACACTGACTATCCAACCCGAACAATTCTGGGTTCGGACTACAAGTTAAGCAAAGCAATTTCGCTGTTTGCCCAACAGGAATATACTCAGGGTAAAGCGGGTGATACCATTGGCACCAGGATGGGAATGAAAGCTGATCCCTGGGAGGGAGGTCATGCCACAAGCTCCATAGAGCAGGCATCCTATGAAAACAGTTCCAGGGTCTTTGCCAACCTCGGTTTGACACAAACCTTCAGAGTTAGTGAAAGGTGGAGAATAAGCGGGGCCCTGGAGCAGAGCAGAACCTTCAGGGAAACGACAAGCCTCCCGTTTAACAGTAACGTTCCGCCTTCCTCAGGCGGAGAAGATTTTACGTCAGTATCTTTTGGGACATCCTTCAGCCACTCCATATGGCAATGGAACGCGCGCCTGGAGACAAGAGAGTCAGATTCGGAAGGCAAGGTTGGCTTCCTTACTGATCTGATTGGTGAGCCGGAAGTTGGTATAGGCATCTCTGCTTCCGGTACATTCTACCTTACGGACATCGCGGCAGGCGGGAGCAGAACCGATGAGAGAGTCAGGCTGGGGCTTGTCTACCGCCCGATGGACTCAGACTGGATCCTATTAGACAAACTTGATTACTTAGTACAGAAGGAGGAGGGATCGGGTGTTAGCATCGAGAGTTGGAAGGTCGTAAACAATCTGAATGCCAACTACCAGAGCAGTCCTAGAAATCAAATAGCCTTCCAGTGCGGCCTCAAATACTCCACTGAGGATATAGATGGAAAACCATACAGGGATTTCGCAGGCCTGTTCGGGGTGGAGGACAGGTACGACCTCACCCAAAGCTGGGATATGGGCCTCAGGACAAGTGTACTTCACTCCTTCGAATCCGGCACTGTTGACTATTCAGCAGGTATCTCAGTCGGCTACAGTCTGATGGAGAACGCGTGGCTGAGCTTCGGTTACAATTTCCTCGGTTTTGTTGACGGTGATTTTTCTGGTGCTGATTTCAGCGCTCAGGGTCCATACTTGCGATTACGCCTTAAATTCGATCAGAAATCCATAAAAGATCTGCTTAAATAATCTCGATACCCAGGCATTCCAATACATACATCTGGTTCTTTCCAGGTGTTTGTCATAAACTGTGAATCTCATTTTAGAAATGACCTGGTGATGACCTGTAGCAACTTTACCTGAGGAGGGAAAACAGGAAGATGAATGGATCCAGACAAGTAGACTCAAAAGAAGTAGGTCTTGCCGTTGGCCTTATCTTCAGCAAGTACTTCCTGAAAACAGAGCATATGCATTACGGCTACTGGCCGGGAGATCTGCCCCTGGATATCTCCAACATTGCGCAGGCACAGGAAAAATACACCGAGTTCCTGGCCTCCCACATCCCTGAGGGCACAGATACGGTTCTCGATGTAGGGTGCGGTACCGGAGCCACAGCGAAAAAACTTATGGATGCGGGATATTCCGTCGAGTGTGTTTCGCCAAGTGATTTTCTGACGGGGTATGCCCGAGATCTTTTGGGTGAAGAATGCACCATACACCAGTGCACATTTGAGGAACTGGATACGGACAAGAGATACGATATGCTCCTTTTCTCCGAGAGTTTCCAGTATGTGAGCCTGAATGATGCTCTAACAGATGCCGGCAAATATCTGAACGAGAACGGCCACCTCATGATCTGCGACTTTTTCAGGAGGGGGGGGGAGATCAAGAGTTTTATGGGCGGAGGACATAATATCGACGAGTTTTACGACAGGGTGAGTAGTTCCGGATTCAGGATCATCGAGGATGTCGACATTACCGATCAGACTGCACCAAACCTGGACCTCGTAGATGATCTGCTTGGCAATTTTGCCAAGCCTGTCTGGGATCTGGTTCAATATTCAATGGACAGCAACTATCCCCGAATAAGCAGATTTATCAAATGGCGGTACAGGAAAAAGATCGAAAAGATGAACCGTAAGTACTTTTCGGGCTTGAGAAACGCAGAGAATTTCAAAGCGGATAAGGTTTATAAGTTCTTCCTGCTGAAAAAAGAAAAATAATTGTATCTTTTCACCACGGAGGCACGGAGGACACGGAGAAATTACAGGGCTTGGGCTTGAACCACAGAGGACACAGAGAGCACAGAGAGAAACCTGGAATTTGGATTTAACTAATTACAGTAAACCAGGGACTCGGGACTAGGGACCAGGGACTATGCCAGGTGAGTCAGCAGTAAAGGATGCTAAAGCAGATGAGCAAAACAACAAAAAAGAAGATCTTCATTACCGAATACCGCGTAACCTACGAAGATACCGATGCCGGTGGTGTAGTCTACTATGGGAATTACCTGCGATTCTTTGAGAGGGGCAGGACAGAGGCCCTGAGGGAGACAGGTTACACCGTGCGGGATTTTGCGGAAGAGGGGCTCCTCTTTCCGGTTGTCAGTGTAAAGGTCGATTACAGGAATCCTGCTGTCTACGATGACCTCCTGCGTATAGAAACAGAGATTATTTCCGTGGGCAGGACATCGGTGTCTTTTGCCAACAGGGTGTATCGGGCCGGTGAAGATACGCTCCTGGTGGAGGGTGAAGTTACATTAGTCTGTGTCGATGGTAACCTGAAACCTAAGAGAATGCCTGGGGAAATAAGAGACGCCCTTGGAATGTTAATGCGTAACGGGGTGTCGGCGTGACGGAGGAGGGCGTTTATTTAGGAAGGAGTCAGAATCCAGAATTCAGAAATCAGAATTCTGCGGTTGTAGATAACATGTTAGTTGAAGTGAACTGGCAGAATAAGCAGCCATTGCGGGGAGCGTCATAAAATGAGAGCCAAGCGACAACCTTGCAAGATCGTTTTGTTAAATTGCTTTCGATCATTCTCATTGTGAAGTTTATACTGAATTCTGGATTCTGGATTCTGACATCTGATTTGTCCCGAAACCAAACCCCTGTTCCGCACGGGATAATTTAATGGATGAAAACAACGACACTGAAAAAATAGACGAAGCTATACGCGTCACAAAAATTGGCGCGGTTATCAATGTCGTTCTCGTGATCATTAAGATAGTCCTGGGTTATTTCGGTGGCAGCAGGGCTCTTATCGCGGATGGCCTTCACTCAATGACCGATCTTGTTTCGGATGCCGCTGTAATGGTGGGTGTCATCTTGGGCGCTAAGCCCAGGGATGAAGATCATCACTACGGCCACGGAAAAGTGGAGAATCTGTCAGAGATGGTCCTTGGCATTATACTGGTTCTCGCGGGGTTGTTTATAGCCGTGGACTCGGTGAGGGCCATATACAGACCGAATATCAGTGTCCCCTCCTACTTTGTTATTCCTGTTGCGGCAGCCAGCATTATTTCCAAGGAGTGGCTATACAGGATCACTGTCAGAACAGGCAGGAAATTTCACCTGCAGTCTCTCATCGCCAACGCGTGGCACCATCGGAGCGACGCTATCACGTCGGCAGGCGTGCTGCTGGGAGTGACCCTGGCTATTTTCGTCCCCAAATTTGCCATGGCGGATGCTGCTGTGGGCTTTTTAGTAGCTATCATTATTGTGAGGATAGGCGGCAAGATCGGATGGGATTCCGTAATGAGGATCATCGACACCGCACCGGGAGTGGACTACGAGTTAAAGGTAGAGCGCATGATCCTGGAAGTGCCAGGTGCCCTTGCTGTGAGGGAGATGAAATTCAGATATGTGGGCAACATGATAGCAATTGAAGCTCACGTTGGCATGGATCCGGAACTCACTGTCCGCGAAGGCCACGATATCGCTACAGCTGTAAAGAGGTCGGTTATGGAAAGGGACAGCAGGATCTATGATGTGGTGGTGCATGTGGAGCCGGAGGAGTAATAAGGCGGAAGTCAGTATCCAGAATACAGAAGACAGAATTCTGAATTCTGACTCCTGTCTTCTGGCTTCAGAATAAATTGATCGTAGTTTCCCAGATTCAAGAGTTACAAATTATAACCGTAAGTTGAATAATCAAGTTCCGAGCCGATCTCACCGGTGATCAGATCCGAGTCATCTGAAGCCAGGAAGACAGCGAGGGATGCTATATCCTCCGGATTCTTCAGATGTCCGTCGGTGTGGAAGGTTTCAAACTGTTCTGCCATGGCTTCACTCATAATATCCGGACCAAGCTGCCTGATCTTTTCCTGCATGATCGTGTCCATTATCCCGGGGTCAAGGGCATTGACCTGAATATTGAAGGTTCTGAGTTCCTCAGCCATTATCCTGGTAACGTGATTCACTCCTGCCTTGCTTACCGAGTAAGCACCGAAAGGGGGCATCACGATCTCTGCCAGTCCGGAGGTGACGTTGATTATCTTGCCGGCTCCCTGCTTCTTCATTTGGGGTATGACGGCTCGGGAGAAGAGGAAGACTCCCTTTAGATTGATATCCATCGTCTGCTCCCAATCCTCCGGATTTATTTCCAGGAAAACTCTGGGAGGGCCGAGGATGGCTGCGTTATTCATCAGAATATCGATCCTGCCGAAGACCGATATAGTCTCTGCCACAACCTCATCGACCTCACCGGAATTGGAGACATCAGCTCGAATGGCAAGGACTGTTCCCCCTTCATTCTCGATTGCCGTAGCAGTCCCGGTGATCTCCTCCGGTGTTCTGCTGAGGATAACCACAGAGGCTCCCTCCCTGGAGAAGGCCTGGGCGCATGCGCGACCTAATCCTCTACCGCTGCCAGTAATAATTGCTACTTTATCCTTGAGCTTCATCGGATATCCTTACTGCGTCTGTGAACGAGTCCCAGGACCCAGGACCCACGACCCACGTGTATCTTTCACGTGGGACCAGGGACTTGGGACAAGGGACTCTGATTCCGGCTTTATTTCTCTTTATAGAGACCGGAATCAGCATGTATTCCCTTCCAGACAAACCAATATACCACGACGTGGGGGATCTCGACACCATCCGAATCCCTGATCGAAAGCTGATCAGTTTCCTCATGGAAATCGATGGTTATCTTCTTGCCGCTGAAGTTGTCCGTCAACTTCCCCTTTTTCCTGAGCAGCTCAACTGGATAGGCCTTTGATGAGTCTCCGATCTCGATCCCCGCAACCAACTCCTTTTCCTTTTCGCCCGGCCCTGCCCTGAAAAAGGATGAGAAGAACCCGCCGCTTTTCCTGTAATAGTCCCCATAGGGATCATGGCTATAGCCCCTGCTGTAGCCTGTATCGAAGGAGAGTACTTTGGTTTCCGGATACCTCTTTCTCCATTTCTTCCAGGTCGTTACGGAAGAGGGGAGGACTTTAAGTTTTGTGCCTGTCAGAGGGCCTGTAACGGCACGCCTCTTTACCTGGAGCCACAGAGATTCAGTCTGGTGGTCGTACATAAGTACGTTGGACCTGTACAGGAGTCCGGAGACTCCGAAGGTCATCTTTCTTGCACTTACCTCGCGGGAGTACACGACTCCCGATGCTGCCAGTGGTCACCAACTGACCAGAACAGGTTTGCCGTTCACCTCATCGTTGACAAGCTCGTGCCACGACATGATCCGCATTGGATATGCACGGGCATCGCCTCCCGAGACGAATCCGATCACACGATCCTCCGGTTCAAGGCCTGATTCGGCAGGTGTTGCGAACCGGGGGTTTAAAAGTGCGGGGATACCGTCCTTGGGGGGGCCTCCGGACAGGATCTGATCAACTGGAATACTGTGTTTATCGAAATCCCAACCGTACGCCGTGCCGGCGATAAGGCAGACCATAAGTATTGCGAGAAAAATTCTGTTCACTAGACATCACACCTTTCGAATAGTTCGCACGTAAACAACAGTTGATGACTTCGCAAGAGTCATCAACGCGCCCACTGAGGGGCGCCCAAATCAATAACTTGCATAGCAAGTTGTTGATTTGTGAGGAAAGTGAAAATGACATTATTCTCTTTCCGTAGAGTAAAAAGCCATGGATGGACTTTTTACGACCTTATCAACAATTGAATGTCTTATGAAAAATATAGCACAGAATCCAGAGGTTATAGGGTGCTCTACCCAAGAAGGTGCTGATTTCCGATGCGCACCCTTGTAAGCCCCTCCTCCCTGGCAGCGGTCAGGCACTGCTCAGCAAGCTCTCTTGAGGTGACGGGAAGGTCCACCATTTTGAAACGGGGGAAGAAGCCAAGCAGGCTGTAGGGTATGTCAGGATTCACTGATGCGATGAAACGCGCTATCTTTCCTGTTTCTGACGGATCTATGTATCCCGGTACAAGAAGGGTGCTTGCTACGAGCAGGGGAGGGATTGATCGTTCCGGTATTTTCTTTCCTATGCGGACAAAATTCTCCAGGGTTCGCTGGTTGGAGACACCGGTCAGAGCGAGATGCAGGCTCTCGTCGAAGGCCTTGAGGTCGAACTTGATGCATCCCCCGGATCCAAGGGAAAGCTTGACCATATCGTTAAGAAGACCCTCTTCCATGGATCCGTTCGTTTCCCAGCAGATTCTGAGGATCCTGTCGGATTCTTTAACGGCCAACCGTGAGGCCCTAAGAGCAAAGGGAAGCTGTGGAGATGGGTCGCCGCCGAAGTAACAGATGCAGGCAGTTGAGCCGTCAACGTCACTTACCAGATCATCAACATCTGTTGTTTCAGAAGCCAAGGTGTAGTTTTTGAAAGAAAAATTTTGGCAGTAGAGGCAGTCAAAGGAACAGGCGTAGAAGAACACCGCAAGGTTCCTGTACCCTGTTTCGGGACCGGGTGAGTAAGCGTACTCGGGATAACCGGCTCCTGTTCCCCCCGCGCATACCCAGTCGGCCACACAGTTGGTGGGCAGAGGATCGTGGTACCAGGATAGCTTTCCTTGGGCGGCTGAAACTCCCTCCAATATCCCGTCCCGATTTTCCCTGAGTCCGCAATAGCCCATCCCTCCCGGCGGGATCGAACACTCGTTGCAGCAGATATCACAGTAGACGCCGTCCGTTGCATGTGGGGCTTCTTCCGGCAGGTTATAGGACCTTCTGGCCCGCCAGTGCGCGTGGGCGGCCAGTTCCCCGGCGCCTTCGGCGTCCGTCCGTATACACTTCAGACACACTCCTATTTCTTTCGATACAGGTGTCTGGCTACTCTTACATATCTTGCAATTTGTATTCATTGTGCTTTTGGATCAACTCCCAATTAGTTGGTGGCATATCAGTAAAGTGTATTCATATGGCCGGGTTTTTGGGTGGAATCACTCGCCTTCGCAACCCCCTTTTAGCTTCGCTTCGTGATTCACCAAAACCCCGGCCTTACATAAATCTACCTATCCAGGATTCCGGCAAAAGGCCCTGAAGCGAAGCTCAAGGGGGTTGCGAAGGCGAAGGGGATTTTGCCGGAATCCTGTAATTAGAAATTGACCACCAACAAATAAGGAGATGAACCAATTTATTTAACCAACAACTAACCACTATCAACTAATCTGATCTTACCCTTACTGTTCTAAAGCGTTCCACCCTTACCTGCCCCGGCTTGCCCCCTTTTATCTTACGGACCCACTTTCTTTGGGTAACCATAACCTCTGCCGATGAGTCACCCTTCGCACCGCTGCTTTTGGCTGCCAAGCCTGCCGCGTATCGGACGACCTCTTCGGGAATATTTTTCTTCTCCGCAGTATGACCACATGAGATCCGGGATAGTCCCGGGCGTGAAGCCATAGGTCGTGGGATCCGGCAGCCTTGAAAGTCACCTTCTCGTTGTCGGTAGCGCTTCTGCCCACGAGGATCCTGAATCCCGAGTGAGTATAAGTCCTCCCTGGACCTCTGGGTTGCCTGTCATGGGGATCCGGCCTGCTTGTCATAGACTTTTCACTTGCCAGCAACTTTTCAGCCTCCGCGCTTTCACCGGCCTCAAGGGTGAGGAGCGCTTCCTCGATCCTTGCAAGCCTGGACTGGAACTCGGTCTTCCTGCGGGTCACTTCCAAAAGACCCCTCTTAAGTCTCTTGGACAGTTCGAACATCTGTTGTGCGTTCTCCTGGGCCGAAAGAGAAGGGATAAGTTCGATGTCAAGGGAAAGCTCCGGCTTGTCGGGACGGGTTAGGTTTATGTTCCGTGTCCCGCGGGGAATGTTGTGAAGGTTGCTAAGCAGTGTCTCAGCCTTGAGACGCACGGCATCATGTTCACGGCACCTGCTCTCTTCCTTTACGATTCCGTCCAGCTCCTTGAAAAATCTGTCTCTCAAATTTTCAAGCCCCTTTTTCAGGTAGGCCCTGTTTGAAATATCCTGAGTGATTTCCTCCTGAGCGGTTTCGGTTCGCCAAGCCCAGGCAGCCGCCGAAAAGGGGGAGCGGCTTTCAATGGAGCCAGGATCAGCCTCGACCGGCGTGAATGAGGAGAGATAATGGCGGCCTTCCAGGGTGTAGTTGTGTCCTGATCTCCCATCCGACTGGGAGACCAGATCCGAAAGAGCGCTTCTGATGTCAGATATCCCTTCGGCATTGACCATTGCGATAGCCTGTCTGGCGGTGACTGGAGACAGGCCGGATACGCTCTCCATAAGGGCGGCTGCTTTGTCGTAAACGACATCGATATCCAGGTCATTCCTCTGAGCTTTATCAATGGGTGTTCCGCTCCTGGGTGGAGGGGGTGTCCAGGTCAATCCGGATAGTATAGGGCGAATCCTGCTTTTTTCCTTGGGAACCCCTTTGAGGGGCGAAAGAATACGTGATTCGGTATCCACAAGGATCAGGTTGCTGTGGCGGCCCATAATCTCAAATATGAGCCGGAAAACCTCACCGGATTTGCTGGGCCACGGTGCCTCGAAGCTTATCTCCACTATCCGTTCTCCAGGCAGTGGCATAGACATGCCAGTGAGCCTTGCGCCTTTCAAGCGGGCCCTGAGGATATCTGAAAAACTGGAGATCATTCCCTTCCTGATGCTCTTTGACGGGGCGATGAAAAGACCTGGCCTTCCCGGTTCAATGGATAGAACCAGAAGGTTTCGGCCTTCGAAAAGCAGGTGAACCTCTGTGGGCGTCGGGCAACTGGCGTCCTTCATCCGTGATCCGATAAAATACTGCCCGGCCTCGCAGACAGCGGCTTTGCAACTTAAATAGTCCATAGGAAATAAATAGCTCCGGTTCCTCTCCCAATCAGTTGGTGAAATTTTCGTGAGGTGTAATCTTAAGCCCGGGTTTTTGGGTGTGATCACTCGGCTGCGCGTGGAGCTAGCTTCGCTTCGTGATCCACCAAAACCCCGGCCCGGTGTAAATTTATCTACTCAGGGTTCCGGTAAAAGGCTCTGAAGCGAAGCTCAAGGGGTTTGCGAAGGCGAAGGGCTTTTGCCGGAACCCTTTTATAATATATTGACCATCAACGAATATGAAGAGGACACATATTACCTTCTTAATACTGCGGGTGTAAGACTTTTGTTGTAGTAATTACAGAAAGTGTTCCAGGGAAGCTTGTACAATAAAGTACTCCAGATGCTGGTTAAAAGTGATATTTTGAGCATCGCACCTTGACAAAAAAATGGCGAAAAGTATAGTCTCTATAAGTTTTTTATTCCGATATACAGAAACTGTCTTTCAGGCCACAGAATTTCGTGAGTTAAGGGAAGATCTGACACAGTAAGCGAATCAGGATTAAGGGGATGTGAGGAGCCTTTCACCCTAACGCCCCTCCCTGTAATTTCGGCAGGTTAATATGACCAATGATTCGAGAGGAGGCAAGCCAACTGCAGTTGCCTCTGATCATGCGGGTTTCGACTTAAAGGGCATCATAAAAGAGCATCTCGAGGCCAGGAATGTGGAGGTGATTGACCTTGGCCCCCACTCTGGGGAGTCCGTTGACTATCCCGATTTCGCCAGCAAACTTGCCCAATGCATTCTAAATGGCGGGGCAGACAGGGGAATCCTGGTCTGTGGTACGGGGTTGGGTATGTCCATGAGCGCCAACCGTTACCGGGGCATCAGAGCGGCGCTGTGCCACGATCATTTTACAGCGTTGTCAGCGAGGCGCCACAATGACTCTAACGTCCTTGTACTCGGAGGAAGGGTCCTGGGAAGCGAATTGGCTATCGAGATCCTTGATACGTGGCTGGATGCTGATTTTGAAGGGGAGAGACACAAGAGAAGGATCGACAAGATGGAAGAACCGGGTACGTAGGGGATTATCCAAAACGAGCCTGGAAGGAAGAACGGAGGAATAATTTGTCCAGCAGTCTACTGAAAAAATATGATCCGGAGATCTACAGGGCTATACATGGCGAGACAGAAAGGGAAGAACATCAGCTCGAATTGATTGCTTCTGAGAATATGGTCAGCGAAATGGTTCTCGAGGCCCAGGGTTGTCTGATGACGAACAAGTATGCGGAGGGATATCCCGGCAAACGATACTATGGTGGATGCGAGTATGTTGACCAGGCAGAGAGCCTTGCGATAGAGCGTGCCACTGAGCTTTTTGGCGCCGACTACGTGAATGTTCAGCCTCATTCAGGAGCCCAGGCCAATATGGCGGTCTACTTCGCTGTCCTGGAGCCAGG
>Ga0255053_10000589_pt1 | contig 20111 bp, 24 predicted proteins | sample JV7_2_22_MG_FD_188635 | JGI IMG/M metagenome (GOLD analysis project Ga0255053, IMG submission 188635) | Seawater microbial communities from Jervis Inlet, British Columbia, Canada - JV7_2_22 | ecosystem: Environmental > Aquatic > Marine > Inlet | place: Canada: British Columbia | collected... | reverse complement strand
AGCGTTCCAGCGCTGTAGATATTTGGGCCAAGCAGCTCAGCCAGCCAGTCAGTTGTGCCAAGGCCCATGATTACACCGGTTCGATGGTAAAGAATATTCCGTGCAAGTCCGTGCCAGGCTGTGCATTGGCGCCAGACTCGCCGGTATACGTTACAGAATAACTGGCACCGCTGACTATTGGATGCGCCAATGGTGCGCTGTTGAATGCATGCAGGGTGTCCAGCACAGCTGCTGCAGATCCATCGCTGAATGAGACCACATTTTGCAGCGCTGGGCCGCTCGACGGTTGGCGATAGTCAATGCTCACAGACTGTGGCACCGCTGGCAAACCAATGTGGCCGGTGACATTGATAGTCCAACATTCTGCGCCAGTGATTTGGAACGGACCGCTGCCAGCTGGCAAGGCAACACCAAAATCAGCGGCCCAGGTTATGCTGTCACCAGCGCCAGCAGACTCATTCCATAGCCTGGTTGCCACGGTATAGACAAAAGCGGCACCAGTTTGGCCAGCTGGCCCGCCAAGTGGCTGCGATAGCGTAAATGGCACAGCTGGCAGAGTGCGGTTGCGCAGGTAGGTTATGGCGTCCGCAAACTCCTGCATGCTGTTAACGAAATTCGCTTGGCTGACTGCATCACCATCGGCAAAAGTCGTGAAATTGGCAGGGTAGGCGTCTACTGGTGCGATGATAACTGGCATAATTCAAATCTGGTGCAGCCACTTGATGGTCTCGCCACCAACGACTGCGCCGCCTCCACAAAATAGATCCGGGTCGCCTACATACTCGCCTGATAGAACGACCAAAATATAGGGATTAATACTGTGACCGCTTTTCCATTTGCGAGCTATTGCTTTAGTAGTGCGTACCTCGCCCACTGTGGCTGTGCTGCCCACGGTGTGGGCATCGTCGCCCGACGCTACCAAGAATCCGTTGCCGCAAATCCATGGGATCCACGGGTGGGGCTGCTCGATAATCGCCACAAATCGCGACCACCAGCAAGCCAGCACCTGGGCCACAACTGGGCCCTCGGACACGACTGGATTAGTCGATTCTGATGTGGAATACAATTCCAATCTGTCGCCATTGGTAGCCCGTATGGTGAACGTCTTACCGTCGTTGTCAGCCGTTCCGCGCAGGGTAAGCGCCCACCGATCTTCATAGCCAACATCGGACCAGTTGACTCCGTCTGTTCTTAGCACCTCACTGAATACGCTGATGCCCACATTGAACAGCTGAATTGCGATCGTCTCATCTTTGGCGTGTGGCTCTTCAAATCGCCAGCTTTGACGCTCTACTCGCTCGTCATTGTTGCTTGCTGGTATAACGAGAACGTTGGAATAGCCGGCAGCATTTAGCTGCTCAATAATGGCATCGCCATTTCCCGCATGCTGCCACGTGCCCCAGGCCTTATGCAGCCGTGCCCTGTATGTAGCATCGCTATCCGCCGGATAGCGCGGCATACTGCGCTCGGTTCCTATAGACGGCAGAGCATCATTCGGGCTGCTGTTTGACAGCAGCCACGGTGCTTTCAGTGCCTGCGCGCAGCCCTCTGATAGCAGGTCATATGTTAGCCCTATGGATCCTCCCACATACCGCCTACCAACGAACCGCTGCAGCCACGGGGGGCTGATGCGGAATGCGTAGTCGATAAATGTGAACGGCTCAGCCATTTTAGGGCCAATTCAGGTAGGTAGGCGTGATGACACCAACGACCATGATTTCATTCGATGCCAGCGGCACGTCGGCTGCGGGCGTAGCAAATACAACATTGACCACACCGTCGATGCTGCTGACCGATGTGATTAGCTCACTGAACAACATAAAGCCAACCCCTCCGATCAGAGTACCGCCTATGTCCAAACTATTGACAAATGCTGCGATTGCATCTTCTATATCGGATTGTGTCTGGGCAGTGTTCTTAGCGGCTTCAATGTAGGCAATAAAGGTGAACGCCTGCAGCACCTCTGTGGCAGCTATAGCCTTGGCGTCGCTTGTTTCGCACACCTGGGCATCGAACGCCGCTTGCACGGTGACAACGTCGGCTGGCTGTGCCGTGACAGTTTCCCTTGCTAGGTATACGTCAAGCGTGCCAGACCCTCTTGGATTGGTATCGTCTATGCCTACCCTGCGGATGTCAGCGTCGGCGTTCAGGGCCACGTTGGAATATAATTCTGCTGGGCTACCGATCTGGTTCAGTGTAGCCCACTTGGTGGTATTGCGCTCGCGTAGCACACCGTCGGATTCAGCGTCCAGGCCCTGCGTCGTGACCCATGTCGTAGCTGGCGCAATTGGAACGTTGCTGCCAGATACGCCAGCTAAAGGGGTGTTCAGGGTTGTGATCGTTCCGTTGGCAACATCGCCAGCCTCGCCAGTTTCTAGCGCCTTTATGGTCACTACCAGAGTGCCGGCGGCGGGGACCACGCCGCCTGTGCTGTTCTGGTATTGCCTACCGTTTGCATTGCTTACGATTAGATCTCCAGCAACGATTGCATGAGGCGGCCCCACCAGGCCTCCCGTTAGGGTGTAATCGCCCTCGGTTGCTATCGCCGTGATTCTCTGGTTGTCATAGTTGCTATTGCTAAACTCGCTGAGCGCTTCACCTTCTGCGCTGCTATTGAAGCCCATTCGGCTTATGGTGTCTACAACTAGAGTAAACTGAGACGACACCGACCCCATCATCTCGACGAAGGTGCGCTGAACGCTTCCGCTCTGCCAGCTGGTCGTGTTGAACCCTAGACCAGATAAAATATCAAGTATTCTGGCAGTCTCCTGATCTGCTGTGGCAGGGGTTCGTAGCTGGGACAATGACAATGGCATATCTAAATGCTCTCGTTTAATATGACGACTATGGAAGCTCCGCTTTCTTTATCCTGTATCTCGAACGTTAGATCGAATGGGCCATCATCGTCTTCTATCTTGGCGACGATCGTTAGGGTACCACCTAATAGCTCAGCAGTCGCGACGCAATCGTTGACACGTTCATCCTTTGGCAGCTCGTCCTGAATCCCAGTAGAAATTAGCTGGGGTAGCACGGGGGAATTTGCCAGGTTCAGGACGCTAAAGCCATAGTCGCCATCATAGAACAACCCACGGTTAGGCGTGCCCAACCGCCTAGCTGATGCCTGAGCCAAGCCCTGTCGTCCGCTTATAGTCGACATGTCGAAGTCGATGTCTGTGACGCAGCTAAAATCTGATCCATAGTTTATAGTCGGCATAGTTAGGCCAGTAGCTTGGGATTGCCGGACGTGATGATGCCATCAAGGCTCAACGTCGTTGGCCCTGGTGTTAGCGCTATGTTGGTTGCTGCGATAGAAAAAGCCACCGCTGGGCCACCAATGCCATCTAAATAGCTGAACAACACAGGGCCCAGTGGGATTGGCTGCGAAACCGTTAGCGCCCCCTGGCTGGTGGTGTCATTGGTGCGAGCTATGTTCCTGGTGCCACCCTCAAAAGCGATACTGGTAACGCTGGTGTTTGCCAGCCATTGCGCCACATAAGGGCGCTTTGGGTCTCCAGCCTCGAAACCGATCAAACAGCGCGACCCAGGTGGCACCTCGGTGGTATAGCCTGGCTCGCCATGCCTGATCCTTATGTTCCCTAGGCCAAGGCCTTTCATCTGCTCATCATCAGGTATTAGCTCAAGCTGTCCCGATAGCTGAGCAGCAACCGTGGCTGGCCATAGGGCATGATAGGCCAACCGTCGACCTACGACTGACTCAATTATAGCCTGCAAACTACCCTTGATTCTGCCGTCTATAGCTGACGTTGAATCGTCAAAATACACCTCTTGCCGCAGCTTGTTGCTATCCAGCAGCGTGCTGACATAGCTAACCGGTTTGCCATCTATAGTTACACCTGGCTGGATGACTGGGTCTGCATCTGGTGCATAGACTACTGAGCCAACGATCGGATCCGAAACGATCTCAATCTGCGATGAATCAAGCTCTGCAAAGCTGGCTTGGCCCAGCCTCAGCTCGCCAGCCCTGGTGATGCGCCATGGCACACCAAGCTCGTCTGCGATGTCCTGGACCGCGTAGGAGGCCGCTCCTGCGGCCCGCTGCCAGTTGGCTACTTGGTAGCCTGTTAGGTCCAAAGACGCGGCAGCGACGGGCTGAGAGGCTCCTAGGGCTATTTCAGCGAGCACCGCGGCCAGTGTCACCAGCGCGTAGTTTTTAGGTGGCAACGTAGCCAGCAAACCACCACTGCCACCCTGGATCCTACCCATCCAGCGACCAGACTCGACTCCGCTGCGATACACGGTACCAAAAAACGATGTATCGCCTATGACCAGCGTGGCCGCCGATCCGGCCTCTATGTTATCTATAGTATCGGCCTCGACGTCAGCTGTCCAGTTGCCGTCGCGTGGCTCATATATGGACGCCCTTATTACTGGGAGCCCGTTGACTGTATAGCTGCTACTCATATCCCCGGGTTCTTGCCCTCGAAAGTGTTTTCGTAAATCTGATCCGTTGTATTGAGTACGCTACCAACCAGGCCCTTCTTGGCCTGCTTTAGGGGGCTGTTGGTCTGTGGGCTGTCGTTGCCATCGGAGCCATAGGTGCTTTCTTTCTGGTCTACTCCTATAGACTCAATCTCATTTGTAGCCTTGCCGTTTTTAGTTCCGCTACCTTTCTTGAGCTTTTTTGGTCGCGGTATCCATTCAATAGCCTGCAGGGTGACGGTAAGTTGCTGAGTGGTTTTATCCAATGCAAAAACGGGCACGCCCTTGATGTAGCAAGTGGTGATACCTAGAACCTGCAGCGAAGGATAGATCACACCAATCGGGCTGCGAGGGCCGCCCGGTCTACGCGGCGAGACGGTTGGCAGCAAGCTCTGAAGCTCCACCCAGTCGCCGTGTTTATAGATCAGCAGATTGATGATAAACTCAGCCGGGTCGTTGCCCTCATCCTTCAGGCGGGCGCCATCCGAACCCTTAGTACGCTTTATATCGATGCGGCGGGTAATCCCTTTACCCTCTACAGAGGCAATGCCAGGCCATCGTACGCCAGCTAAATAGATGGTATCCCAGTCGCTGACGTCGCGCTCGCCGCCTCCAAAAAATTGTGCGCCAGCTAAAGCGGTCATCTCACGCCCACGCCTAGCTCAAGCGCAGCCCGCTCGAATGCTGCCGCCATTTGCAGCAACTGTTGTTTCTTGATTTCTGCTGCCGTAGCGGCGGCACTAGCAGCCTCATTCACAGACGTCTCAAAAACATTTGTCTGGTTGAACGTGCTCCCGCCGCCGCCACCTAGACCGGGCGACAGCTGGGCTGTGCCGTGTAGGGCAGGGATGGCATTCATAGACGACATTCCTTCGGCGTAGCCCATAGCAGACATCTTGCCCAGGTAGCCGAACACCTTGGACGGGCTTCTGGTCCCAAGCGCGCTTTTAGCTGCCGCAATGGCTGCCTTGACAACTGACAGCATGCTAGCGACCACAGACGACTTTCCGCCTTTGATGCCAGCTACAAGCCCATCCGTCATAGACTTTCCGACGCCCTGGGTTCCCATTGTGCCACGAAGCATTTTAAGTGGATCGAACCCACCGCCCAGGGTCATTACCTTGCCAAATGTAGACACCAGGGATTTTATCTTAGCAACTATTTCTGTGAGCTTGGCAGCTATAGTGCCCAGGTTCTTGCCGAAATCTTTAGCTGCCGTACCTATGGCCTTAAACTGCTCAGGTGTGAGCTTGCCAGAAAAGTCGAGAGCACCGCCGGCTTTGCCGAAACCCTCAACTATCCCACCAATGATGTTCTTTATAGCATGCCACGCAACCTTGAACATTCGAGCAGCCCATTTAATAGCCTCCCCGATTTTCCTGATCGCAGCTTTGCCAGCGGGCGACCTTAGTGCTTTCATCATGTCCTCGATAGCAGGTATAATATTCTTGCGAAGCGCTGGTCCTACATCCAGGCCGATTTTCGTAAGTATGTTACCAAGCTGCATCTTGAAAGCAGACCACGCCCCGCCTATGGTGGACATCTGCTTTTTACTCGCTATCATACCTGCGGCGCTGGCCTTCTGGCTTTCTAGGAATAGCTGCTGAAAAGCCTTTAGCGTAGCCTCCACGGGCAGCTTGTCCATATTTCTACCAAGCTGCCTCATGCTTTTACCGGTTATCTTTGATACCCTAGCTAAAAGCTTCATCTTGCTCACGCCTGTGGCCTTGAGCATTTTATTGAAATCCCCGGCAGCAAATTTGCCAGACACGATCGCCTTATCAATAGACGCTATTGCAAGGCGCACTCGCTTTAGGTCGGATGGCGTTTTGGCGATAGCTTCGAGATCTGCCCTGAACATCACTAGGTTCTTGGCCATTTGGGCCGATACGCCAGCATCAACGAACGCTTGAAAATCCTTGGCGACAGACTTGAAAGATTTGCCTAATTTATTCGCTATCTTCATCAGCGACTTTTGTGCCGCGTATGCCTCTGTTCCTACGGGGACAAATTTCTCGGTGGCCAGTACCGCTCCCAGGACCGACTTGGCCAGCGACATCCACGCGCTGGCCACCATCTTAGTTATTTTCCAAGCTGCCGCCATGGCTGTGCCAACTATTGGAATAGCAGCCGCGGCGCGCATTGTAGAGCCTATGACACCTTTTAGTCCAGCAACGAACGAAGCATTTGTTTTTGTGGCTTTCTTGGTGCCACGGGATAGCTTGGCCTGGTTTCTTTCTAGCTGCTTGGCCCTGACCGCGATCGTTCGCCAGTCGGTGCCACCCATGAAGCTTTTGCCGCCCTTGTCTCGCTGGCGCTTGCCTAGGGATTTGCCTAACCCTGCCATTGATTTAGCTACCTTATCGATAGCTTCGGCGGCTTTTTTAGCTGGGCCAACGACCTTGTCAGTCGCTAGCTCAATTGATAGCTGTACAGAATCGGCCATAGACTTTACTTCAGCATAACGCGAGCAAACGCTCGCCAGATGTCGTGCACCTCAGCGTGAAGCAGCGCGCCGTCCTGCGCCAGATCAGTTGGGCTATTGGTGTGGTCACGCTCGCAAAATTGATACGCCAGCAGAGCGCGCGCCGCGAGCAACGGTGAGCGCCGATTAGCATGCCAGCGCTCTACCCTTTTCGGGTTTCGGCCTCAAACGTTGCGCCCGCCATGTCGACCGCCTCAGAGCACGCGCTTGACACCAGCCCTGGGTACTCATCCATAATAGACGATGCATCACCCCTGTCTGGGTATACCCGAACAGAGCGCACCAGCTCCTTCTGTGCCAAGAACTTAGATCCGTCGCCGGTCGCCTTATCCACGAAGCGCTGGTATTCAGCTGCCGTAGGGCGGCGTATGGCAAAGGCGCCCGCTGGGGTTTGATATACTTTGATCTCACCGTGCTCTGCCTGTAGCGCATCCAGTGGGTCCGTCTGATCATTCATTGGCCAGTATCTCCTTTGCTAGCCTCTATTGCCTGGTACTAGACCAGCATATTTGTAATTGGTAAAATTCCGCCAAGCTCTACCCGCATGATGTCCAATGTGCAGGTAACCTTTAGCGGATCGGTTCCCTGCGTGCCGCTGATGTCAGGCTCAGTGATTACACAGCCTATGCACTTGTCGGTTAGGCTCCCGTCGCCATCGGGAGCCGTATAGCTGACAGTAATATCAAAGGCGGTATCAAGATACCCAGTAGCCCCGTTGCTGGTCAGCAGAGCTAAAAAATCTTGGAAGTCACGCCTGTACAGGGCCAAGCTACCGTCTGCATTCAGCTGGCCTAGTGTGCGGGCCAGTTTCTCGGCACCAGTGCCGTACACGTCGCCTACTTCCCTGGTCTGCTTATAGCTAAGATCGGTACACCCAGTGAAGATCCCACCAGCCAGGCTGATTTCCACACTGGCCCAGTCGAATTTTACGCCGTTGATTAGGGGATAGTTGGTAGGCATTTCAATCCTTTAGGCAGCCTGGGACACCAGTGCGAAGCCCAATGTAGTTGTGATAAACCGAGCGTAGCCAAGCGGCTGGACGGCTACCTCAGAGATGATAGTGGATGTAGCCACGATGTTATTGGTCCGGTCAATAGCGTACCTAAGGGCGCTCACCTGGCCAGGGCTGCCTTCGGCGTTAATGGGCTGAGTAAGCTGCTGGCGAAGCTTGCCAGTCACGCTGGTTTCAAGCCGTTGCGCGTCGCGCTCATCGATGAAACCAGTGCCGGCTACAGTGCGCACTCCAATATTTAGGAACGCCTGCTGGCCAATGAAGGTTTCACGACATGCAACGTCCATGATTCGGCCAAGCTGCCAATCGGTAAAGTCCGATCCCGGCTGCGACTTCAGGCGTCCACGCGTGACATAAAAGCCGGGTCGCCCTAGCTGCGTTCGTAGCGTAGCTATACGGTGCTGGTCTAATACCTCATCAAAAAACTCATCGTGACTGATCTCCAGAATGCTAGAGAGCGGTCCAGACGCTACGCGTCCAAGGTCTGTAGAGATAAGCGATCCCGTTGCGCGGGCTGCGACGGCAACCACGGCGCTACGCTTTGGTGCGCCCCATCCTGGGTTTGGCTTGCTGGTGATGATGTCAGCGTCACCATAGACGGCCATGACGCGGTTAGAGCTTAGAGCAGCATAAGCCGTGATGGTTGCTGCTGTTGTATCGGTGCCGGAGTCCATGCATGCCCGAACAAATCGAAAGTTGTTCTCGAACGTTGTCATGTGGGTGGCCAGGGCGGTGAATACAGCGGCACCTCCACCCAGCGGAGGCTTCCCAATAAGCGCCATAAAAGCCCATTCGGTTGGGTTTGCATTCAGGGCTGCCATGGCGGCCGATAGGTCGCCGAGCGCGTAGTACGGCGCAGTGGTGTCGAACGAGTGAACATCACCAGCCTCAAAAAACTCTGGGCCTCCGCCATCGGTAAACGTCAGCGTCATATTTGTATTTGGTACAGTGAAGGTACCAGCCACTGGGACGCTGACCTCGGCGCTTTGGGTGCGACCATCATCCAGCGAATAGGTAAACGCAAAGTCGGCACCTGCCACGCTACCTGACTGCGTGATAGTCAAACTAAATTCGTAGAAGTCGAACGGCAACCCGGCGGGCGGGACCGTCGAAATGTCCCCAGTGCTAACGGCTACCCTGGTGGCTGTGATAGCGCCATACGTGCTAATAACGCCGGCATTCAATGGCATGCATAAAATGGGGCCGCCGCTCACGGCTAGGGCGTGACACACTGCCTCTGGCAATGGGCCTTGGCCTAGCGCAGCTACAGCCGCTGCTGGGCTATTGACGCTGATAATCGTATTGACGGCGCCAATGCTAGACGTGCCGAGATAGATGGGGGTCGATGGTGCCGGCTCGCTAAGCGCGAGGCCTGGATCGAGGATAGTGAATGTTTGGCCGGGAATAGGCATTATCAATCGTCCTTTTTAGACGCACTACTCGGCGCCGATTTACGCTTGCGTACAATTCGCTTTTTAGTCTTTGGCTTCGGGGCGGTTGGCTGCTCCGCTTGTTTCATATATGGCGAAAGCGCGCCATCGTGTGGCCTGATGCTGCCGTCGGCCATCTGCTTCTCTATTGCCCTAATGGCTGACATGTAGTCGTCTTTTGTAAGGGCTATGGGCCTCTGAGCATGGTGCTCATGCTGAACCCAGCCATGCACAACTGCAGCTACATTGTGCTGCCAACTTAGCTGCTTTACACGCCTGGGCTTTGGACCCAGCGTGAATTGCCCAGTAGCCATGGCCCATTCTGTCGGAGTTTTTATATCACCCATACTAACACACAATTTCTGGCCCAGTAGGTAGCTCAGCTATGCCGACATGATCCTGGGCCGTTATGACTGTCAGCGGCATGCCGGCTATTGCGGACTCGTTGACTGGAATATGCAATGTAATATCCTGAACGACAAGCTCGCCCAGCGCCGAATAGTCGGCACCAGACTCGGTCTGGGTTACCCAGCTATAGCTTCCGAATGCCACACTGCCGGCGGAGTAGTTCCATGCGGCAGCTAAAGTATTGTGCCACAGCGCCTCCGCCTGCTCTAGGTTTCCACCCCACACTTGAACCTGGCACCTCTGCTCGCGTGTGAGAATCGAACGATCCCTTGTTCCGCCTATGACGCGGCCTCCGACATTGGACGGTGCTTTCATTGTCCCATCTATTGGGATCCATACCAGATGAGGCACCGAGTCATGTAGCTCAGCATCAAGGCGGCCGACACCATAGGCAACCGGTGTTCTGTTGATGGCGTCACCGATTGCAATATATAGGATACCAAGCGGATCGGTTTTCGCGTGAATACCGTCTACGATCTGCTTGAATATAGACGCCATCAGCCTTTTAGCCTCTCTAGAAATATCCTTTCTATGATGTCGTGGTAGCTATCCATCCAGCTGCCAGGGATGCCGCTGCTCCTGTTAGGCACCAGCCATCGCTGGGCCCTGCCACTTGGGGCGTGGAAATAGGGCGCATAATACACCCCAATAGATACGCCAAAATGCGAGCCGCTAACCACTGGCTCACACTACCTTTCATGGCCCCTGTGTCCACGCCGACCGGCTTACCGTTGGATCGTTTCTTCGGGGCCCATTTTTTTCCGTATGGATCCGATTCCTTAGCAAAGCCGTCGAGAACAAGGTCGACCGTCTCGCCAGCTAGTTCGCTTGTGGCATAGTGGGCAATACCAGGTATAGCCCTCATCTTGGCAGCTAGGGCACCAACAGACTTTATACCCTTTACAACTATAGCTACCAATTTCGCCTAGCCCCGTCGTAGGTGGGACCGGTCGCAACACGAGCTACGCCTCCTGTTTGAACCTGGGGTGCACCCTCGTTTTTGGTAGTTCCGTCGGCTGTGCTTGGCAAAGACACAGACCCTTTATTCAGCATATCGAGCCACTTCATAGCGTCCGTATAGCGCTCACGGATCTGGTTGTCGTGTGGCCCAGGTCGCCAGCCACGCCATCCCAGCAACCTATACGCCGTGATAGCTACTGTAGCTTCTACAATTGATGGGTGGTATGGGGCGACCAGCGGCGCCTTATAGTGACTAGGAAGGTAGGTGTCGATCGTACCAGAGGCCGTTAGGATCTGCGCTTCTATATCAGAAGGGTCTACACCGTCCAAAGCCGTACCCCTCAAGCCTAAGCTCTTGAGGTCGTCTATAGTCGCATAAGGCACCGCCATTGTATTCCCTAGGCGATTGCTCTAGCTGCCAAGAACCAGAGGCTGTAGCCGACCGCTCCGCGGGCGTCCATGCCCCACACAAACTGGTTATCCCAAAACGTGTTTTCATCGGTTGGGGCAGTCTTACTGACTAGCTCAGGCGCACGACGTAGCTGATAGATAAGCGGCTTGATAGGCCGTCTTGTATCCATTAGAAACCACGTGGTAGGCGATGCAAGGCGTTCCATCACCAGCACCGTCGCAGTGTTGCGAAGCACGTTGGTTTGAGGTGACGTGCCAGCGTCGCTGGGGATTAGCTCTGCCTCCAGAATGGTGCGGGCTGTGCGCTCTAGGGCGGGCGGGACCACCAGCAGGTTCGGGCGGACGCCAAGCGGGCGCCCATCTTCTCCGATGAAGGTGGTCGACATAGACGATCGAACTAGCTCATAGTTGGCAGCAGTCAGCGCGGTAGCTGGGAAATTGTTAGCCACTACAGGAGCACCGGGCAGCAGGCTCGGATGAGCTGCGCTAAAGAACGGAACGCCGTCGAAGCTTACGTTAGCGATCCCGCCCTCCAATGCGTCGACTGCCAGATCGTCTGGCCACATGGCAGCCTGCTCACCCATAGACTCGAATAGCGGAGCATAGACGCCCAGGTTGCTGTCCTCGATGTCGCTACGGTCCACGCCAACCGTCAACTCATAGTGCCTATTAACAAGCTGGTAGTGGTAGCTGTTTAGATTCTGTACAACCCTAGGGCCCAGAAACTCTCGAAGGCGTGGGATCTTGGCCATCCAACCATAATCGTTCTGGCGCGTAGCGCTTGGGACCATGGTGGCATAGTTCTGCCAAGTGGTTTCTGCTGCGCCATAAGCGGAGCGGAACTGGGTGCTGAACGTCGTTTGCAGCGTCCGAATAGTAGCTGGTGTAATTAGCATCGTCTATTCCCTTTTAGTTGCTAGCTGGGAATTGCGTAGCAACCCAAGCAATGTCATGCACGGCATCGTACTCATAGAGCACACCAACCACAGACACCGCTGCGTTGGTGCTGATAGTCTGGTCGTCCTCGCCATAGACCACCGCCCCAGTATCGGCCAAGGCAACAGGATTAACTCCATCGTTTACCCATTCAAAAATGCCAGACATAACGTCGCAGTTGACGTCGCCAGCGGCTCCGGTTGTATTGTCTACTTGCTCTTCAGCTCGACCAACCGGCGTTAGGCCAGCGGCGGCTGTCACCGGCTCAAGAAACCCGGCAGCATTTAGAGCAACCAGGGCCCCCTGGTAAATCAATACGGCAGCAGCAACAGGGCGCGTGTGCCGAAATGCGAAGGGGGAAGCCTTCTCGGAAGTGTCTCGATCAGCAGCTAGTGCAACCATCTCAGCCTGCTTTCTTGTTGTTGGATTTGGTGGCCTCGCGCTGACGTTCCGACAGGAACTGCTCGCGAGTAATATTCGGCATAAGCGACAGCACGTGCTCGTCCTCAGAGCTTAGCTTGATAGATGAGCTAAGAGCGGTCGAGCCAACGCTACCCTGCTGGGCTACAGCGGGCGCACACTTGGCAAACGTTTCAACCTGGCTGAGGCTGAGCGTCCGCAAAAATGAGTGAATGCTGGGCGGTGCCTTGCCCTGTTCGCTCAGCTTGGAGATAAGCATGTTTCGGCTATTGGCCAGCTTCTCTGACTCAAGCGACGCAACACGCTGCGCCAAGTGAACGCTCTCGGCCGCCTGCGCCTTTAGCAATTTGATATTAGCTACGACGTCGGCCAACGATTTTGCACCAGGTACAGCTGACAGCAGCCGGGTAGCCTGTTGCGCCAGAGCAGCCTCATCGGTGAGGCCGAATAGCTTATGTAAATGCATGCTTTCGGTTTCCTTTTTCGCCAATGTAGGCGGTGTATATGTGATGCCGCGAGCAACAGCGCTGGCGACAAGTGGGATCTGGTCTTTGCTTGCTGGCAAATTTGTAAGCGCTACATTGACAAGCTTAGTTACTCTATACGCGACTTCGCCGTCCACGTCGATTTCGTCGCTGGTGTCGACGTCGAACGCAGGCGAATAGTGCCGAAATTCCCTATCCTTTAGCATACCCAAGGCGCGCGGTGTCCACTTCACCTCAGTCGCGACCAGGCCCCTTTCTTCAACAGCTGGTATAAACCAGCCGGCGGCGCTTGAGCTGTCTGGTGTCGGCTCACCGGTCAGCATGCCGTGGTCGAAGTCGATGGGCAGAAGATCCATCCCCTGATCCTCATACTCCGACATAATCATTTCTGCTGCTTTATCGTCAAACAAGAAGTTGCCCTTGCTGGTCTTCATTACACCGCGCGGGAATATGACGAATGAATCTGCTGGCGTACTAGATGCGCCAACGGTCTTGTCTTCGCTATCTTCTTCCTTGTCTTCGCTATCTTCTTCCTTGTCTTCGCTATCTTCTTCCTTGTCTTCGCTATCTTCTTCCTTGTCTTCGGAAGCCTCTTCCTCTGGAAGCATCAGCATGACAGTTTCGATAGTCTTATTCTTGCTATCTTTGTCTTCAGTATCTTCAGTATCTTCAGAATCCTCGGCCTGCACCTCGGCGTCTTCCTCCATTTCGCCACAGATCCTAGCAGCCGCATCGGGATCATAGCCCTTGCTCTGCTGATCTATCACGCACGCCTCAAACGTATCATAGGGGCCGATTGGCATTCTCTATATCTCCCAATTTAAAACTTGCCGGTTCTAGGCTAACATAAAAGATGTTACCTGGCCAGCATCTGATTAGCTGATGGCTGCCACTTCTCGGGCGAGCATTTGCAGTTTTTATGTGGAATGTCTGGGTAGCCTGATAGTGCATACAGACCCTCAGTGTCAACCCTGTCTACATCGACCCCCAGCTTCTTTAGGCCGCTTATAACCCCAGAGCCAGCCGACGTCGCGAGCTTTTCACATGGCTCAGCTCCGCCCTCGTCAACATGCTCTGGCGACAGCCTCCAATACGCAAACTTAACCCCAACCTTTTTAGCTCGGGCTGCGCGGTCTTCCCATGCTGAAGTGGCAATGGGAATTGTAGGCCCTATGTCCTCCGCCTCCGCTTCGCCCTCCGCTTCGCCAGCTACGTCGCCAGCCGCTTCCTTTCGCGCCTTAAACTCGGCGACCGTCATAGCCCCTTCGATCGGATCGTGCCATGGCGGCAAGCTCTGGCTGGCGCGAGCCTCGTCCACGGTAACAACCAGCGCGATGTCAGTTGGCGCAAGCTCCACTGTGCCTGCGTCTGTAGGCAACATAGGATCGCCGTCCCCTGGCGCTGGGCCCGGGCCCTGTGGGGCCACGCCTGGCTCAGTCGCCCTCGACACACCGAAGCGCTCAATATCGTCTATGGTGAGATCCACAGCCTTTAGCCCGGCCACGGCCCTGCCCAGGTGCTCCAGAGTTTCCGCGTTCAACTTGAGATCGACCGGCGGATCTACGTCCCAGTGAGGCCAAGGCGTTATATCTTGGCTATTGTCGCCATAGTTGTACCTAACCCACCAATCCAAAAACTGGACGCGCAGCTCAGTGCTAAGAGTCTGGGCGTCACCCATGGTCCGCTCACGCTTGACCTCGCCACCCACCTGTGCGGCAGCTAAACTGCCAGCGTCGATCTGGGTGGTCAGGTTGTTGCCGGTCAGCGTTATAGCGAATGAATCGTCTACATGGCGTATAAGATCCTTGAAACCATCGCTGTTCTGATCTGTGGCCTCCAACAGTCGAAGGTCGAACTTGGCGCCATCTTCGTCGACATTAGTCGGCAGCTGGATCGTGGTTTCTGTAGACAATATAGCTATGTCGTCCTGGAACTGATCTTTCTCAAGCTCGGAGCTTACGCTGGGTACGTCAGCTAAAATAATAGGCATGCCGTGGCGCTCACTATAGCGCGCCCAATCGCGCACGGCAAACTGGCGCACCAACCATGGAACAGCTAAACAGCGGACCAGCCCATTCATCCAGGGCTCGTCGCCGCTACCAAGGACAACCCACTTACCGTCACTCCCATCCATTGGGACTTTTATATTCCCCTCACGGGTCGTTAGGTAATAACAACGCTCCTCACGATAGGCCCACGCCCATTGCATGTTCCATACTTTTAGCCGCGGTACCCACGCGTCCGATCGGTGCTCCCAGATTATCTCGCCGATTGCCACGCCCGACATGAGATACCAGCGCAATAGCTCAGATAAGCTAGCCTCTCCTACCAGGCTCCACCACCACTCCTCTGCTACCTCGGCAATTTCAGATGCTCTATTGCTATCGTCGTCGCCCGGCAGCATGGAAAACTTAGATCGCAGGAGCGCGCTCAGACGCGTCCCTAGAACAGCTGAAAGCCGATCGTCTCGACCCATAGCATCTATAAGCTTGGACGACTCGTCGAAGTTGCCTACCTCGTGTGCGTTCAGCGCCGAGCGTACCGAGTTAACTGACCAGACCGGGCGGATTCCTGGTGTCCATGGGACATATATGCGTCGCTGCTGCTCACGTGGCGCTTGCATCTGCTACAATCTCCTCGGACCTTGCATCGCGTCTGTTTTGCCTACGTAGACGATACTCGCATTTTCTAGAGCATGTAAGCCGATCATCTCGGGCCCAGTCGTCGTTGCACACGATACAAGTGGCGCGGTCGTCATCGGCGCGATCGTTCAAGCGTTTACACCAGCACGCGATGCATAGCACAGATCCATCTTCAGCTAAATACACTTCTGCGCTCCTATTGAGCGTCTCGTTGCATTCTCTATTTACGCACCTGCAGCGACTTCCGACTCTCACCTTTACCCACACCACCATATTCATACCCTCTACATCCTGCGCTTCATGCCTGGCGCTTTCTTGCGCGGCATGTTCCGACGTTTATATAGCACACGGTGAGCGCTGACCAGCGCGTCGACCTCATCATCTCTTGCATCGTTTATACCAGTGAAATTCTCTATTACGTCTAGAAAATCGAATAGCCACGGCGTAGGGAACATAGACGGGTCTGGCACCAGTATATGCCCGCTATTCCACGCAGCAGCGACCTCCTGTGCCCGTACAAATTTGTCTGTGCTAGTCGTGCGGAATTCCAAACGCTGGACCCTACGCCTAATAAACTGGGTTGCCCCTTTCTCCACACCAGAGCCAATAAACAACATACGGCCCGGGTATTTGCGCGATGCGGATACCAGAGACAAAGTGAACTCGGGAGCCTCCACCTGCTTGCTTATGCAATCTATGACATAGAAGTTCTCGCCGAACCTACCAAGCGTTATGCATACGCTACGGTCCGCCCTGGTTTTGCTGGTGTATGCCAAGTCGACACCCTGACCATACTGCAGCTTATTGGGCAGCTCGGTATAAAAATGCGGCGCATTAAAGATCGCACCGCCCCGCTTTCGGGGCCGACCTTGGAATAGAGAATCTGAACCATAGCTGCCAATAATCCGCATGCGCTCATGTATCACGTCGGCTGTCCAGCCTATAGCTGGCGCAAGGGCTTCGCCCTCCTGGCGTCCGTCGCTATCTCCTAGCTCAGCTATGGCGCGGCGCGTGGCGCCGTCCCAGCCCTCTTTGGATGCTCTACCTATCGGGTCATCTGGGTGCCATCTTGTATGCACTAGGAAGACTGAGCCGGTCGGCGTAAGGCGCGTAAGGATGTCGTCGGTTATGCTGTCCCATACTTTATCGCGTACGGTAGGGCTCTCGGCCTCAGCGCGGTTCTTGATCGGGTCGTCGACATACGCCCTACTAAATCCACGACCCGTGATCTCGCCACCTATACCACGTGCAACCAGGCCCCCGCCCTGCTTGGTTTGCCATTCTTCGGCCCGATTGCTATCGCCCAGCTGCACCCCTGCGGCTTTGGCTAGTCTACGGGCACGCTTTGACTGCTTCACGGCAAAGGTCGCAGTGTGCGACATATAGAGCAGCTGAGCCGTCGGGTCACGCCGCAGTGTGCGCGCTATGTCATGCAGCACAACCTCGCTCTTGCCGTGCCTGGGTGGCACCGTAAACCATAGACGACATGGGGCGTACTCGGCTGCATCCATAGCCCATGCAAGCTGCCACAGCCACGTAGGTGACATGAGCTCTGGCGAGAGCCAGGGCATAAAGTCTAGGAGGCTAGTGCAGCTCGCCTTTAGCTTCGATAGTCTGCTTGATGCCAGCTTTTGCCAACTCGGATAGAAGGGCTGAATACGACCGATCATCCAGGGCCCTTTCTGCAGCCGCCATGAACTGCCGCTGTGTTTCTTCTATGGTAGCTTCGATCTCTATACGCTGTGTAACCTTACCGTCTATGCGATCGAATATCTCATGCAAATGGTTGAACTTGCCTTTAGCTGCCTCATGAATTAGCTTCTTTACAACCAGATCGGCCAACTGCCCATCGTTGCGCGACAGCGCAGCCCTTAGTCGATTGGTTAGGTTCACGCTACCCTTTGGCCTACCCCCAGGGTTCCCGCTTTGGCCTTTCTTCCACCTAGAATCTATAGGCGGTACCATGCCGCTACGAGGCGATGCACCCTTTGCGTGCTGTTTTGCTTGCTTTTCAGGTTTGCTATCTTTTGGCATTGGCTATCCTTTTAGCTTTGCCATTGGTCAGGTTCTCCCAGCGTTCGACGATGACATCGCAATAGGCTGGCGAAAGCTCTAGCCCATAGCATATACGATTTAGCTGCTCTGCAACGACAATGCTGGTACCAGAGCCAAGGAACATATCCAACACAAGACCGCCCGTGCTTGGCATGCCGCGTGTCATCAGCCAGGCCCATAGCTTGGTTGGCTTAGGGCATGCATGAGCTACATCGGGCGATGCCGTATTGCAGCTAAACGCATCAGGCCTGCGTCCCATACCTGATGCAAGGTATGGATCTTTACCGTATGCAAGGATGGGCTGCCACGAGCAGAAGCCCCATTCGCACGACGTAACCGCTCCTGGGATATTCCAGCACAATGTCCAGCTTGGTTCGGGGTAGTCATACTGCCTACCAGCTCCACACGTCAGCATAACCACGTCGCACAGGTCGCGCGCCATCGGCAAGAACGAGCCAATTAGCTGGCGCATGTTGTCTCGGCTATCGTCGAAATCAGCGTTGTAGTTGAGGTCCACACCATAGGGAGGATCCGTTAGGCATAGCTCAGCATGATCACGGTCACCCATGGCGATCATAACGTGGTCCCTGTTCGTGCTATCGCCACACAGCAAACGATGGTCACCCAGTAGCCACAAGTCGCCAGGCTTAGTCACATCCTTAGCTGGCGCATCAAACACCTCATCTTCTACAACATCGTCTGGGCCCAGCATAGAGGACACCATCTTGTCTAATTCTTTTTCGCTATAGCCTATAGCCTCTAACAACTCTTCATCGTCTATAGCAAGCGCGCTCAATTGCTCGGATAGAGCAGCATCATCCCATTCGGCCAGCTCTGCTGTTCGGTTGTCGGCTATTGCGTAGGCCGTGCGGTCGCTGCCAGCTAGCCCGGTGCGTACCACATGCAAATCCTTCCAGCCAAGCTCTTTAGCTGCCGCAAGCGTACCGTTGCCCGCAACCACAACCCCGTTTGCATCTACTACAATGGGCTTCTGCTGGCCGAACCGGGCCAGGCTGGCCTTGATGGTTTCTATGTTCCGCTGCCCGTGCTTCCGCACATTGGCCGGATCATTCATTAGCTCATCTATAAGAGCCACCATAGTCTGCATCAAAGTATCATAGCACACCCCAAAAATACCCGAAGTAAACACCTCCACTGTTCACGTTCTACATTAACACGTTTTTGGAAAAACATTAACAATATCGCACACTTAGGTCTAGTTGGGACAGAGATCGTGGACACCTGGGCAATGATATTAGCTACTTAGGTCTAGTTGGGACAGTTGGGACAGTAGTTGGGACAGCGCCAATACCGCGTAATAATTAAGGTTTTCTATTTGCTGTCCCATCTATTGATTATTTTCTATAGGGGAGCTTTTCCAAATATAAAAAGGCTTCTACAGCAAAAAAAGGCCAAGTTGGGACAGCGCAGCTAAAAGGCGAGTCATACCGAATACATACAGCTGTCCCAACTACTGTCCCAACTACACCAAGTTGGGACACGGCAGCCTAAGTGCACGAGATCACGCCAACGCGTCCACGGCCAGCGAATAGATGGGCCATCGCTCCCCAGGGGCCCGCTAACGGCGTTAACCGTGACAACGGCCATCTCTCACAGCCTGCAAACTCTACACGCACCACGTCTCTGCCTCTCCTCATCCACAAACATTGGCAACTGCATCTTGTCCACTGGACCGGACTCTCGTTTCATCACCTTCTTCGTCATGTCGCCTCCCACTTCATTTTGACCTGGGTGGGATGCATATCAACGCAAGGGCGCGACACCCTGCTCCAACTGCCGCCACCAGCAGAGCCAAGGCACTTCCACCCCGCTCCGCGCAGCGACGCCCCCCCCTCCTCGGGCAAGGTGTAGGTGACCAGCTTTTTGTACCCAAGAGCCCTGGCGGCTCTCCAGCTGGCGCCGTAAAGAGCGCTGCAGGCATTGCGCGTGCCGTCCGTTGCGAGGCGCACGACTTCCGCCGTCCAGCCATCCTGCAGCATCCTCGACACCGGGCGCCCCACGATCGCTACTCCGACCACCTTCCCGTCGAGCGCAACGCTAAGGCAACAGACGCATCCCCGGCAGGGTCGGTGGTGGCGGTGGTGAGCGGCCACGAACGCGTTGGCCTCGCGCAGAAAGCACGGAACGATTGTCAGCTTCACACCAACACCATAGCAGAGCAGAGCAGGCTGCCTGCTATGCATATTGCCCAGAGCAGTTCGAGCGCCAGCCGCGCAGCGTCCCTCAGCATGTGCGCCCCGAGCTCCACCCTGACACGGTGTCAGACAGCTTGCACACACGTTGCAAGTTCCACGCCACCGAGCATAAGTGTAGGATCATGTGGGTAAGTATCCTACTAATCGACATAGCCCCCCCTAATAGTTACGTACACTTACGGGTACGTAGTACGATTGTGCACGTTCACAT
>Ga0255053_10000585_pt1 | contig 20228 bp, 13 predicted proteins | sample JV7_2_22_MG_FD_188635 | JGI IMG/M metagenome (GOLD analysis project Ga0255053, IMG submission 188635) | Seawater microbial communities from Jervis Inlet, British Columbia, Canada - JV7_2_22 | ecosystem: Environmental > Aquatic > Marine > Inlet | place: Canada: British Columbia | collected... | reverse complement strand
AAAATGGGGGCCCAATAGAGGACCCCCATAATACGGCTGACAAAGATCTATTTACCGGTATCTAATCATGGATCGCTTTGGATTTTGCCGCTGCCCATTTCTGATCCCGGGACTTGTGGCAATCCAAGCATGCGAATTTAAGGGAAATGGCGTCTTTTGCGAACTTGCCGTCATCGGTGAACATACTGTAGTCAGCGTCGTCGTTGATGCGCCAGATGTGCGTGCGCACATCTCCAATTGCAGGATCGAACTTCACTGCTGATTTGGTAGCTCTCGGCATGTGGCATTCGACACAGTCGATCTTGGTTTCAGCGTGAATATTCCTGGCATATTTTTCCGCTGCATCGTCATGACAATCTGCGCAGGCTACCTTGATCGCTGCCTTGCTCGTCTTGTGGGGATCGTGGCAGTCAGCACACTCGGTCTGGTCCTTGTGGGGAGAGGCCAGCCATTCGTTGTACTGCTCGTGGTGCCTTATAAAACCGCCTTTTGCAGGGATCGTGTCCTTATCTCCACGAATGTGGCACTGTCCGCATAAGGAACTCTTGGTATCCACTGCGAGCTTGGCCTTTTTTGGCTTCTTGACATGGTCTGATGCCGGTCCGTGGCAGGCTTCACACTGCACACCGGGCAGAGCCCAGGTGCCCTTCAGGCCTTCAAGACCGTCCTGATTGCCCTCCTTCTTGAATCCGGTAGTGTGACATGAACCGCAGGTATAGGGTTTCTTCTCGCCGGGATGGTAATTGACCCAGAAACCGGTCTCCAGGTTGTACTGGGTCGGTGCCGGAGAACCGTCCTTCGCCGTGGTAACGATGTATCCCTTCTTGTCAATATAACGTGATTTCTTCATTGCCCCGCCGATAACATAGGATATATCATCCCAGTCCCACCCTTTGGGCAGAGGCAGTTTCCAGCTTCTGGCATTTTCAACAGGCTGAAGCTTGTATGGATGGCCCGAAGCCCTGAAATCGTTGTAGTTATCAGCGTGACATTTCTTGCAGGTCTCCGAACCGACATAATCCGCCGCCATAACCGGTAAAGCCAGCATCAGTAATACAGCACACATCGTTCCTAATATTGCTACCTTCCTCATAGCCACTCCTTATAGCCACTCCTTTCTCCCTGGTTAAGTTCCAGATACCTGTCAGCTTAACAACCACAAAAACAGGAACCTCCGCTTAGTCCATCCCCAGGCGAATCAATCCGCCTGTTTTAGAATCTCGAACTCATGTCTGGAAAGATGCGTTTGAAATCTTTATTTGCCGGTTCAGTATTGATGACTTCGTAAAAAGTTATCAACGCGCCCATTGAGGGGCGCCCAAATCAATGACTTGCATCGCAAGTTGTTGATTTGTAAGGAAAGTGAAAATGACACTTTTCGCTTTCCGCAGAGTAAAAAGCCACGAATGGACTTTTTACGACCCTATTAGTATAAAAGTAGCAAGCAGGACAAAACCAGATAATATAAGTTTACAGGATAATACTTATTTGTGAAGCAAACTTCACATATTCATATTATTTCATGCTCAAACAGTCAGGCTTTTAACGATGAAATCCAGACATTCCGTTACCTTCCTGCCGTGGTTTGTCAAACGATAGTATTTTTCATCGTACTGTTCAACGAAATCAGCTTCCTTCAGTACCTTCAGATGAAAATTCATCCTGGTGTGATCTTCGATCTCCAGTTTCCTGGCTATATCCATAAATCGATTTTTTCCTCCTTTGCTCAGGAGTGAGAGGATTTTTCGGCGAGTGACATTGGACAGGCTGCTGAAAGTGTCGTCCATGTCCAGAAAAGTCTTGCAAGAAACAAATCTGGCTTCTTCCAGGTTTCTTCGTACGGCAGTCAGCAGCTCATCTATTTTGAATGGCTTGGTAAGGTAATCAGCAGCACCCTTTTTCATGGACTCCACAGCGCTATCCACGGTGGAGAACGCCGTGATCACAACGATCCTGGCATTAGGGCACTTTTGTCTTGCAAAAGGAATAGCATCCAGGCCGCCCATTCCCGGCATAACGAGGTCCAGTATGATCAGATCGAAGGCCGCATTATCCAGAACCTTCAGAGCGTTTTCCGCGTTTTCAGAGGACAGTACTTCGTGTCCGTCATCGGTAAGGATTTCTACAATGTTATCTCTCAACTCACCATCATCATCCACAACGAGGATCCTAGACATCACTTTTGTCTCCCGCTGGTAAAGTTAGCACCACAGTAGTGCCCTCACCCTGTTTACTTCTGATCTCAATGGTACCACCATGAGCCTCCATGATACCGAAGCAGATCGAAAGCCCCAGCCCGGTACCTTCACCAACTTCTTTTGTCGTGAAGAACGGGTCGAGGACCTGATCGAGATCTTCCGGCCTGATACCCACTCCTGTGTCTGAGATCTCGATAACGACATCGTCACCACCATCCGATGTCTTTATATCAATTACCCCGCCATCATGCATAGCCTCCATGGCATTTATCAGAACGTTCAACGTAACTTCCTCCAGCTTCCACGGTACAGCCTTTACCCGTGAGTTTTCGTTTACATTTATGTTGAACTGGTAGTCTTCTTTTATCGGACCAAGAAGATCGATAGCGCTTTGAATAATGTCTCCAATACCCACCGATTCGAACTCCAGTTGCCTGTCACTGGAAAAGGAAAGAAGCTCTTTGGCTATCTTCGAGGCCAGGTAAATATTCTTCTCGATGGCTCTGAACCGTTTCTCCAGTTTAATCCTGCCTTTTCCATCTTTAATATCTTTTTCAAGCATCTCAACGTTTATGGAGACATTTGATAGCGGGTTGTTGATTTCGTGGGCTATGCCGGCCGCCAGCTTCCCCAGTGAACTGAGTTTTTCGGACTTCTTGAAGCGGTGCAGCCGCTCTTCGATAACCAGCCTTCTTTCGATATCAGAGATATGTAACGCGCTCATGATGAAGTGCAGGATCAGAAATGCTGATACGCCTCTCATCAGCTCTACAGGAAACCCCAGCAGGGGAACGATCGCTCCGGAAGGAACTATGCCCATAAATACTCCGTAGATGATTAACGAAACGCCCGCGCCCAAAAAATTCAGAGCCCCTTTATCGCTGGCATTTCGGACAGTATTTGAAAAGAATATAAGGCCCAGTCCAGAGGAGAGGGCTCCTGGAAATCCGATGAGATTCCTGCTTTGTACGTCTGCAAATTTGAAATAGTCCGAGTGAGCCGCTCCCGATTGCGAGATGATCAAGATGATGCAGGAAAGAATGAGGACCAGGGAAAGGAAATGCGGATAGTACCACAGTCGGGGAAAAACAAATTGAAGCACACTTATCCCAAACAGGATCAGAAATACGAAGGAGATAAAAACAAGGCCCACATTGGCTGCGATGATTTTTGAAGTCAGGTGATGAGGAAAGGGTTCCGGATGAAATTTAAGGTAGAGCTCAAGCCATGCATGGGTACCGTGAAAATAGGCAAAAAGCGCCAGAAGCCATAAATACCGAGCGATCCCCATTTGACTGACGCTGGTGTCCCTTGAGGTAATAGCCACGCCTATGGCGAAGAAAACACCACCGTAGAAGAGATATAGGATATATCCGAGAAATTCACCCGTCATATAGTAACTAATATACAGGAGTTTGGGGTTAGTTCCTACCCTCCAACAAAGACTTCCTCTAGGAGCCTGTCGGAGAACCCCCCTTTTTAAAACATGGGGGGGGATGATACAGGCTCCTAGTAATAGTTTGTCGGAAGATGTTATACTATTGTCATGAAAAGTCGAGCGAAATTCAAGAGTTACAATCGTGATCAGCTGTTTTTACTTCCTCCTGACATGAAAGACTGGTTGCCGGAGGATGATCTGATCAATTTTATCATGGACGTTGTCGGGTCCCTGGATCTTGACCGTATCTACGAGTCCTATGACGGTTCTTCCGGTGGTCAACCGCCGTACGATCCGGAGATGATGGTGTGTTTGCTGCTTTACGCCTACTGTGTGGGGATCGTTTCCTCGCGTAAGATCGAGCAGGCGACTTGGCATTCGGTTCCTTTCCGTGTTCTTGCCGGTAACCTTCATCCTGATCATGACACGATCGCTGAGTTTCGTAAGCGTCACCTGAAGGCCCTTGGGGGTCTTTTTATTGACGTTCTTCGTCTTTGTCAGAAGGCGGGTCTGGTGAAGTTGGGCCACGTTTCTTTAGACGGTACGAAGGTTGCGGCCAACGCGTCGAAACGCAAAGCGATGAGCTACGGCCGCATGGAGAAGAGAGCGGCCGATCTCAGGAAAGAGGTTGCTCGTCTTCTGGACTTGGCCGGGAAGACTGATGATAAGGAGGACGCGGTTTACGGCAAAGGGAAGCGTGGTGACGAGTTGCCGGAAGATCTTCGTTTCAAGGAGTCTCGTTTGAAACGGATCGAGGAGGCAAAGCGTGCGTTGGAGGAGGAAGCGCGTGCTGAGTCTATGGAGAAGCAGGCCGAGTATGAAGTCAAGAAGAAGGCTTATGATGATAAGCCCGGCCGGAAAGGCCGTCCTCCCGCCGAGCCATCCGAGGAAGATGAGAAGCCTGACCCGAAGAAGCAGCGCAACTTCACGGATTCCGACTCGCGGATCATGCCGGTTGAAGGTGGCCGGTATTTTGTGCAGGGCTACAACTGTCAGGCTGCGGTGGATGAGAAAGCTCAGGTGATCGTGGCCTCCGGAGTAACCCAGGAGACCAATGACAAGAAGCAGTTAGAACCTGTTCTGGCGAAACTGAAGTCCAACACCGGTGGCGTAAAGCCCAAACGTCTCAGTTCCGATTCCGGATATTACAGCGGGGTGAACTGCGAGACATTGGAATCAGAAGGAATTGACGCTTATATCGCCACGGATAAACAGAAGCATTCCGATAAGTCGCCGTCTCCGCCTCGGGGGCGCATCCCGAAGAACATGACGACGACACAACGCATGACCAGGAAACTTCAAACAATCAAAGGCCGGTGTACCTACGCCAAGCGTAAACATATTGTGGAGCCGGTGTTTGGTCAGATCAAGGAGGTGCGTGGATTTAGACGGTTCAGCTTCCGTGGTTTGGATCATTGCCAGGCTGAATGGGACTTGGTGTGCCTGACGCACAACCTGTTGAAACTGTTCAGGCATGGTAATTGGAAACCACAATTAACCTGATAAGGGGATATGGGGCAACTCATCGCCATGAACCACCGGTCGGTTACCATCGTTTAAAAGAAAAAACCGATGAAAAGAACCTTCCGACAAACTCACGCAGCGTGTCGAGGTTTCCCGACACGCTGCTAGTGCTTTAATGAACTCCAGATCGGGTGGGAGGGAGCCTCGCGGCTCCCGTCCCCCCACACCACCGGGCATACGGTTCCGTACCACGGCGGTTCCTGACAAGCCTCAACTCTCAACACCTCAATGCCTGACGTCCTATAAGCACCCAGCCTTGCCTCGCGGCTTCCGGCCGCTACTTCCAGCTTCAGGTCCTCCTTAGAGGCATCTGCTCAGGACTGACAGAAAATCGGCTCCGTTCAGCATGTCAGGTTCAGCCCTTCACTGGACGGTCAGACCAGCTACTATGACCTCTGCTGACTTCTGCCCACCCATCCCACCACCTTGCGATGGCGGTAGCACATGGCAGGTAGACAGATCTCCCCGGGTAAGACACGTGACCTTCATCCCACATACCCGCCGCATTTACTTCCACATCTTCCGGATGGCTATCGGGCTTCGGGTCTCTTGGCCCCCTCGCCCAGATGTGGCTGCCTCGTATGTCCCGCTACAGCGGGATTCGTCGGGCCAGGATTTTGCCTGCAGCTTCCTTCAGATTCCACCTCGCGGTGGACACCCTTGCTGTTCGGCTAACGGTTCCCGCCATCGGGGTCCGTAGGGGACTCTCACCCCCAAGTCATCAACCAGACACCACATCCAGTTGAATGGTGTTAATACACCACGCGCCATGCCGGGCGCACCAAGAAAAATTGATGGACTCGCAAAAAGTCCATCAACAGGGCGAGGGCGGTTCAGCCCCGGCCCGGGGTGGGGGTGGTACCAGGCGAATTTACTTCGCCTGGCGGGGGAGGGGTAGCCCTCTCCCGCCGAAGAAAAAGTACGATAACGACTTTTTATGAGGGAATCAAAATTAAACCTGGGTGTGCCAATAAAAGCCCGCCTCCTGAATCTGGAGGCGGGCTTTTATTAAGAGTACTTTGATCTTCTCTGGGTACCCTGAATGCTGGAAGATCAAATGCCGCCGGAGTCTTGAAACTGTACTGGCTTACTCAGGCGGATTTTTTCCAGACACCGATCCTTTTTATCAGGTTCCGCAGGCCTCTGGTATCCGGTTCTGTTCTGTCAAAAGGCAGCGCTTCAACCGGTGGGTGCCAGTTACAAGCCATTTGCGGCCTGGGGTAGCGGTCGTAATGACCGACAGCGATCTCATAGGAGATACCGTCTTCGACGTTTGTTACTGCTTCCCTGTGAAATATGGCCTGTCGCAAATTGTAAATGTTGTTCCTCAGATTAACCATTTTTTCACCTCTTATTTTTGATCAGGATCGTAAAAAGTCCATTCATGGCTTTTTACCCATCGGAAAGTGGAAAGTGTCATTTTCACTTTCCTCACGGGATGTTGTTAGGGTCGCAAAAAGTCCATGAGTGGCTTTCTGCTCCTCGGGAAGAGAAAAGCGTCGTTTTCCCTTCCCTCACGAATCCATAACTATATTTTAGAGTTATGGATTCGGGCGCCCACACTCGGGCGCGATGATAATTTGCAAGTTGTCAATTTGGGCGCCCCTTAATGAGCGCGTTGATTCGGTTTATTTTCAAACGATCCCACGATCGCCTCTTTTTCCACCAGATAAGTTAGCAACAAGCATGCCGTACTGAACGAGAATCCGGAAAACCTGAATAAAGCCCGGAGCAACACTCCAATGACCAGTAATTACACTTGCTAATCTGTCTGCCGATCGACCAACTATATGACTGTATTTAAAGGGATTTATTTTCAATGTGGCCGTGGGAACTGGACCTGAAATCCTTCAATAGTATGAATTGAGCTTCTTAATTAGTGGTGTTTATCGATCCTGACGGGATACATAAACCAGCCTGTGGTGCGCAAACTGTGTCGTTATTGCAACAGATAGCGGTGTTATGGAGTGATTTTGCAACAGTAAATGGAAACTTCATTTATCGGGATAACTGGTAACTGGGGTCAGAGCACTTTGGATAATACGACCGCAATTCCCCATTCCCCTGCGACCCCAGGATTCCTCTGTTTAGTGTCTTTTGAACAAGAACTCACTTTCACATTGGATGTCTATCTATAGAATGTGTGCGTAATTATAGATATCTTGCACAAGTGCTCACTTTCACATTAACTGACTGCAGGAAGTATGTTATTAGAAAAAACCATTGCATTAATATCAGAGGAAATCTCCCCCCTGGGTCACCATACAAAGACTTGGGTCACCGTACAAAGACACAGACAGCGAGATATTTTATCATAACTTCTTTTTCATCACCAAAAGGACAGCAATTCAAATTTAACAACCTCGTAAAGTGTCTCTCCGAGCCATTTTACGTATGGCGATCACGCCCCTGGCGTGGCCCCCGGGAAATACGCTTTGCGCATATCCTGCTTGATGGACTTTTAGCGAGTCCATCCAATTTGAGCATTTGAAAGTACAATTTTGTGAAGTTTACTTCACTAATAAGTATTATCACGCAAACTTATATTATCTGGATTTGTCCTGTCTGTTACCCAGATAATGGCGACTGAAAATTTCAAACACCGCAATTCCAGACCGGAGGGCAGCAACTCGAAAGGGAGGGTTGGATGAACGGGAGAGGAGCATTACGCGCTTTACTTATCAGTTTCACCTGCTTCTTACTATTCCAGTTATCGTTTCAGAACTCAGCGTTAGCCGACTCGACTTACCGTGTATCGGGTGAAACCAGAACGGTACTCGAGTCATATGATGGCCCCACGGGCAATGCCGCGTTTCCTGTGTACCAATATATCCTCCTGAGGATGAATAAAGGCACAGGAAACAATAGCGAGAAAGTGCGATTATATGGTCGCCTGGCAGGAGACATCAACGATGAAGTGGATGCTGACAGCAGGATTTACTACGCCTACTATGAGAAAAAGGGATTCTGGGGCGACACGGATATAAGATTGGGAAGGCAGTGGATAAATTCCGTAGCAGGCTCACCGATACTGGATGGTTTCCAGGTATCAAAGCGCAAGGTTGGAAGTATTAAATTCTCATTATTCGGTGGTGGATTTGTCACCCTGGAAGATGACGATTCCAATGATTATGTATGGGGTTTTTCTGTTGGTGAACAGGTTCTGGAAAACACCGACCTGTCGCTGAGCTACATGCAGAAGAGGGCTGGAGGCGACCTGGCCAGGGAGTATCTGGGGTTATCTGGTGTGACGAGGGTTGCCAGGAAAGGCTCCGCGTACGCTGAGGCACAGTATGATATGCTTTCAGAGATTTTCGGTTACTATCTCGCGGGGGTAAGGTTGTCTCCTAATTCCAGATGGACGGTTAAAGCCGAATACTCGGGTTCAAATCCCGTTTTCGATTCCACATCCATTTATTCCGTGTTCTCAGTTGATGAATACAGGGAGTTATCCCTGAGCGCGGACTACCGCTTGGACAGAAATTGGACGATCTTCAGTAATTACAGAAAAGAGTATTATACGTCTTTTGAGGACGCGGACGTGATTGAAGCTGGATTTGATCTCTTTCGGCCGGCCGGTGTGGGGGGTTACCTTGTTGCCGTGCTCCGTAATGGAGACGAGGATCTAAGCGGCATTAAGGGTAATGTGCGAATTTCAAAATTCCATGGTATAAGACTTGATCTCGGTGCGGAGATCGATGTCTACAACAGAACCGACGATGATCTGGACGATACAACCGCGAAACGATTCTGGGCCGCAGGAGAGAGAAAAATCGCTGAAGATCTTGATTTAAGTGTAAAGGTAGAGAGGGTGGAAAGTATGCGCTATGACTACTATAACCGCGGGCGTGTCAGCCTCCGCTACGTATTCTAACGGGAGATAGCATGAGACTCCAAATAGCCTTTATCGCTTTGTTGCTCCTTATTTTGCCTTTATCTTCAAATGCTGGTGCGGAAGATAGTGATCGCGTATTCGAACATCAAGTTCACCTGGAGGAGAACGAACCGGAATGCGCAACATGTCATCTTTCCACCGATCTGGACGTCGTTCCCTCCCTTGAGCGCTGTCAGGACTGCCATGAGTCCGAGTTCATCGATGGAACCGAAATCCCCGGACGCACCACCCACGACAGCTTCTGGTACAGGGATCATAAATCCTCTGCCAGGGAAGAAAACAGCAATTGTACATCATGCCACAGTGAACCTGAATGTCTCGATTGCCATAAAGCCGGGTTCGCGGACGAGCAAGGGATGATAAACGTGCACCGCAGTGATTTCAGAGTAACACACCCGATTATGGCAAGAGAGGACAGCCAAAGCTGCAATGTATGTCACGAGGAGCAGCGGTTCTGCAATAGCTGCCACGAGGATTTTTCTCGGGATGATCTTGCCTTCGCTTCGCACAGGAGAGGTTTCAGTGACCTGTCCGCCGGATTGGTAACTCATGAAACTTTTTCAACGTCGGATTGCCAGACATGCCACCCTAATTCCGTACTGCCAAGTCATATTTGGACCAGTGATCATGCCAGGGAGGCAAGGAGAAGTCTTCCTACATGTCAGTCCTGCCATCCCCAGGCGGAAGTGTGCTTGACTTGCCACAGCGCGCGCGAGGGTCTAATGGTCAATCCACATCCCGAAAACTGGAACGATATCAAGGACATTCTAACTGGGGCAGGCGGTGGCAGTACTTGCCGTCGCTGTCATTAAAAAGGAGGCCTGTTAATGTCTCGAAATTTCAAGATCAAAATCGTATTTAGTCTAAGTCTGCTGCTGATCTTTACCCTCGCAGCCGGGTGCGGCACCGCGCTTAAAGAGAGTGGAGGAGACCAGACAGGCTCCGGAGATGGGATAGCCGCTACGGCGGAATATGTCGGTCTGGACAACTGCTATACTTGCCACAACCAGACGAAATTCGGAAAGTGGATGGATAGCCGCCATGCCAACTTCGAGCCGGACGACTTGCTGCGGGTGGACTATACTACCATGCAAGCCCCTGGCTCGACCTATGAGTATGGGTATGACGAGATTGATGGTGACCCGAACCGGGCCTCCTGCGATCCCTGCCATACCGGGGCGGATGACGGTGGAACCATCCTTGACATCAATTGGAACGGCGATGTGTTCGTCAACCCCAATATCGGACAGATAAGCCGTCCCGTTATCAGTTGTGAGGCCTGCCATGGAGGCGGCAGCCTTCACTACGGCGTAGGCGCCCTGCCGTATCCCCAGCCGGCATTCGACCAGTGTACGAATTGCCATGACTTTAACGAGGACGATGACGGTTATGGGCATCACATCGCTGATAGTTACAGGTACTGGGCCAATGCTGCCGGCGACAATCCCCATGAGGGTGCTGCTGACGCTGATCCCTCCGTAGCGAGTACGACCATCGCCTCGGTAGCCTTCTCAGTGACGACCCTGCCGGCTTCCGGTCACACTTCATGGGGCGGCTCCTACGCAGGACCATATTCTTTCTCGGGTAACAGGACCATTAGGGACACACACTTCAACGAGATTTGGATCAAGGAGGACGACAAGGTGACCCAGTTCACCGTAGCCACCGCCAAGCTCGGGTACGTCAATCTCGACGACGATTCCCCCAACACGGGAATGGTGAACTCGGATGACGACGAGTCCTGCACAGCGAGCTGCCACGGCGCTCACGATTTTGACCTGACTATAAACAACCAGTGGGCCGCAGGCGCCCATAACCCGGTACCAGAGGGTCCAATTATAGACGACGGCGGAGATCCCGTACCTACAGGTCCTGCTAATTGGGGCGCTGTTGATCACGGTGGCTTTAGTGCCAGCTGTCAACGATGTCATACCTCCATGGGCTTTGCAGAAATGGCACCATTGTCCAACGGCAGCACTACCCTGACCCCGGATGATGCCGACGGTTTTATCACCTGTAACGCCTGCCACGACGGCATAAACAATCCCACTGCCGCCGACAAGCACCTGAGGTTCACGGACGATGTGTACCTGTTCAATAATGACGGATCAGTCATTACAACAGTGGACGCGGACAACAGCGCCGTGTGTATTTACTGCCACCAGGGCCGCGAAGATCCATCTCGCGTCGACGGCACCAGATTCCGCAACATGCACTACCTGCCTTCCGCTTCGGTGCAGTATGCCGTGAAGGGCTACGAATACGCCGGGACCTATGGTACTTACGTGGGTCAGCAAACAGCCCACGCTGATACGGCCGGGAACTGCGTAGGATGCCACATGGAAGACTCCCTGGTAGACGAACTCATCGGCGGACATACATTCTATCCGGCTTACGGTACTACTGATAACGTTACAACATGTGATACCGCTGGCTGCCACTCCGGCATCACTGTCTTTGATGACATCAACGCCGCAGGAGATTGGGACAGTAATGGCAGTACGGAATCGGCCGAGCTTGAGATCGCCGGTCTTCGGACGACCCTTCTCGCTGCCATCGAGGCCTACAACATGAATCCCGTTGACTCCACCATGGATGTTTACTACCAGGCGGGCTATCCCTATTTTGTGCTTTCCGATGCCAATCAAAGTTGGGATCTGCCTCTGGCCGCCGCTGCCTACAACTGGCAGTTCATTTACAAGGATCCGGGTGCTTACGCCCACAACGGCAAGTACGCTGCCCAGCTCCTGAGAGACTCTATTGAGGACCTCACGGGATCCGCTATAGGCGGTACCAGACCATAGGGGTTGAGCACAACAAGAACCGAAATTAATTACATCATCAAGAAACGTATGAAGGCGCCCTTAAAGGCGCCTTCATACGTTTTTCGTCCTGAGAGGATTGGGGTCAGAGCACTATACTGAACACTCTACTAAAATATACACGTTGGTCATTGGACGTTGGTCGCACCAAACCCCCTCCTCCCTCTTCCCTTCTCCCTGTTTTAAATAAGGATACAGGACACTCCTTGATTTTCCAGAACTTAACCTATAGTGTTTCTGCCAAGGTGCCGTAAGTTGTACGGCACCAGGGGTGTGGTAATCTCCACGGGTTTTTCAAATGATCCCTGGTTTCGAGCTAGTGAACTCCTACATCGCCCTCGTAGCGGTCCTGGTGAACCTCACCCTGGCCGCATGGGTCGTTCTGCGCTCAACACGCAACCTTATCTATACAACATTCATGTTCACCTGCTTCTCCGTAGCATTTTGGAACTTTAGCGATTTCATGATATATGCCACAGGCCACGGCCTATGGCTCCCAGCGGGTACTATTCATCCAAGCGCGTGGAAGTATTACGGCACCACAGGGTCGGCAATGGCGGTGGGTTTCCTGTTCCACTTCATGTGTTCCCTGGTGAGAGGCGCCCGCAGAAGGTACGAATGGATCTTGCTGGCGTATGTTGCCTCTGCTTTCTTCGCAGTTACCTCCCCCATGGCCATCTACTACGAACCGGTACGAAACTTTGTTGACGGGACTGCCTGGAACGTCTTTTTTGCTATTACCCTGGTTCCATTTATCATAGGGGGCCTGATAATGCTGACTGTCTCCATGACGCGTGCCCAGTCGGCAGATGAGAAGAGTCGATGGATCTTTACAATAATTGCTATCGTGATCACTTTTGCAGGTGGTATGACCGACCTGGTCCAAAAGCTTCAATTTCCTGTACCGCCCCTGGGACACATCGGTTCGGTACTAGGTCCCAGCATCCTCGCCATAGGCATTGTCAGGCACAGGCGTGTATTTGATGTCCTCACCAGGACCAGGGTGAAACTTGGAGCAATGAGTGAGATGGCCGCCGGGATCGCGCACGAGATCCGAAACCCCCTCACTGCCATCAGGGGCGCTGTAAAACTCCAGGCCGATGAACTCGCAGAGGGCAGTTGGGATGAGGCAAAGAGATACCAGGGCATTATAGCTGACGAGATAAGGAGGCTGGACGATATACTGGGTAGCTTTCAGGATTTCACCCGTCAGATAAAACTGACCAGGGAGATCCGTTCAATTAACGAGGTGGTGGAAAGAACCATTGCCATGGCCGCGATGGAAGGGTTGAACATTCAGATAACACCCGACCTGGGAAACGGGATCCCGGAATGTGAAATTGACCCGTCGCTCCTGCGTCAAGTCTTTATCAATCTTGTCCTGAATGCTTCAGATGCCTGTGAAGACGGCGGCGAACTTCAAATCTCAACTACCTGGGAAGCTCCGCGGGTGGTGATCAGCTTTCAGGATAACGGCCCGGGGATACCAAAGGAACTGCATAACCGGATTTTCGAGCCATTTTTTACAACCAAAACAGAGGGAATAGGCGTAGGCCTGCCGATCTGCAGAAGGATCATCGATGCCCATGACGGAAGGATCAAAGTTGTAATGGATACCAGCAAAGGGGCTCATTTCAAGATCTTTCTCCCCGGCCCCAATTAGTTAACAGGTTGAATGACTGGAATATTGATCAGTTCAAGGAGGGTTCCATGGATGCAGTACATGAAAATAGTCACCTGATCCTGGTAGTGGATGATGATCCGAACATCTGCGCTGTCCTTCAGGGGCTTCTGGTCCGGAAGGGATTCTCATGTATAACAGCTTCCGACGTCGACCAGGCCGAGCGGATCATAGAAAAAGAAAACCTTGCCAGTGTCATCACCGATCTCAAGATGCCGGGCCGTAGCGGAATGGATCTGATAGATATTTGCCGACGGGAAAAACCGGGCGTGCCGGTGATCATGATCACAGCCCACGGGGATGTGGACACTGCTGTTCAGGCTATGAGAGCTGGTGCCTACGATTTCATTACGAAACCCCTGGATGAAACAGAGCTTCTCAACGTGGTCAGAAAGGCCTTAGGAGAGGCAGAGGCTAACAGGGATCTGGTATCAACTTTCTTCGAGGACTCTGAAGAACCCTTCCCTGGATTTGTGGGCGCGTCACCTGCTTTTGCCGACATTATCAATACGATCAAAAAAATCGGTCCCACCGATTCCTCGGTGCTTATCACCGGTGAAACGGGTGTGGGTAAGGAGCTTGTAGCAAGAGCCCTTCATTTGACCAGCAAACGAGCAAAAAAACCGTTCATTAAGGTCAACTGCGCGGCTATCCCTGAGACCCTTGTAGAAAGCGAACTGTTCGGACACGAAAAGGGGGCCTTCACGGGAGCAGTCGTGAGTAAACCGGGGCGTTTTGAGCTTGCCGACGGCGGTACACTCTTTCTGGACGAGATCGGTGAAGTGCCCCTGCACGTACAGGTCAAGCTGTTGACAGCCTTGCAGGACCACTCCTTCGAAAGGGTGGGCGGGATCAGCACGTTGAATGTAGATCTTCGTATTGTTGCGGCAACGAACCGTGACCTTGCAGCCGACATCGAGGAGGGCAGATTCCGGTCGGACCTTTACTACAGACTCAATGTAGTTCCCATCCATGTCCCACCTCTCCGGAGCCGGATCGAGGACATGGATCTTCAGATAAACTATTTCCTGGAAAAGTTCGGTGAAAGACACGGCAGACCCAATGTTTCCCTGGCCCCCGAAGTCATGACCGCATTCGCCGCGTACCAGTGGCCAGGTAACGTCCGCGAACTGGAAAATATCGTGGAGAGAATGATCCTTCTTTCCGAGGGGGATGTCCTTGGTCCCGAACTCCTGCCGGCAGAGATCGGACAGACAGAACAGGTGACTTCTGACAGCGGCTCACTGACCGATACTGTCGATGGCCTCACAGCGGCGACAGAAAAACAGATGATAATGAACGCCCTTAAAAAAACAGGAAACAACAGGACCAAAGCCGCTGAACTGCTGCGCGTCAGCCGCAGGACCTTACAGAACAAGATCAAGAAATACGAACTGTAGGTAAGTCAGTCGAAGTGCGTGGTCGAAGTCGAAGTTCTTCACTACAGAGTCACAGAGACGTTCAGAGGAGATGCAGTCAGAGTACCTCTTTCAGAATATTTTGAGTATCAAGGATATGGTAAGCACCGATGGTGTATCATGCATGCTTCCTCACCTATTCCCTAAAACCTTTCGGTCACACCCGACCCTGATCAATATCTCCTCATCTGCTCTCCTGGGCCGAGCACTGATACCCCTCCCCCCACTTTGTTGTGAAGCAAAAGTCCATGATATTTTCGAAGTAAGAGCCAAATAGCGGAGGAGAGATGCCGGACCCTATGAGGGCTTTTTCCATATTTGTTGTGTCAAATTCCCTTTCTATGCACATATATGGCTGAAAATACTTTAACTTTTCCAAGGACTGCCTGCGCTTTGCGGGCAGCAATTTAAAAACTGTATCCGCTAGCAGGGGCGGCACGAACCTGATTTTTTTCATGCTGTATGACGGTGATTTCCTCTCGAAATAATCAATCCCCCTTTCCAGGATCTCTCCAACCGTTGTGGAACATTTCCTTCCAGCTGCGATGTGGAAAGTTCTACCCAACGGATTTGTTGTCTTTAACAGGATGTGCTTTAAAGTGTCTGCCACGAAATCCAGGGGAACCACGTCCAGGGGAACCTCGGCAGAGCCCGGCACGAATTTTATTGATCCCCGGTAGAGCCACTTGAGCGGTGCATAAAGAACGTTGAACGCCAGTGTCCTTCCCGTTAAGGAACCGCCCGTTACAACGCTCGGCCGGAGAATAATAATAGGCAGTTCTTCAGTCATCTCTCTTACAACCTGTTCCGTCTCCCATTTGGTCTGCTGATAGGTGTTGGAAAAACCGGGGTCTCTTATCAATTCATCCTCGAGTATTGTGCCCTCTCGGTTTCCGCAAACGTAAGCTGTGCTTACATGGGCAACCCGCTTAAGGTTTCCCCTCTCTTTTGCCATTCTCGCCAGTGCCATTACGTTCAGGGTTCCCTGATAGTTTATTGCTCTTGCCTCATCTAGGTCCATGTTGAACTTTGTGACAGCCGCGCAGTGAACAATGTGACTCAGGTTCCCAGATAAGGCTTTGAAGGTCGACTCATCAAGACCCAGGCGATCCATTGTAATATCTCCACAATAGACGCTGATCCGATCTCTGACCCGGGGAAAATCCAATTCGGGTGAGAGGATGTTAAATGTACTCTCTACTCGATCCATGGCCTCAGCTTTTGACGCCGCTCTTATCAATAATAAAACATGGGCATCGGGTTCGTCCCTGAGGATCCGGCATGCTGTTTTCCCGCCTATATTTCCTGTACTACCCGTTATAAAGATCCTGTTTTTCATTTTCGACCTCCTTTGCCCTCATGCGTTACAAAGCGTGTGCCACATGTGCCGGCATTCGCAAAATGTTCGTAACTATTTGATACTTATGTATTTATTGTTATTGAAAGGTCAGGTACCAGCAGGGCTGTGTGAAGGGAATTTCGCGGGATCCTTAGGTCAGCGTGAAAGGGACTTCACATCGTCTCTGCCTGTGGTTGATGGGGAACAACAAACCGGGAATCAGGCTACCCACCTTTTAATAATCTACTGTGCACGTCCCTGCCCATACAGGGGAACCCGGACAGACTCGAAATATTTTTCACTTCAAATACAGACACTTAGAGGTCACCTCTGCCTGCCCTCTCATGGCACACCCCTTGAATTTCCCCTTGGTAAAGGAGGTGGATCATGAAAAAGACACTCAGTTGTTTACCTGTTTTAGTTGCAATCCTTCTATTTCTCCCTGCCGCTGGAAATGCGAAAGCCCCTATGTGGATGATCGACCAGTATATTGATGTGTACTCCGGACAGGCCAATTATCAGGACAAGGAGGTAACGGCAACCGTAACCGATGTGTTCGTAATATGGGCTACGGAGGAGACAGCTTCCAGAACTGTCTCTTTTTCAAATTCCAACGTATTTGGGGGAAGGTGGGGTTGCTGGTTCAGGGATTATCCACGATACGGTCTTGCCGTGGACCTGTCCTTCCTTGATATCAGCGGACAGGACGTTGAAATCAGCGCCATGCCGTTATCGCTAATGATGTTTTACAGACATCCATGGTTGACCAGCGAAGAATACACCAACGGCAGGATACAGCCTTATATAGGTCTTGGTTTATCATTAATCTCAGCCAATATCTCGGCGGACTTCACGCCGGACATTTCCAGAAAAGTTGATGGTAGTGCCAGCGGTACAGGCATTGACTTCAGAACCGGAATCAGATTTCACGTGAGCAAGAAGTTTGGGATTTTCGCTGAACTGCGACATCTGGACGGTAGCATAAGAATCGATGATGAACCCACTCCTTTCGTGTTTCTTGGAGCGGAAACGCTCGAAGAGGCAAGTACAAGTATAAGCTCTCAACAGGTCCTGGTTGGGATTTCGATAAAGCTGTGAGGATGAGAGTGATGGGGTCAGAGCACTTATTATTCAGGTGTTCAACGTCTAGCGTTTAAGGTTCAACGTTGGCCTAACAATGAACAACAGGATCACGAAGGCGGGTAAACGACGGGAGTATGGCCCACCAGAACCAGACGCGCATTTAGGTTCACACCTGAACACTGAATATGCGCATCGCCCTTCCCATAATTAGCTGCACAACCAGGCATCCCCTTCATAAAGCCCTGCAAACACAAGCACTTACAACCTATTTTTTCATCAGAGGGAACTGGCAGCCTTCTTGCGATACAGGAAACAAGTCGTTTCAAGTCCAGGAGGAAAGTTTCTCTTTTCGTGAGAGGTAATTGCTTCCTCCAACTCGCGAGTAGACTTGGGAAAAAGCCCCAACCTGCGATGAGGGACATCATGCTCGAGTCGCAGGAGAGGGGAAACGTTTAGCCTGTTAAGGAGGTGTAAAATGGGTAAAAGAGTTTTTGATTCAGTTGCAATTGTACTGGTTGTGACTGCAATGGCGATAGCGGCAGTTGGATGTGCTACTCCACCGCAGAAGATAGCTGCCACTTATGTGTCGCCGATGCAGTTTCAGAATTTGGAGTGCGATCAGATCATTGCAGAAATGGAGCGGGTAAACAGAAGGTGTGGCGAACTATATATGAGCCTCAAAAAGACCGCTGATACAGATAAAAAGCAAATGGGAGTGGGGATGATCCTGTTCTGGCCCGCTCTGTTTGCCCTCGAGGGCGGTGATGGACCCGAGGCTACAGAGTACGCAAGGCTCAAGGGTGAGCGTGAGGCACTGGAAAAAGCCGGAATCCAGAAAAAGTGTGATACCAGTCTTTTTCCTCCTCGAATTGAGAAGAGCCTGGAGGAGAAGAAAAAGAAAAAGCCGTCAAAACCTTCCAAAGCACCCGCAGAAAACAAGAACGATAGTGAAATCAGCTAACCTCAAACCAAAGGGGGCTTCGGCCCCCTTTGCTTTATCCCGTTGAAACTAGTGTATTCTAAAGTGCTCTGACCCCAGCACCCTTCAGCACCCTTTCGGAGCGGAAACGCTCGAAGAGGCAAGTACAAGTATAAGCTCTCGGCAGATCCTGGTTGGGATTTCAGTAAAGCTGTGAGGATGAGAGTGGTGGGTTCTTAGGTCCTTTTAAATCTATCTGCCTAAAAGTCCCAGGAACTGCGCTATGCCGAAAAGAATGACGATCGGCGCCAGGATCTTGAGCTTGGTCTCCCACCTTGATCGCCAGGCTTCCCATTTTACGGGATCTTTGGACGGATTATATCGTCCAGTGGCCATCAGGTAGGCAACAACTCCGCCAACTATGGTCAGGGTTGATCGCCACTATTCCCTCCTGTTGCTGTTGAGAAATTGAGGTAAAACACGGAATAAGATTACACCCTTTTAGCTTTGACTAAAAGTCGAGATACGACCCGAAGGTTTCCTGGGTTGATAATGAAGCTGGGAGATCAGAAATTTGCGCTTTTCTTGTGAATCCTGTCGAGCTTTTTCCTGTCATTGCTATCTAATACCTTTTTCCGCAGCCTGATCGAGGTCGGAGTCAGCTCCACCAGTTCGTCATCATCGATATATTCCATGGCCTGTTCCAGGCTCAGGGTTTGAGGAGGTGTCAGGCGGATGTGGTCATCGCTTCCCGCCGCCCTCATGTTGGTCAATTTTTTTCCTTTGCCGGGATTGACCACCAAATCGTTCTCCTTGCTGTTTCGTCCGATAATCATACCCTCATACACCTCAACCCTCGGACCGACAAAGAGGACTCCCCGTTCCTGCAGGTTAAAAAGAGCGTAGGCGGCAGTCTCCCCTTTCTCCATGGCGATCAGGGAACCGTTCTTCCGTCCGGGGATGAGACCTTTATGGGGCGCGTATTCGTGGAAGGTGTGGGTCATCAGTCCTGTACCCCTGGTGTCGGTAAGGAACTCCGATCTAAAACCGATGAGACCTCTGGCGGGAATAACGTATTCCAGGCGGTTGATGCCGTCCATTGGCTGCATCGAGACCATCTCGGCCTTACGCATTCCCAGTTTTTCAATGACCGTTCCCTGATATTCCTCCGGAACTTCTACCAGCAGGTATTCCATAGGCTCGCAGAGCTTGCCGTCTATCTCACGAAAGATAGCCTCAGGTTTGGAAACTGCCAGTTCATAACCTTCCCGGCGCATGTTTTCGATGAGGATTGAGAGGTGCAGTTCTCCGCGGCCCGACACCTTGAACGAGTCGGGACTTTGGGTCTTCTCCACGCGAAGTGAGATGTTAGTCCTCAATTCCCGGGACAACCTCTCAAATATCTGCCGGGAGGTGACGAACTTCCCTTCTTTTCCGGCCAGGGGAGATGAATTGACCATGAAATTCATGGCCATCGTCGGCTCGTCAATGGATACGTAGGGAATCGCCTCCGGACATTCGGTGGAGGCAAAGGTTTCACCGATGTCAACCTCCTCAAAGCCGGCCAGTGTCACGATGTCCCCGGCTACAGATCCTGCCAGTTCAACCTGCTTCACCCCTTCAAATCCAAGAATCTTGGAAACCTTGCCAGTCAGCACGCGGCCGTTCTGTTTAACCAGGGCGACATTGTCACCGGTATTCACACGTCCGCTGAAAATTTTCCCTGTAGCGGTTCTGCCGATGTAGTCGTCGTAGTCGATATGGGCTACGAGCATCCGGAAGGGAGCTTCCAGATCACCTTCATAGGGGGGGACGTGGTCTCGGACCGTCGAAAAGAGCGGCTCCAGGTCTGTTGACTGATCCTCCAGTTCATACTTTGCGTATCCGTCTCGGGCGCTGGAATAGACAACC
>Ga0255053_10000584_pt1 | contig 20276 bp, 27 predicted proteins | sample JV7_2_22_MG_FD_188635 | JGI IMG/M metagenome (GOLD analysis project Ga0255053, IMG submission 188635) | Seawater microbial communities from Jervis Inlet, British Columbia, Canada - JV7_2_22 | ecosystem: Environmental > Aquatic > Marine > Inlet | place: Canada: British Columbia | collected... | reverse complement strand
AGTGATTATGGTACAGGGTATGAGTATGTTAAGTTGAACGATATACCTGGTAAGAAAGTAAATCATTATAATGTTTCGTATAAAAGCTCGAGAATGAATCTTTTTAAATAAAGATATATACTAAGATATGGTATACATAGTAACACCTTGTAGCAGGCCTGAGAACCTATTACAGATAAAAGAGAGTATTCCTGAAGAATGCAAGTGGATAGTTGCATATGATGATAACTGCGACACTCATATAATGTTAGATGGGGTTATCGATTACATTGGATTGAATATAAAAAATTCGCCATATGGTCACACTATCCGAAATTGGGTATTAGATAACTATAAGTTCGAGGATGGTGATTGGATATATTATCTTGATGACGATAATATAGTAAAAGAAGATTGGTATAAACATATAGTCGACTATCTTAACTCAGACGCTGCAATATTGACCTGGGGTCAAGTATATGAAAATGGAGAAGAAAGATTAGGTCCTAATTCAAATCCAGAACCTTTTAAAATAGACACTGCATGTTTCATGGTAAATTGGAAACACGTAAAGGATATTAGATGGGGTGTCGCTAGTGAAAGTGATGGACAATATGCGCAAGATTGTGCCGAAGGCCGGTTAATAATGATTCACCATGATCTTTGTTACTATAATTACATAAGTGGAAGAAAACACCCTCTAGAAGAAATATAATGGCTAAGCTAATAGGCAAAACAACATGGAGAAATCTTTATTATTATTTGAGGCATGAATTTAAAAAAACGTGGGAAGCTTATGCTATTATAGCAGGAGGAACCTTCTTGGGTATACTCCTCCTTATTCTTTGGATAACATATGCTGATTGGTCATACGGATCAACATACAAAAATTTAGTTAAATGAATATAGAATCTATATCACAAGAAAGCCAAACTATAGCAGTGCATAAGGAAATAGAATCTTCATCTTTAATGGAAGCTAAAGAATTGCAAGATATTGATATAATTAAACGTATAGACGAGACTCAAGAATTTAACGCGATACTGGATGGTGAAGTGTTGGTAAACCATGGTGGCTTCTTTGATCTTTATGTCTAAATTTAGATTGATTATCTTTCGGTACTATATTATAATATAAGAATGGAACTTGTAGAAGCAAACCCAAATGATGATGAGTTAAGGGCAAAGCTATTTGAATGCCAATGTGGCTCGCATTTCATGAAGGCGTTTAAATGGGTGAATGATGATATGTTACAAGTAGAACTTTTTAGTAATGCTCAAGAAGAATATAAAGAAGTTGTATATGATCTTTACTTTACCAAAGACCAAGCTTTAGAGTTATCAGACTCTTTAAGAGAATTTTTCAATGTCAAAACCATTAACAGTGTTCATGATCCTGAAGAACAAAAATACTGGCCAACAGAATGCGGGTAAAATATGACATATTACCCGTTGATTGGGATGAAGATGATTATACAGTATGGTTCTGGCGTTGGCGCGGCGACCGAGCAAGTGAACGGCGTGGTCTGCAAAACCATCGACGCAGGGGGCGGTACCCTGGCCGCGCTCCAATTTATAAAAAGAAATGAAAAATACGAAGAATGATATGCCAATGCCGTCTGTTTGGGTAATATTGACATTGCCTTTTCAGTTAATATGTATTTTAATATGCTCTTTTATTGAAACCATAAAAGAAGAATTTAAAAAATGAATGTTATCTATGATCTTATAACGCACGGTGGTGGTGATATTACTTCTGGCCAGATAATATGTAATAATTGTGAAGATGCTGAGATAAGATACTCATGTGAGATGATAGAAAACGGTGATCACGTGTTAGATATCGGCGGAAACATAGGATTACATACTATCAACTTTGCAAAGCACTTAGTTCCTAATGGTAAACTTGTTGCTTTCGAGCCAATGTCTAAGAATTATGATGTTTTATGCCAAAATGTAAAGAAACATAACTTAGAAAACAATGTATTAGCTATAAATGCTGCTGTAAGTCATGAATCTAAACAATCTCAATACATAATTAACCCTAAAAATATGGGTGATTGTAGGGGTCACGTGTTTGAAAATGAATTATTTGAAGAAGAAACTGTTAATCAAACAACTTTAGACGACTTTTTTGCTAATAATAACACTATTGGCATTGAATGGAACAAGATAAAGTTCATAAAAATGGATACTCAAGGCTCAGAAATAAGCATTTTACAGGGAGCAAGTAATTGTTTTAAGGAACCTTTCAATGGAACCATATTTTTAGAGTATGCTCCTTATTGGTTACATAATAATAACCAAGATATTAATTGGTTTTTTGATTTTATTAAGGAACATATGTTTTCCGTGTTTAAAATTCCTCTTGATTCTAATGTAAATAACAGGCCTATTGTTAATCCCTCTTCAATTGAAGAGATAAAAGATTATTATTATGAATGTTACAAAAAAGATACATATTGTAATCTTATTTTAAAACGTACTCCAAGTGGGCCTACTAGAAAATTTTCAATAACTAATGCTTTTACTCCTTGATAAAAGAATAATCTACATCATTATTCTTTGCATTAATATCCAAACAATAGTTACTAATAATATGATGTTAATTACCCAAAATTCATAATCAGGTTCTTCTGGTTCCATTTAATGTAGGTATACAGATATCTATATTATGGTTTAAACTGCAGGAGACAAAAGATCTCCATTGGAGAACAACCATTACACTCTATGATCGTAACCGATAGAACCAGACCCGCTAACATCTGAAGTAGGTGCAGGGGTAGAACGATCAGCTTCAATTGATCCAGACCCAGTAGGTTCTGCACCACCACTTGGAGCTGAGGTTGTCTCAGGGGTGTTGCTAACGCCTCTATGCTCATAACCGATAGATCCTGAACCACTGGGAGCTGAAGTAGAATCAGGTGTTGTATAAAATTCTTCTGACATGATAAGAATATTTAATGCTCGCGGTAAGAAAAAAGGCGATCCGAAGATCGCCTTGATGTTAACTTATAGCTCTGAACAAGTTCTATCCAACCGTTCCTTCAGCCGTTACTTTCAAATTAGCAAGTTTCCAGCCACCACCATCACCGCATAAAGTACCATGACTACAATCTCCACCACAATCTTTATACCAATGTGGATCATTTACACCTGGTGACCAATCACCATGATAAGAAGGAGTGAACCACCAACCAACTTCCATAGCATCTTTCAACTTACTCATATCTAATGTATCACTACCAGGGTAAGCTGGTTCATTCATATCAAATACTGTAACAGGGTCTCCTCCACCTTGAGAAAGTGTTATGGTCATATTAGTATAGTCAGCATTAAAGACTACTTCCATATGGAATGATTTATTTGGATCAATTTTACCTACCAAATCATGCACACCTGGCGAACCAGCTGCAGCTTGCATTTCATCCCATTCCCAACATTCTGTATTAGCTGCATCAGTAAACGAAACTTCGTATCTTTGAGGTCCCTGTTTATCATCTGCTAAATGTAAAGTATGTTGAAACATTTTTTGTCCGTTAGTTTCTATGAAGTCGATTTCATTACAAAACGGGCATGGGTAACCTGGATCGCCTGGTTTGGGTTCAAATTCAGCATCACAATAGTTACCATTTCCTTTAGGCTGTTTGTCACTTGTAACAGCATAAAAAGCTGCATTCAACCAATCACCAGTAAAGCCTGATCGTTGAGCAAGACCTGATAAATCAAGATCAGCTTCTATTTTAGAAATATTTTTATAACCTAACTTAGAACAAGCTCTTCCTGCTTTTACGTTTCCTGCAGATCCAAAACTTACTCCACCTGTGCTTATTTCTGGATCTGTTCCGCAGTTGTTATAATCGACTTCAAAATCGACATCATATTCTTGTCCATCAGGATCGTCATCCCCTACTTGCGGGAAACTACCTACCCAATAAACATAAGCTTCTGCATTGGGGTCTTCTGAATCAGTTTCAAAATCAATTCCATCACCAGCAACATCTCTAATATAGACGTTACCTGGACCAACTAATGTTGCATTTACTGATGTAGTGTATACACCCCATCCTTCAGTTAAGGGAAGGTGACCTATTCCGTTTTCAAAAATTATACTTTGACTGACATGTTCTTCCATGATGTCACTATTTATGTTATAATAGCGGTTAAAAAAAGAGCCCCCTAAGGGGCTCTTCGATTATTTTCTGATAATGTAATTATTATCTGGTTGCTTTATTATAATAGTTCCTTTAAAGCTTTGAGGAATCGGTAACTTCCAATCTATCTCAGGTTTTGACTTTAAAGCTCTGTCATTTATTTTATGAGGTATATAATAAGGCCTATAATATCTAATTACAATCTCATCTCCCTTTCATTCACCAGGCTTACCACGGCGTCTACGCTCGCCTTTACGCTCGTTATCGAGCTGTTTCTTGCGATCATTTTTAAACACCCCGTCTTTGCCTAGCTCCTTTAAACGAGCTCCGATTTCTTCACGATGTTTCTTAGATGCATCTCCATGTGACTTTCTCAACTCTCCAAGAGCTGCTCTAAGCTTAGCTATTACATCATCGTCACCAGACTTCTTTAACTTCTCCCAAAGAGCTCTGCTCTTCTTCTTAAGTTCTGTTTCCTTACCTCTCCACTCTTTTACGAGCCCGGCAAGTTTATCATCAGAACGAACTAGCTTTCCAAATGATTTACCTCGAGAGCTGTTTTTGCCGCCACCGACTTTAGAACCGCGTTTCTTAGCATCTTTCTGCTTTTCTGCGCGTTTCTTTTTAGCTTCTTCGAATCGATTCTTTAGTGGTACCACTAAAATATCTCCTCCGTTAGGGCCTATTCCCGGGCCTATATTCTTAGAAGGTTTCTTTCCATCGCGATGAGTAACTTTATCTTTACCCTTCGGTCCCTTATCAGATTTTAAATCTGTAGTGTTGCCGGCAACACATATATCAGATTTTACCTGTGCGTTAACTGAAGTCGCTACCGCTAGCGTAACTGCTAGAGCGACTACTTTGATTAATGTTTTCATTTTTTTCCTTTTCTATTAGGGTAACAAGCAGACAATCTTGTACCCCTAGACACAAATACTTAATCGGCTTGTTCTTTAGATTCGTTTTGATAAATATACACCATGGCGTCTGTATAACCTTTTATGTAGTCGTCACTTTCCTGATCTGTCAAATAGTATGTCGTTATACTCCCTAAAATTAATCCAAATATTAAACCTGTAAAAATCATAACTAGTTTATTAAAAACCATATGATTGACTTTAATTAATAATTGTTCTTTAGTCATCACTAATTATATCTTTTTTTCTGATTTTATCTATACATTCTTTACAAATAAATTTTTGTACCCCATGTCCCGTTTTTAACTTTCCCCATTCCTGTCTTGTGACTAGCATTAAATGTTGTTCATTTGGCACTTCCATTTTACAATTTTGGCAAGTGACCATATAAATATTTAAAACTATGTTCGATAAAGACCAAAAAAGCATTTACGTATTAGCAGAAAAAGTAATGACAGGAGACCCTGGAAGAGGTGGTTCTGATAGACATAGATTGCCTCCTTTTACTTCTGATATAGTGGGGGATAAAAAGATAACTTTTAGAAAAGATCCGGACGGGTTAGGTGCTAAGACAATAATAATGTATAGAACTTTTGGGTCAAGTACTGAATCGTCTATAGATTCAGGAATGATGACTCAATTTGAAGAGTTTGTCGAAAAAATAGCAACTGACGATATCGAAAAATGGAATGAAATAACTCAATTTTTACATTATGTTTATCTCTCGCCCGGGAAATTTGATAAAGAATCTAGAGAAGCAGCTAAAGATATATTAGATTTATATTTACCGGGTTGGAGACCTGATTGGGAAGAAGATGCAGAATATCTTCATTGATTTTTTTATACCATTTTTAAATAGAATAAACCAATACGTTCGGGTATGAATAAAAAAAAGAAACGTAAGCCGCAACATTATATTACAAGATGGGATGGAATTAGAATACCTATCTATTTTGAGTCAATAGATATAGAAGAACGCGCGGATGGGTGGTGTTATGATCCTTCTTCAAACGAAAGAAAAATTATTGTAGATGAAGCATTAGGAAAAAGGCGCAAACTAAACGTTATTATTGAAGAAATTACTCATGCCTTTTTTTTCGATGAACCTGAATATAAAGTTAGAAAATACTCCGCGGAACTAGGAAGAATAATTTACAATAGATTTATGAAGCAGAATGCTATTGAAAATTTTGAGGAGTGATGTATAATTAATGCATGAACAGAACATTAGTTTCACATGAATGCCCGGTTACGATTTTAGAAGAGTCCTTAGTGTTTAATGACTATCAATATTGTTTAGTCCATCTAATGGAAGAACAAGAGAAGTATAGAGAGTGGTTTACAGAAAGGTATAGAGCTCTAAGACCTAATGGTGAGATTCTTTTGGATAATTCAATTTTTGAGTTAGGTGAATCTTTTGATTCAGACAAATATGTAGAGTGGGCTAGAATAATTAAACCTAATTTTTATATTGTACCTGATGTTCTAGAAGAGGGGTATGATACTATTCATAAGTTTGAAGTTTTTATGACCAATTATGATAACGTACCTGGTAAAGCTATTGGTGTTGTGCAAGGAAAGAATTGGCAAGAAGTAATCGATTGTTATAAGTTTATGTCAACTTGGGCTGACTATATTGGAATTAGTTTTGATTTTAGTATGTATGATGTTACAGGTACAGGTCGGACAAGATTAGAAAAATGTGCAACAGGACGGCAGCAACTAGTACAAAGACTTATTGATGAGGGGCATTGGAATTGGAATAAGCCACATCATTTGTTAGGCTGTTCTTTAGCAAGAGAGTTTTCGTGGTATCGAAAGAATGACATTTATAATATTAGATCTGTTGACACTTCTAATCCTGTTACAGTTGGTATTGAAGAACAATATTATAATGGTGATTTTGGTATGGATGATAAACCAAAATTAAAACTATTTGAACAAATTGATGTTGAAATAAATGACGATCAAATGGATGCAATTAACTATAACACTAAAATGTTTGATAAGATTGTTAATGGTGCTTTGACTAAATATAATTATGAAGTTTGACGAATTATGGGTCATCCACCAAGAAGGGTTTGATTCTTTACAAACCCAAGATGCGCAAACGGGTAACAGCCAACAGCATACTAATCAAGGAATTACCCCGGCAGAGTATAGAAGCACCGGAGCGTCAGAAGGTGAAGAGGACCACGGACCGATATCAAAAGAAAAAGCAACCGCAGGAACTATTATTGAATTTTTAAAAACTCATAGAGAAAAAGGCATGAATACAGCTGAAATAGATAACGTGATATCTAAATTAGCTGACCTAGAACAGCGTTTATCTAGCAATATTAGATAAATACTTTTGATATGAGAAATTTACTATTAATACCCTTGCTGGCTCTGTTTTTGACTGGATGTACTTCCAACGAAAACTTAACTCCCGAACAAGCCGCGGAGAAGAAATTGAATACTATTTTGCTTGTTGTTGAAAATGGCGTTACATTCTCCACTAAAACTTATCTTGCAACAGTTCAAGATAAAGAAAAAGTAAGAGGTTATTTTACGGACGCAGCTTCTATTCTTAACGGTTTAGTAACTGACGGAAAAGTAGAACCTACTGTAGTTAAAAAATATTTATCTGATGGTATTAACGAAAAAGTACCGGTACCTTTTAATACAGCTGTTATTGGTGCGTTAGATTTAGGCTTATCTGCATATAATGGTTTTTATGCTGCTAATGTTAAAGATAATATTGCAAATAAAGACAAAGCTGTTAAAGTTTTAAAAGCTATTGCAGCTGGTATTGAAGCTGGTGTTGATCCAGTATCGGGTGATATTAATGCTTTAGAGAATCCATTGAAAGGCTATACAGACTTTACACTCTAATAATAGTACATATCATATTGTAAGCGGCCTTTATGGCCGCTTTTTTTTATTAAATACTTAAAAAATGACCAGGTTACCAAAGTCAGAACTCACCCGAGTTCTCAACGCGCAAGGAGGTATTAATACTCCTATTATTCATGCTCCAGATGCCAATTATGTTCTTTATTCTTTAGACTATATTAAAGGTGAAGGGTATTCTAGATTTAAAGATTGGTTATTCAAGAGAGGTATATTAGGATGGAGACATACATTCGATTGTGATAATTACGCTGAAGCTTTTAGAGTGTTTATGCAAATAGTACATTCTAAAGCTCAGAATGATAAAGATGACAATTCAAGAAAACAATCTGTAGCTGTAGGTGTTATTTGGTATGAAAGAGATGGGAGAGGTGGTCATGCTATTAATATTGTTGTAACAAAAGTTGCCGATAAACTAACTGTTAGATTTATAGAACCTCAAGATGGTAAAGAAGTAGAGCTATCCAAGAGCGAAAAAGAATCGATATTTTTTGTGTTAATATGAAAAAGAATGATAAAAAAGAGTGTGGTATTATTTTAGGTTTAATGATAATTATGATAATATGTCTTGCCGGTTGTAAAGAAAAAGACGAATTTGAAACAACTCCAGAATACGTCTTGATACCCCCGGTCAGGGTTTTATCATAAGTTGATGCCAGATAAAACTAGCCTTACTTGGACCGATATAGAAAAAGATACCGACAACGTGGTATCAAAAATTAAAGCATCCGGAAAAGAATATGATTGTATATTAGGTATAGCAAATGGTGGTTTAGTTCCTACTTGCATAATAGCAAAAGCTTTAAAGATAAAAAACGTATTAACAGTATCAATAAAATCATATATTGATGAATATGCTCACGATGTTCAATTTATTACATCTATTAATTGGAGCGACCTAAAGGGTAGAAAAAGAATATTGGTTATTGATGATCTAATAGATAGAGGGGAAACAGTATTTGAAGTAGAAAAGATCCTCGGATATCTCAAATATAAACACAAACTTACTTATGATTTTGACACAGCTGTACTATATTTGAAGAAGAATGATTCTTATGAACCTAGAGCAATACCAAAATATTATTCTCAAATTACCGACCCTAAAACGTGGTTAGTCTTTCCGTGGGAATAAATATAATAAATGAACAAAGATAATCATCTTATCTATGAAGCTTATACAGTTCAAGAAGAAGGATTGAAAGATATAATTAAAGGCGCTGGAGCGGCTGCAGCAATAGGTTTAGGTTCTATGGTGGGTGCTAATAACTTAACTGCTTCTGATGTAGCCAACGCTGCTATAGAAAAACCAATAGGTGAGATGGATCCAAAAATGGATAGAGAATTTGTTGAGTATATAAAATCAACAGAAAATGCCGGTAAGACGGGCTTTAAAAATGGTAGATGGTATCCACATGATAGCTATGAAGGCGGAACAGATACAATAGGTTATGGTCATAAACTTGGAGAAACAGAAAAATATCCTCAAGGAATATCTAATAGTCAAGCAGAAAATTTTCTTAAAAGGGATTTAATGAATGCTGAAAATCTTGTAAAGCAAAAGATAGGAAAAGAGTATGAAAATCTAGATATGAAAAGGAAACAAATGTTTATAGATTTTGCATATAATTTAGGTTCTAAATTTACAACAAAATTTCCGAAATTTACGAGAGCTGCGTTAGCTAATGATATTAATGGAATGATAAAAGAATATGAAAGATCTGCTAAAGGTAAAAAGCTAACTAGAAGAAACGAAATGTTCTTTGATTTATTTTTAAAAGATAGACAATTTGTTGATCCATCTAAAGGCAAAAAAGATTCTGAAGAAACTTCTGTTATAGTTAAACAAGGCGATACATTTACTAAAATTGCTAATATTCAAAGAGTTAATGTAAATGATTTAATGAAAGCTAATCCTGGAGTTGACCCTAAAAAACTTCAAATTGGACAAAAATTAAATTTACCTTAATACCAACCGCCTTGGGTTCCTGCATTAGTTGAAATAAATTGAGGTGTATTTTTCATTGGTTCATCCACAACGGCCGATGCATCTAATTTATCAGGAGTTACACTACCCTTTTTCTTTTTCTTCTTTTTAAGCATTTCACAACGCTTACATTTTTTACCTTTTAATAATTCAGTAGGTATATTAATTTGAGAAACATCTGGTACGCCTATTTGTGCTGCTCCTTTAAACCCCCCTTGCCCTGCTTTGAGACCACCTAGAGGTCTCCCAACAGCTAAAATATCGGGGCCATTTTTGACTCTATCAAAATGCCCCGATGCATTACCTACTTCAGTTAGGTAAAATTTTTCGAACGATATCACCTCTTAATGTTTTTCCACATTGCAGCAGCAGCTATCTTTTGTCCTTTTTCACCACCACCAGCTGCTTTAGCTACTTTAGCAAAACCTTTTCCTTTTTTGCCTATGTCGCCACCAGCCCTGGCTTTCTTAGCTACCGCGCTTTTCTTTTTTTTTGACAAGCCTGCAGAAGGTTTTTCTTCATCTTCTGCCCAATCTGCATATAAATCTCTTGCTAATGCTTTTCTTGTTGGAGCTGATACAGAACCGCCTTCTTTAATTTCGCTTGTTGCACGTTTAAGTAAAGCCTTACCTGCTGTTCCTCTTTTTCGAACTTGTGCTAATAGCTCTTTATCCGAAAGATGGCCCGTTTTATCATGCTCTTCAGCATCTTCATCATGAACAAAGCTCCATCCTGGGGGTGCATGCTTTTCACCGGTACCACCCATTCCCATAATCCCAGCAAGACCGACACCTTCGATGGTTTCTTTTAAAGCTTTTTTCTCTTCAGTTGTATCGTCATCATCCGGTTCGTCTTCATCCATATGCTGCTCAGGAGCGCCTTTGGATTTTTTGGGTTTATTCTTTTTATCTCTAACGAACCGGTTGCCTTCTCCGATAATATACTTACCTAAAAGATCATTGATTAAATCGTCGTAACGTGCCATATCGTTATTTATGTTTATCCGGTACGTTTCCATGCAGATAATGGAGAAGCACCAGATCCTAATGTTGTCAACGTGCCTGCTGGAGCCCAAACTAGACCAGATCCTTCCATCCAACGATTTACGTTTGTTGGGTTGCTATCATAGTCAATATCACTAGACCAGATAACAGACCCTACAGGGTATAGTACGCTCCAGTCAGCTTTTATACCAGAAAGGCTTAATTGGAGAATTTGAGGAACTGCTCCTGTTGAAACATTATCTATATTAACACCCACCGTTCCTGTAGTCATAAGAGTTGTTGTGTTAGATGTATCACCATTAACCATTAACCCATTACCGGTAAATATTTCTGTAACTGTTCCTTCTGTGGCAGTATCATTTCTAGCATTTGCAACTATAGCCCATTCAGCTGGTTCAATTGGATTTGTACCGGTTAGGGCTTTTAATGTAGTGTCATTTAAATCAAAACAAATATCTCCTGATACTGCATAATATATTGTGTTACTTTCATTTAAATCTGTATTAAAATTACTATAATAGAATTTTTGACCAACAATATTTCCGCCGTTAGTTTCACCATCGCCAACCCAAACTTTTTTAGAATCTGTAGCGTAACCTAATTCAGCGGCATCCAAAGTGATAGTATTTTTTTCGACTGTTGTTCCACTTCTTATTAAGATCTTTGTAATCTGATCTGCCATATAGATATTTATACTTGAGTATTAAAGAACCATTCTATAATATGATTAATGGCAAAAAAACTTTCGTGCATCGTTAGTGGTAGAACTTTAACCATAGCAAATTCATATTATCTGAAAAAAGTAGAAAAAGCTGGTGACGAAGAAAAACTACATTCAACATATATATGCAAAGAAGCTAAAAAATTATTAAGGTTAGGTAATAATATTGATAGTGTTAGAGAAAAATTGTGTGATAAAGATATTATTAGCGAGTTACCACAATTAGATGAAAATCTCATCACAGAGATAGTATTTGGAAACAATAAAAAGAAATTTATTAGCACTACAGATTTCAATACGTTGTCAAGTGTCACACATAATCAAACTGATCCTGAAGTTTTATCTTTTATTGCAAAGCTTTCTAAATAAATATTTTAGTGCCTATAACAGTACCAGAATTAATTAAACAATACGGAAAGGCAATTCCGGTTAATCAGAGCAATATAGGTAAATTTCCTCTTGGCGGTGGGGTTACACCAACTAGATCCGAAACACCAACACAAACAAGAACAGTTACACAAACACCTACCAATTCAAGGACAGCAACTCAAACACCAACAAGAAGCAGGACACCTTCTCAAACTACCACCCAAACACCGACAAGGTCAGCTACCCAGACAAAAACTAAAACACAAACACAAACTGCAACACCTACAGAGACTAGAACACCAACATATACCAAAACACCTTCTCCAACAAGAACAAGAACACCATCACAAACAGCAACTAGTTCAAATACACCTACAAGAACAGTCACTCGAACACCTACACAAACGAGAACAGCTTCTCAAACACAAACACAAACGATCACCTACACAAGAACACCTACCCAAACTAGAACACCTACACAAACTAGAACAAGAACCAGAACACCTACTCAATCACCTACTCAATCAAGAACTAGAACCCCTTCTAATACTAGAACACAATCACCTACTCAATCAAAAACTCAGACTCAGACTCAGACTCAGACAGCAACGAGATCTAGAACACCAACTCAAACACCATCAGTTACTGTATCCGCGAGCTTTGGGAGTTCTCCTACACCAACACAAACACCAACACAAACCAGGACATCTACAGAAACAAGAACACGGACACCAACACAAACCAGAACAAAATCTATTACACAATCAGTTACTAGAACGAGAACACCTTCTCAAACTGAAACACCAACACAAACGAGAACAGCTTCTCAAACACAAACACAGACGCAAACACAGACGCAAACACAAACACAAACTGCAACACGTACTGCAACATCTACTAGAACGTCTTCACAAACACAAACCTCTACTAAAACAGCTTCACCAACAAGGACAAGAACACCTACACAAACTCAAACAGCAACAGTAACTAAATCTAAGACACAATCGTCTACACGAACTAGAACACCTACACAATCACCTACTCAATCAAGAACTAGGACACCTACACAAACTCAAACATCAACACAAACTCAAACAGCAACACAAACTCAAACACCCACACAATCAAAAACTAGAACTAGGACACCATCTCAAACTGAAACACCAACACAAACAGCAACTAGATCTAGAACTCCAACACACACACCGACGCAGACTCAATCACCGACGCGGACTCAAACATCTACTCAAACAAGAACACCTTCAGCAACTAAAACTAGAACAGCCACTACTACAAGAACAAGGACACAAACTCAAACTAGATCACAAACAACTACAAGAACAAGAACACCGACACAAACAGCTACTAGAACACAAACACCTACAAGAACACGGACACCTACAAGAACACAAACACCTACAAGAACTCGTACACCGACACAAACAAAGACGAGAACACCTTCAGCAACTAAAACTAGAACAGCTACAACAACAAGAACGGCTACAGAAACACCTACAAGAACGAGAACGCCTTCTGGAACACAAGGTACAACTCCGACACAAACACCAACGCAATCACAAACACAAACCAGAACAAAATCTATTACACAATCAGTTACTAGAACGAGAACACCATCTGGAACACAAGGTGCAACTCCAACACAGACACAAACACAATCAACAACACAGACACCAACTCAAACACAAACATCTACAAGAACACAAACACCTACGAGAACAAGAACACCTACTCAAACATCTACACAAACAAGAACAAAATCTATTACTCAAACAAGGACGAGAACGAGAACTAGAAGTCAAACACCAACAGCTACACAAACACCAACGAGAACGAAATCAAAGACAAATACTCCTACACAAACGGCATCACACACAAGAACCAGAACAAGAACACCATCAGCTACACCTTGATAAATATACACCTTTATCTTTTTCACATCTGTTGAAGATAGGGTGTGAAGAATAAATATATTTGTGGCACAAAAGAAACGCAATATTATTGATTATGTGAACTTGGGGGAGCAACAATTTGCTACCCAAACACCAACAGTTACTCAAACACCCACTGTTACAAAATCAATAACTTCTACTCCGCAAGCTACAACTACAAAAACAGTTACAGGATCACCGGAAGTAACAGCGACAACAACAAGAACGTCATCTCAAACACAAACAAAAACAAGAACACCCACTCCGTTTACAACCCCGACATTTGCAACGCCCACACCAACACCCACTGAAACAAAAAGCATTACACCTACACCAACACTTACAAAAACAAAAACATCAACTCCAAATGAGTCTCCAACACCTACTCCAACACAGGACCAAACAGTTACTGTATCTCCTACCGTGACAGTAAGTGTTACTCAAACACAGACACAAACACCTACTAGAACAAAAACTCAGACTCATACAGTTACACAAACAATTACACATACGGTTTCCCAAACACAAACACAAACACAGACACAGACACAAACTCCTTCACCGTCAGTAACTAAATCAATTACACAAACTAAAACTAAAACAGGTACCACAGCTGTTACACCAACACCTACAAGAACGAGAACACCTACACAAACCGTAACACAATCCCCTACCGGGACTAAAACTAGAACACCTACACAAACAGCAACCGAAACACCTACACAAACACCCACACAAACAAGGACGAGGACACAAACACCTACAAGAACGAGAACACCATCTGGAACACAAGCTATATCAACAACGGCTACAACAACAAGAACGAGAACACCTTCACAGACAGCAACAAGATCTAGAACAGCTACTCAAACACCCACACAAACAGCAACCGAAACACCTACACAAACAAGGACGAGGACACCTACACAAACTCAAACAAGAACCGTTTCAAGATCAGGAACACCTTCTGCTGGTGTAACAGCAACACCAACGAGAACGAAATCAAAGACAAATACTGGAACACCTGAAGTAACTGTATCTGTATCACCTACTCAGAACTCAAGTGCTACGGCAACGAGAACCAGAACACCTACACAAACCAGAACAAAATCTATTACTCAAACAAGGACGAGAACAAGAACACCAACACAAACTGCCTCAACTACATAGTTATTGACCACAATTGAATAAATAATATTGTGGCTAAATATTTTGACAGAGGGAGTCCCCTTAATAGGTCTAACCAGGGTCAAGATCCTGTAAGAAGAGTTAATCGAAATCGATCTTTAAACCCGAATATTTTCGATCCAAATCCTCAAGCGCAACGTAGTAGTATGCAAGGTGGGCTTATTCCTCAAGGACACCCTCAAAAGAAACATAAAGTTCCTTTTGCAGAGAGATATGGTGCGTCACCCACTCCTACTCAAACAGTTACGGTCTCTACCACTACAGGTGGCTCACCTACAAATACCGTTACAAGTACACAAACAGCTACACAAAGCCCTACTGTTACACGTTCAAGAACACCTACACAGACGTATACAGTATCAGCAACACAAACACCTACACAAACACAAACCCAAACACCAACTCAAACAAGGACTAAAACCGAAACAGTTACACAAACAGTTTCACAAACACCTACAAAATCTATTACACAAACAGTTTCTCCAACTCAGACACGTACTCAAAGTGCTACTGTAACCCCTACAAGAACACCTACAGAAACGCTTACACAAACAGTTACAAAATCTATTACTCAATCAGTTACTAGAACGAGAACACCTACTCAGACTGAGACACAAACACCTACTCAGACGCCTACAAGATCGAGAACACCTACACAAACAGCTACTCAAACACAGACACAAACAGTTACACGTAGTAGAACACCTACAGAAACAGTTACACAAACAGTTACTAAATCTATTACCCAAACAGCTTCTCCAACTCAGACACCTACTCTGACTCAGACACAAACACAGTCACAAACTCAAACGCCTACACAAACCGATACTCCTGATGTTACTCCAACACAAACACCTACACAATCACAGACACAAACACCTTCACCGACGCTAACAAAATCTATTACACAAACATCTACTATTTCAGTATCTATAACACAAACTAAGACAATTACTCAATCACCTACGCAAACAAAAACTATAACACAATCACCAACACAGACACCAACTCAAACTCAAACACCTACACAAACATCTACTATTTCAGTATCAAAAACTCAATCACCAACACCTACACAAACTCAAACACAAACACAGACACCTACAGGTACTCCTCCGGTAACATCTACACAAACCCCGACACTCACACCGACGCTAACAAAATCTATTACACAAACGCCTACTATAACAGTATCGATATCTCAATCACCTACAACCACACAAACACCTACACAAACACCTACTATTTCAGTATCAAAAACTCAATCACCAACTCCTACACAAACACCCACACAAACACCTACTTCCATTACTTCATATACATGCGAGTTAACTGGAACAGGTGGAGCACCTCATCCAACACAAGACAGTGTTACATTCCAGTCTGCTGGTGGTGATGTATTTGAATATGATTGTATCGGAACTGGAACACCTACAGTAGCTTCAATGACTATTACAGTTAGTGGGGCAATTAAATCTATCGTACCATATTCATTATCAAACTACACCGGTCAGAACTTTAGAGTTCAAATTGCTGGTACGTTTTATAGTAGTACATTCTTGGATGGAACAAGAGCTTTCTAATGGAAAAAGAAAAATTAATAGGAACAGGTGGTGCACCGCATGTAAATTCACATGGTATTACTTTTCAAGCAGGTAAAGATGATACATTAGAATTTACCCCTATTGTTGAAGGAGATGCCGGTATTAATAGTACCGGTGTTTATGTTAACAACCAACCAAAATGCTTCATTAACTGGGGTAATAATGAATATAAAGATGCTGATGTTACTTACTTTGATAGAGCTAATTCTAAAGAATATACATTTAAGTTAACTAATAGCAATATACATCTTAACTAGAGAATAAATATCCTTAACTAAAGAATAAATATAGTTAATGGGACAAGTATTTTATACCGGTCAAGTAAGCAGATATGTAGGCAATACAGAATTAACAGTTTCCAATACGTTATTCGCCGCCGCTTCTAATATCAATTCTATGTTTGCAGGTGAAGCTATCACAAATGCTTCTCTGATAAAATATACTCCTGGTGCACCGGAATTCTTGCAAGGATTTACAAAATTTATCCCTGGTAGTTCCTATATGATGTTCGTTAGAGGCACGTCATCGTTACCTTTAAGTGGTGCGACTAGTGTAGATTTTATACCACCAGTTGATGATAACGAAGATGATCAGTTAATTCTAAAGACAGGAATTTCGTTTTTTACGTCGTCTACAGCAGGTTCACCTAATATTTTTACAGGAACCGGGCTTGTAACGTCTGCGTTTGCAGTATTAAGCGCTTCCAATTACACAAATAGGGTATTTTTGGTTGCAGCAAATGACGATTTAACATCACCTAGTTATGCAGTATATCAACCTGGAGCACCTGAGTTTCTTCAAGGCTTTACATTACTAAAACAAAATAGCAGTTATATTGCCTTTTTTAAAAATCAAGCATTATCAGCGGGGTCTGAATTAGAAGGCTTTTTGCCGATGAAGATTTATGATAGTGCTGTTACACCTACCCCTACCCCTACAAGATCGCAAACACCGACACAAACACCCACACAGACATCAACGTTAACACAAACACAAACAACAACACAAACAAAAACACCTACACAGTCTCCTACCCAAACATTGACACCATCAAATACTGCTACACAAAGTAGGACACCTACAGAAACAAGAACGCGTACCCAGACTCAAACACCGACACAAACAGCTACCCAGACTCAAACGAGAACACAAACACCTACTGATACTCCAGGGGCGACACCAACTCAAACACCAACTCAAACAGCTACACAATCACGTACACCAACAAATACCGCAACCCAAACTCAAACACCTACCAGATCACAAACACCAACTCAATCAGTAACACAAACTCAAACACCTACTCAGACCAGAACACCTACTTATACTAAAACCAGAACTCAAACACCTACCCAGACAACAACGCATTCTAGGACGGCAACACAAACAATAACACCTACTCAAACTATAACATCTACTCAAACTAGAACAGCTACAGAAACACAAACACAAACTCAAACCTCTACACGTACAACTACTAAAACAGCTACTCAAACCAGAACGGGGACACAAGGAGCGACACCAACAAGAACGGCTACAGAAACAAGAACTCAAACGCCTACCCAGACTCAAACGCAAACACCTACCCAGACTGTAACGGCATCTAGAACAGCTACACGATCTAGAACACCATCTCAAACGCAGACACCTACTCAATCACCTACAAATACTAGATCAAGAACACAGACTAGAACACAAACACCAACCAAAACTAGAACTCAGACACCTACTCAAACACCTACACAAAGTAGAACACCTACAGAAACACAAACTCCAACAGTTACAAAATCAATTACACAATCACCTACTCGTACAAGAACACCATCACAAACTGATACTCCAGGAGCAACAGCTACCAGAACACCGACACAAACTAAGACAATTACTCAATCACCTACAAACTCACCAACACAGACACCAACACAAACGGGTACTCAAACACAAACACCAACCAAATCTATTACTCAAACAGCTACTAGATCGCAAACACCTACAAAAACAAGAACACAAACACCAACCCAATCTCCAACAAATACTCAAACACAAACCCCGACTCAAACAGCGACAAGCACACGAACGCCTACAGAAACAAGAACAAAAACGCAAACAGCTACAAGATCGCAAACACCGACTCAAACAGCTACCAGAACTCAAACACCTACTCGAACACAGACATCCACACAATCAAGAACACGTACACAAACACAAACACCGACACAAACAGCTACTAGAACACAAACACCTACTCAATCACCTACAAATACGGCAACAAGAAGTAGAACACCATCTCAAACACAAACTAGAACACAATCACCTACAAGGACAGCAACTAGAACGAGAACACAAACACCAACAAGATCTCAATCTCCAACTCAAACTCAAACACAAACACCTACACAAACACCTACACAAACAAGAACACCTACAGAAACAAGAACGAGAACACAAACTAGAACAGTTACGCAGACTCAAACACGTACACAGACACCCACGAGAACAAGAACACCTACTCAAACAGTTACAAAATCAATTACTCAATCTGTTACCCCTTCACGAACAGCAACCCAATCTAAAACTAGAACACAGACCCCTACAAGAACAGCAACACAAACGCAGACCCCTACACAAACCCCTACAAGAACATCAACACAAACAAAGACGAGAACACAATCTCCTTCACAGACTCAAACCACCACACAAACCGTAACTAAATCAATAACTCAATCATCAACACAAGGTGCAACACCTACAAAAACTGCTACTAGATCGCAAACACCTACAAAAACACGTACACAAACACCGACACAAACATTAACACAAACAGTAACAAAATCAATTACTCAATCTGTTACACCAAGTAGAACATCATCTCAGACACAGACACCCACACAAACGAGGACACAAACACCTACACAAACACAAACACCTACACAGACACCCACACAAACGAGGACACAAACTCCTACACAGACAAGAACACCAACGCAAACTAAAACACAGACAAGAACAAAAACGCAAACAGCTACACGTACAGAAACAAGAACGCGTACACAAACACAAACACCGACACAAACAATTACAAGAACGCTTTCACCAACCCAGACACCAACCCAGACTAGGACTAAATCTATAACCCAAACTAGAACAACTACTCAAACTAAAACAAGAACACAAACACCTACAATAACACAAACACCTACAAAAACTAAAACAGGTACCACTACAAGAACAAGAACACAAACTAAGACGAGAACCCAAACACCTACGAGAACAAGAACAGCTACTCAAACAGCTACTCAAACGCAAACACCCACACAATCACCTACAAACACACGTACACAAACACCAACGAGAACGAGAACACCTTCACAAACACTTACAAGAACAAGAACAGCTACACAAACGAGAACAGCTTCTCAAACACAAACTAGAACGCAGACCAAAACTAGAACGCAAACGCCTACACAAACAACAACACCAACAGTTACAAAATCAATTACTCAAACTAAAACA
>Ga0255053_10000582_pt1 | contig 20324 bp, 19 predicted proteins | sample JV7_2_22_MG_FD_188635 | JGI IMG/M metagenome (GOLD analysis project Ga0255053, IMG submission 188635) | Seawater microbial communities from Jervis Inlet, British Columbia, Canada - JV7_2_22 | ecosystem: Environmental > Aquatic > Marine > Inlet | place: Canada: British Columbia | collected... | reverse complement strand
TTGAGAAATTCATCATAGACGAAGAGGTTTGTGGTTTGGTACTGGAATTTTTGAACCCATTGAAGGTGTCCGACGAGACTATAGATCTTGATACGATTAAAGCGGTCGGCATTGGTGGAGAATACCTGACACATTCCAAAACTTTTGAACAGTGCAAAACCGGGTTTTATCTCCCCAAATTGGTCAACCGCAGAGATTATGCCGGATGGCAAGAGACCGGTGGAAAACGGATCGACGAAAAAGCAACAATGGCTCTGAAAAACCGTCTATCAAGTTATGTCAAACCCGATATCGATCCACAGCTTGAAAAAGATCTCTCATCCTATATCGATAAACGAAAAAAGAAAATCATACCGGATTCTGATTTGGTTGCCTGGTAATTCGAAAAGATTATTATTCATCAATCCGTTTTTGACTTTACAAGCAGGTTGAAAAATGATCAAATATTCAAGATATATGACAATCCAACCGGATCGATCTGCCATTTTAATAAATACAACATCCGGTTCAATTTGAAATTCTCCAAATTGCTCACAAGGCATATGCTCAGATCTTTTCTACCTGTTCTATTTATGCTGGGATTTGTCACTGCTGTGGCACTTCTCGTTCTTTTCGTCAGCTCACTCCTTCGCCCGAAAAACCCTTACCGGGAAAAGCTCGAACCGTGGGAATGCGGGGTTGAACCGATCGGTGAAGCGAATTCCGGCCATTTTAAAATACACTTTTTTATCATCGCGATTCTTTTCATTATCTTTGATGTAGAAACACTGTTTCTGTTTCCGTGGGCGGTTATTCTGACCGATAAAAGCCTGTCACTGTTTCTATTCGTTGAGATGATTCTTTTTATCGCCATTTTAGGCATCGGTCTCATCTATGCATGGGTGAAGGGCGCCCTCGATTGGGTTTAGCTGGTTTTTCAGGGACCTTTGCGGGTAATTGGAAACAAATTTATCTACAAAATCAGATAATTAGGAGGGTAAGACCACTCGGATGACAAGCGGGGAAAACACTTTTCAAGAAGCATTCCTTTTTACCACACTGGAAAGTATTTCAGATGCGTTGCGTAAACACCCTGTCCTTAAAAAGATCAAGGGTACACCTGTTGTTAACCGGGTGTTTAACTGGGGACGTTCGTCGTCTCTGTGGCCAATGACTTTCGGACTGGCCTGCTGTGCCCTTGAGATGATAGCGACCGCCTGCTCACGGTATGACAGCGACCGCCTGGGGGTCGTTTTCAGGACATCTCCCCGCCAGTGTGATGTAATGGTCGTTTCAGGAACGATGACAAAAAAAATGGCTCCCCTTGTAAAAAGGCTCTACAACCAGATGGCCGAACCCCGCTGGGTCATTGCCCACGGCGGATGTGCCTCATGCGGTGGTCCTTACAACACCTATGCGGTTGTACAGGGTGCACACCTGGTGATTCCGGTTGATGTTTATATCCCCGGATGCCCACCGAGGCCGGAAGCGTTGCTTTTCGGATTCCTCCAACTGATGGAGAAAATTAAACGGGAAAACCCCTCTTTGATGGAGCAGAAAAAATAAGGACCATCTAAATGGGAATTAATCCTAAAGACTCGGTTTTGGTCGAAAGACTTTTGCAGCACTTTGACTGCGAGGTGCTCGATACCGTCGTATACAAAGATGAGGTGAGCCATCTGGTAAAGAAGGATGCTTTGTTATTGATCTGTCGTTTTTTAAAGAACGATCCGGAATTTAAGATGAATTATCTGGTCGATGTGCTCGGCGTCGATTACGTCCCGATCTCACCGAGATTTGAGGTAGTTTATCACCTATACTCCATACCCAAACGACACCGGATCCGTCTAAAGGTAAAACTAAATGACGGCGAATCGGTCCCGTCGGTTACCGGAATCTGGCAGAGCGCAAACTGGCCCGAGCGGGAGACCTATGACATGTTCGGTATCACATTTGACCGGCATCCGGATTTAAAACGAATCTACATGGCGCCCGACTGGGAGGGCTTCCCACTGAGGAAGGACTACCCGCTCAGAGGTTATAAAGACCGATACAACCCCTTCGGGGAAGAAAAGGAAGACGTTTTATAAGGGGTAGCTGAAAATGGCAGATCCTGAAGATCTTGTCGCCACAAAAAAAATTACGCTGCACTTGGGACCTCAGCACCCTTCTGCCCACGGGTTGTTGCACCTCATCGTCGAATTGCAGGGTGAAAGAATACTATCGGTCGAGCCGGATATCGGATACTTACACCGGGGTACTGAAAAACTCGCCGAAAACCTGCTCTATCACCAGTTTGTTCCCTATACGGACCGCCTCGATTATCTCTGCGCCATGAGCAACAATCTGGCGTATGTGATGGCCGTTGAAAAGCTCCTCGACATCGAGGTGACCGACCGATCACAATACATCCGGGTCGTTGCGGCTGAATTGTCAAGGATCGCGGGACACTTGCTCTGTGTGGGGGCGTGGGGCATGGACCTAGGCGCCATGACCATTCTTCTTTACGCCATGCGTGAAAGGGAGATGGTCCTCGACATCTTTGAGATGCTCTGTGGCGCGAGAATGACTCTGAGTTACATGCGAGTCGGTGGTGTACGGTATGACTTTACCGACGCGTGTAAAGCCGCATGCCTTGAGCTTGTCAGGATCATGCCGAAGCGGTTTAACGAATATGAAAAGATACTGACCGGCAACCGGATCTGGCTCAAAAGAAACAAGGGGGTTGGGGTCATAATGCCGGATCAGGCCATCGATTTAGGATTGAGCGGACCCGCCCTGAGGGCAAGCGGCATAAAATGGGATATCAGAAAACACGAACCATATCTGGTTTATGACCGGTTCGATTTCGAAATACCGGTTGGCGCCAATGGCGACTGTTTTGACCGATACAAAGTTAGAATTGAAGAGATGAGACAATCGCTTCGCATCATCGAGCAGGCTGTCAGTCAAATGCCGGCCGGGCCATTTAATGTGGATGACCCAAGGCTTGCTCCACCGCCTCACGATTTCACCTATGACAACATGGAAAACCTGATTCACCATTTTAAGTACGTTTCTCATGGATTTCAGGTTCCAAAGGGTGAGGTTTATGTTTCTATCGAATCACCAAAGGGTGAGCTCGGCGTATATATTGTCAGTGACGGTTCAGAAAAACCGTACCGGCTTAAGCTGAGAACACCGACGTTTATGAACCTCCAGTCAATAAACCAGATGGCAAAGGGGGGGTATCTCGCGGATGTTGTTGCAGCGCTGTCAAGCCTCGATCCGGTTTTCGGTGAGTGCGACAAGTAAGCGGGTGCCAGGGGTAAACGATTTATGCTGGCGGATAAAACAGTTGAAAAGATAGGGGCCATGATGAAGGTCCAACCTGACCGGCACTCTGCTGTAATGGGAGCTCTCTGGGCGGTGCAGCAGGATGGCAATGGATATTTAACCCGGGGTGACCTGGAAGAAATTTCCAAAATCCTCAAGATCGCACCCGTCGAGGTCCAGGCGGCAGCAACATTTTACACCATGTACAATGTTGTCGACCCGGTGGGGAAATATCATATTCAGGTCTGCCGAAACATTTCCTGCTGGCTCCTTGGGGCGGAAAAAATTATCGCACACATTGAAAAAGTTCTGGATATAAAAACAGGTGGGACCACTGCGGATAAACGTTTTTCGTTGAAGACCGTAGAATGTCTGGGTTCCTGCGGCACTGCACCGATGATGCAGATCAATGATGATTACTACGAAAACCTGACGTTTGAGAGTGTCGATCAAATTTTAAAGAATCTTTTATAGCCCCCGCGGTATGGAACCTATCCTTTTAAAAAATATCGATCAGCCGGATTCCCACCGCATGGAAAATTACATTCAAGGCGGGGGGTACAGAGGAATAGAGGCCGCTTTGAAACTCAAATCCGACAACATTATTGAAATGATAAAGGATTCGGGTTTAAGGGGCAGAGGCGGGGCCGGCTTTTCAACCGGTCTGAAATGGAGTTTTATTCCAAAGGATCCAAGGCTCCCCAAATATTTTCTCTGTAATGCGGATGAAAGTGAACCTGGAACTTTCAAGGACCGGCTGATTATGGAGAAAAAACCCCACTTGCTGCTCGAAGGTTTGATGATCGGAAGCTATGCCATCGGTGCGGATAGCGGTTACATCTATATCAGAGGGGAGTATACCCGCGCTGAACACCGGCTGGAACAGGCAATTGAAGAAGCCTACGCCAAAGGGTATTTGGGTCAAAATATATTCGGATCCGATTTCTCTCTGGAGCTGCATTTGCACAGGGGTGCCGGTGCTTACATATGCGGAGAGGAGACGGCGCTCCTTGAATCGATCGAAGGATTCAGGGCCCAACCCAGAAGCAAACCACCTTTTCCGGCACTGGCCGGGCTCTATCATTTACCCACGGTCATCAATAACGTGGAAACGCTCGCCTGCATACCGTCAATCCTGGAGCGGGGCGCCCCATGGTTCGCTTCTATCGGCCCATCGAAAAGTCCCGGGCCCAAACTGTTTTCGGTCAGCGGCCATGTTAGAAAGCCCGGTGTATACGAACTGCCGATGGGGTTGACCTTACAGAATCTTATCTTCGATCACTGCGGCGGGATGCGCGACGACAAGGCGCTTAAGGCGGTCATCCCCGGCGGCGCCAGCGCGCCGGTGTTGACCGTTTCTCATCTCGATACGCCGATGGATTTTGAATCGCTGGCAGCCATCGGGTCGATGCTCGGTTCGGCGGGCGTCATCGTAATGGATGAAACCACCTGCATGGTAAAAACCGCCCTTGTCATCAACCGGTTTTTCAGCCACGAGTCCTGCGGGAAATGCACCCCATGCAGGGAAGGCACACCGTGGATGACGAAAATTTTGGAGCGAATTGAGAGCGGAGATGGAAGAGAGGGGGATGTTCAGCTTCTGGAAAGCCTTTGCAGCGGTATTTTCGGCAGGAGTTTCTGTGCCCTCGGTGACGCAGCAGCCATGGCGATGCGCGGCATTTTAAAAAATTTTAAAGATGAATTTCTCCATCATATCGATCACAAAGTCTGCTAGGTCTGAGTGTTTAAGAAAATATCTAAAAAAAGATTTTCCCCGAGGGGTTTGTTGAAAAAACATCTCCGGGAACGGGATATAAAGATCGATGCCTACGGTAAACATCAATAATAAAGAGTTAATCGTCCCAGAGGGGACCCTCATCCTGGAAGCAGCAAAAGCAGCCGGTTTTTATATCCCCACATTTTGCTACCAGGCGGATCTGATCGGCATCGGATCGTGTCGCATGTGTATTGTTGAGATTGAAGGACAAAAAAAACTTCAGCCCTCATGTATCACACCGGTAATGGACGGGATGAGTATTTTGACGGAGACAAAGACCGTTAACCAGGCGCGGGCGGACATGCTGGAATTCCTGCTTGCAAATCACGGGCTCGACTGTCCGGTCTGTGATAAGGGCGGGGAGTGTGAGCTCCAGGACATGGTTTACAAGTATGGACCGCGTAAGGGAAGATATGCTGAAACAAAATACAGATGGCACGAGAAAGACTACATCATCAGTCCGGTGATCATCAAAAACTCAAACCGATGTGTTCAATGCATGAAATGTGTCAGGGTCTGCAGAGAAATTGTAGGGCAAAATGTGCTCTCCGGCATCAACCGGGGTGAACGCCAGGAGGAAACTACCTTTTTCAAGGGCTTGTTGGACTGCGACCAGGATGGGAACTGCATAGAGGTCTGCCCGGTGGGATGTTTTATGCGGCTTCCGTTCAGATACAAGACGAGACCCTGGGACCTCAAAACCGCTGATACCGTCTGCCCCTACTGCGCGACCGGTTGCCGGATGGTCATCGAGGAAAGAGATGGGGAGGTGATTCGTGCCAGAGCACAGCTCGGTGTGGGGATAAACAGCGAGACCCTTTGCGCCCGCGGCAGGTTCGGGTATGATTTCATCAATCACCCGGAAAGATTGACCACCCCGCTTTTAAAGAAAAACGGCCAACTGGAACCTGCAACATGGGAGGCCGCCCTTTCGGTGATCGAAGAACACCTCCGGGGCACGGCCCCTTTGCAAACCGGCGGTATTGCCTCGGCCCGTCTTACCAATGAAGAACTTTATCTGTTTCAAAAACTCTTTAAAAAAACCTTTAATAGCCGAAACATCGATTCCAGCATGCGGTGGAGCCCCGGGGCCGTTAACCGATTCGTGTCAGCCGCCAAAATGAATGGGGGCGGGATATCGGTATTTAATTGCATGTCGGCGGACATCGTTTTTATTATCGGGTCCCATCTTTCAGATGAGAACCCGGTAACCGAATACATGGTGCGGCGGATGGCACGGGAGAGAGACACCACCGTGCTGATCGCATCGCCGAGGGCAATGAAACTCGATCATTCCGCCAGTGTTTCACTCAGGCATCTACCGGGGATGGAAAAAGAGGTGTTGGAGGCCATTGTTTACTTAATGCTGGCGGACAGCGTTGCAGATGCTTCAGGCGAGACCATGGTCCGCCCTGAAGATAGGTCCAATTTCGAGACATGTTTACAGACCGCAGAAGTAAAACCGGATGAAATCGTTCAACTGACCCGACGTCTGAAAGACGCTGCCTCTGTCGGGATACTGGCGGGGACGGAATTCATCCGGTTCGGACAGGGCGCCGGCGGACTTGCGACCCTTTTGGCAGTACTGAACCGTCTTGGAAAACAGGTATTGATCGTCCCGGTACTCGACCGGTGCAATCAGAGGGGCGCCTGGGAGATGGGGGTGCATCCGGAATTCGACCCCGGCTATCGAGATGAAGAGCCAAAAGGCCTGGGACATGCCGGAATGATAGATGCGGCTGTAAAGGGCGACTTCGGGTCGCTCTACATCATCCGGGAGGACCCGGTGGCGACCTTAAATGATCGTGAGTTTGTCAAAAGAGCGCTGTCAAATATTAATTTTCTACTGGTTCAGGATATCTTTCTCACCGAGACGGCCAAGTTGGCCGATTGCGTGCTGCCCGGGGCATGTTTTGCCGAAAAAGAGGGGACTTTCACCAATCAGGAAGGGAGGGTTCAATCGATAAAACGGCTGATGAAACCACCGGGTCAAGCCAAAAGCGATCTTGAGATTATCGGAGCGATCGGTCGGCGATTCGATCCGTCCTTTACGCCCAGAACAAGGCGTTTTTTACCTGTTTTCGAACAGATTCGAAAAGAGATCCCGATGTATGAAGATGTATGCCTTGACTTTAACAACCAAAGGAATGAGGACAACGCGCTTGACAACCGGACCGCCCTGGTCAAAGACTCCGGTATCGAGGTGCCTATGGAACTGTTGGACCGGCCTCCTCGAAGCGGCATCGACCGAAACGGAATATTCCGCCTGGTTACCGGTAATCATCTCTTTTACTCCGGGCGCCTCTCCAATCGGTCTGAGATACTCACCGGGCTTCTCAAGGAACCGATGGTGGAAATCCCCCATGACGACGCAATAAAACTTGGTATCTCAAATGGTGAAAAAGTAAGGGTCAGTGGAAGCCGCCACGAAGCAGTGCTTACGGCAAAAACTGTATGCGGTTCCAAAAGCGGGGTAGCTTTTATCGCCGAGAATTTCGAGGCAATTGCTGTAAATAGATTTTTTAGAACAGGCGAGTTCATGGCAACGGTTACCATCTCCAAAGTAACAAAGGACCCCATCCGGGCGGATATAAAAAAAGAGGGCGTCACCACCCGGAAAAGACCGGAGGTTTGATGATGATAAACTTGGAATCCTTAAAAGAACATCGGTTTTTCTCCGACCTCACAGACGGAGAATTGTCGATCATTGCCAAGATCATTACCCCAGAGGATTTTAAAATCGGGGAAACAGTATTTAAAACATCAGATGCAGGCCATTCCCTCTACCTGATCCGATCCGGAGAAGTTAAGGTCTGTCTGGCCGCTCCTGACGGAGACCTCTTCACCCTGACCATTTTGAAAAACGGTGACATCTTCGGTGAGATGGGTTTTATCGACGCAACCCCCAGATCCGCAACAATCATTGCAATTTCAGATGTTGATGCATTTGTTATCGAAAAAGAGGCCTTTGAAACATTAATTGACGACCACCCCCGAATGGTTCACAAAATTTTGAAAAACATCGTCCATACCGTTCATTCGATTGTACGGGGAATGAACTCAAGATACATCGAAATGATCAACTATATGTGGGGCAGGAAAAGGTTTTGTTAGTATTCGAAGTCACATTGATCGTCCTAAAAGTTATCGTACTAAGCCTGTTGTTGTTTCTCCTCCCGCTGCCGATGACCTGGATCGAACGGAAAATCGCCGGACATATCCAGGGAAGACTGGGTCCGTTCAGGGTCGGCCCCCATGGACTGCTCCAGCCGTTTGCAGACCTGATAAAACTCCATCTAAAAGAGGATATCGTTCCGGATTTGGCAGACAAACCGCTGTTCAAACTCGCCCCTATCTTTTCACTCGTCCCGGCTTTAGCCGTATTTGTGGTCATCCCTTTCGGGGAAGAAATCACCATTCCCTTTTTAGACCGACCGGTGACCATGTATATCTCTGACATGAACATCGGTTTGCTCTACCTGCTGTCGGTCGCAAGTCTCGGGATCTACGGAACCATATTGGGCGGATGGTCATCCAACAGCAAATATGCCCTTCTCGGCGGACTCAGATCGGCCGCACAGATGATCAGCTACGAGATCGCCATCAGCTTTGCCGTGATCGGTGTGGTCATGCTCAACAATTCCCTCAGCCTCGTCGAAATTGTCCGCAGCCAGGGGGAGGGGATTTGGAACTGGAATATCGCGTATCTGCCTGTCGGCCCGGTCTGGTTTGCCATATTCTTTATCGCCGCACTGGCGGAAATCAACCGCATACCATTTGATCTGTCGGAGGACGAAGGCACCCTGGCCGCGGGATATCATACAGAATACAGCGGTGTAAGATTTGCCTTCTTTATGCTTGCCGAGTATGTCGCCATGTTCACGATGTCCATACTCAATGTAATCCTTTTTTTCGGTGGATGGAACCCGCCGTTTAACCTGCCTTTCCAGCTCCCTCCGGTTTTCTGGTTCTTCGGCAAGGTGGCCTTGTTTGTGTATCTTTTCATGTGGATCCGGTTTACGCTCCCGAGGTACCGTTACGATCAACTGATGACCATCGGATGGAAAATATTGATCCCCATCGCTCTTATCAACCTCATGTTAACCGGTCTTTTGAGGATATGAACGAAAAAACTTTCATCACAAATATCTTTGATTTTGTAAAAAATATTCTCTTTTTCGATTTTTTAAAAGGTCTCCGGGTCACCTTGGGCTATAATGTGTCTAAGAGCATCACTGAAAGATACCCTGACCAGGAGAAGTGGATTCCCTATGACAGATTCCGGGGAGTGCACACCCTTAACAGGGATGAACAGGGCAGAGAATTGTGCGTTGCCTGTGAACTCTGCTCCAAGATCTGCCCCACCGATTGCATTACCGTGATACCGATGGAGGATGATACAGGGCGGGGAATCGCAGACAGGGTGCCCAAGGTCTGGGATGTCGACCTGGCCAGATGCCTTTTTTGCGGGTATTGCGAGGATGCATGTCCCACAACCGCCGTACGACTCGGCAGGGAATACGAGTATGCATCCTTTGATTTGAACAGCGCGGTGTTGAACAAAGATCAACTGCTGGTTCCCCAGCCGATACCGGAATCCTTCAAAGGTGGTGTTCATGCCAAATCCCGATTGATAAAAACAAAAGAGGGAATAGAGGTAAAGGCCGATTTAAGTCAAACCGCCAAACGGAAGGTGTGAGGATGGAACAGCTATTTTTTTATATATTCGCCGTCATCGCTGTGGCCGCCGCCCTGGCGGTCATAACGGTGAAAAATCCCGTCCACAGCGCAGTCTCTCTGATTGTCTGTCTGATCCAGGTGGCCGCACTGTATGTTTTACTAAAAATCCCTTTCCTGGCCGCTGTTCAGATTTTTATATACGTCGGCGCGGTAATGGTCCTCTTTCTTTTTGCGGTGATGATCATTGATATCGGTAAGGAACGGCTAAAAGAACAGATCCACGGTCAGAAAAAATACGCGATTCCGGCAGTCATCCTGTTCTTTATGGCAACCGGTTATATGGTGCTTTGGGGAAAACTGACCGTGCCCACCCCGAATGACTCGGCGCCCCTGCCAGGATTTCATATAGAGGGAATAGGCAAATTCCTTTATACAAAATATATCTTCCCGTTTGAGCTTGTTTCGGTGCTCCTGCTCGTTGCGCTGGTCGGCGCGATTGTTCTGGTAATGAAGGATAAAAAGGGAAACAGGCCGAAAGATCACACAATCGACGAAAAACCCTGATAAAAAAGGCGAAGTTTCATGCCATCATTAACTCATTTTCTAATGCTCGGCCTCATCCTGTTTTCCATCGGTGTGGCCGGTGTGCTTTTACGACGAAATATCATTATCGTTTTAATGTCACTGGAACTTATTTTTAACGCCGTAAACATCAATCTCGCCGCTTTTTCGTACTACCTGCAGTCCTTAAACGGAACGATCTTTGTGATATTCAATATAACCATTGCCGCTGCCGAGGTCGCGGTGGGCCTCGCCATACTCGTGGTGGTGTACAGACAGAGAAAAACAGTTTATTTGGACGAATTGCATGAAATGAGAGGGTAATGTATTTAACATGACAGAAGCGGTCTGGTTGATTCCCATACTTCCTCTATTCGGTGCGATCATAAACGGCCTGGCCGGAAACAGGATCGGAAAGAAGGCCGTCGGCTTTATCGGCTGCACTGCGGTCGGACTCTCTCATCTGATCTTAATATCCACATTCTTTCATCTGTCTACCCTACCCCATTTAAACCGCAGCATAACGGTTGCAGGGTTTGAGTGGTTTGCCAGCGGCTATTTCCGGATAGATTTTTCCCTTCTCATTGACCCGTTGTCCATCCTGATCGGTTTGGTTGTTACCGGTGTCGGATTTCTGATCCACATTTACTCCCTCGGGTATATGCATGCTGATAAAGCCTACTGGCGTTATTTTAGTTATCTCAATCTCTTTATCTTTTTTATGCTCTTGCTGGTACTTAGCGCAGATTACATCGTCATGTATCTCGGCTGGGAAGGGGTCGGCCTTTGCTCCTATCTGTTGATCGGTTTCTGGTACGAGAAAAAAACCGCCAGCGATGCCGGCAAAAAAGCGTTTATCGTAAACAGGGTGGGAGACGCTGGATTTATTCTCGGTCTCTTTCTCCTTTTTTGGAGCCTGTCTGAACTTGGCGTCTATTCATTGAAGTTTCAAGATGTCTTTGAAAATGCACCCAGATTGGACCCTGCCCGTCTCACCTGGATCACGCTGCTCCTCTTTGCAGGGGCCATGGGAAAATCCGCCCAATTTCCGCTGCATGTATGGCTTCCGGACGCCATGGAAGGTCCCACCCCGGTCAGCGCTTTAATCCATGCCGCAACCATGGTGACCGCAGGGGTGTATATGGTGGCCAGGAGCAGTGTCCTTTTTACCCTGGCCCCGATATCCGGCGAGATTGTAGCGAGCATCGGCATCCTGACCGCCTTTTTTGCAGCGACCATCGCCCTGGTCCAAAACGACATCAAGCGTGTCCTGGCGTATTCCACCATCAGTCAGTTGGGATATATGTTTGCCGCTGTCGGCATCGGTGCTTACTCGGCGGGCATCTTTCATTTGATCAGCCATGCCTTTATCAAGGGGCTTCTTTTTCTAGGGGCCGGAAGTGTGATACACGCCCTTTCGGGCGACCAGGATATGCGAAATATGGGTGGACTCAGCCGTCATATGAAGATTACATCGGTTACCTTCATTATCGGGGCGATTGCCCTGGCTGGAATCCCCCCTACCAGCGGTTTCTGGTCCAAGGATGAAATCCTTTGGGAATTATTTCAAAACGGCCATTACATCATCGCAATCCTGGGATTGTTGACCGTGTTCTTAACGGCCTTTTACCTGTTCAAACTGGTTTTTATGGTCTTTTTAGGAAAACCCGCACCAGACCGGCAGATCGATAGACCGATCGATGAATCGCCAAGGATCATGACAATTCCGTTGATTGCGTTGGCTGTCCTCGCACTGGGTGGCGGGGTTATCGGAATTTCCTTTTTTGGCGGCGAATCTTTCCTGCATGTCTACCTGAGCCCTGTTTTCGAGCCCGGATCCCTTGCCCTGCCGAAAACCCATGGCACTACGGCGTTTGTGATGATGGCGGTTTCGGTGACCCTGGGGCTGCTCGGTATATTTCTGGCCGCCCTGTTCTATCTCGAACCGCTACGGTCGATTGCACCCAAGTTTTTAAACCCAGGTGAGATTGCAAAACGATTCAACGGCATCTACCAGCTGCTGTGCAACAAATATTATGTGGACGAGTTTTACGCGGCAGCAATTGTAAGACCGGTCAAAAGGTTTTGTCAAATCTGCCTTTCTTTCGACCTTTTCGTCATCGATGGGGTTGTCAACGGCGCCGGGTGGCTCACACGACTGGTCGCTTGGCTCTCACACCAATTTGATTCCTACCTGGTTGATGGAGCGGTCAACTCACTGGCATCGGTGGTCAATATCGGTAGCCGTGTCTGGGGGAGGATTCAAACCGGGTACCTTCAAAACTACGCCCTGGTTTTTATATTGGGGATTCTGTTTATCATCGGAGGGGTAATGCTGGTGATTTGACCTTTTCCCCTGAAAAATATTTACAGACGATGCTGGAAAACACCTCTAACATACCGATATTGACAATTCTTATCCTGGTGCCGCTGGTGGGAGCGGCTATCCTGTACTTTATCCCCGGAAAAGACAGGACCGCGATCCGGACAACCGCCATGGTGACGGCCAGCCTCGATTTTCTGATATCTTTAGGTCTTCTTTTCCGGTTTGACCCGTCAACCCACAAAATGCAATTTATCGAAAGCAGCCGGTGGATACCCGAACTGGGCGTCGGATACTTCTTGGGCGTGGACGGCATGAGCCTGCTCCTGCTGCTGTTGACCACCTTTACTACTATCATCAGCATCCTCTGTTCCTGGTCGGCAATAAAAGACCGTGTCAAGGGTCTTATGGCTTGCATTCTGCTGATGGAAGCAGGCATAATTGGTGTTTTTGTCTCATTGGATCTGGCGTTGTTCTTTCTCTTCTGGGAAATCGGTCTGGTTCCGATGTATTTCCTGATCGGAATATGGGGCGGAGAACGAAAACTTTATGCAACCCTCAAGTTCTTTCTATATACCGTCTTCGGGAGCATATTTGTTCTGCTGGGCATTCTGGCCCTTTACTTCGCCCACGGGACGATGACAGGGGAATATACCTTTAACCTCCTTAAGCTCTATCAGGTAAACTATCCGTATACCCTTCAGTTATGGGTTTTTGCTGCATTTTTCATCGGCTTTGCCATCAAGGTCCCGATCTTTCCATTTCACACTTGGCTGCCCGACGCCCATGTTGAAGCCCCCACTGCCGGGAGCGTCATCCTGGCCGGTGTCCTTTTGAAAATGGGAGCTTATGCGTTGATAAGATTTAACCTCCCCCTCCTGCCCAGCGCCAGTATTCGTTTAGCACCGGTTGTTTTTACCCTTTCGGTCATCGGTATTATCTATGGCGCTTTTTTGGCCATGGCGCAAAAAGACTTGAAAAAACTGGTGGCCTATTCGAGCGTCAGCCATCTCGGCTTTGTCACCGCAGGGATCTTTGCCTTAAACCCCCAGGGAATCGACGGTAGTATTATTCAAATGGTCAGCCACGGTATTTCCACCGGCGCCCTCTTCGTTATCGTCGGCATGATATACGAAAGGAGACATACCCGGTTGATAGAGGATTTCGGAGGGCTTGCCCGGGTGATGCCTGTTTTGGCGGCCTTTTTTGCGGTGGTCGTCCTGTCGTCCATCGGGCTGCCGGGCACCAACGGATTTATCGGAGAGATATTGATCTTAATCGGCCTCTTCGGCCGCAGCGTTCCGGCAGCTGTTCTGGCGTCCACCGGTATTGTTCTAGGAACCGTATATATGCTGCGGATGTATCAACGGATGATGCTCGGCAGGATCAGACACCCGGAAAACCGGGCTCTCAAAGACCTCAATCCCAGGGAAGTGGTAACCCTTATATCGATCATACTGATCATCCTCTGGATCGGTATCTATCCGAAACCGTTTCTGAGACTGACTTCCGCCGGTACAATCCATCTGGTGGAAACCGCTCACAGAAAACATGCACAAACAGAAGCGGTCAAAGCCGGTCATTGGAAACCATTGACCGCCCGAACGGTTTCAACCTCAAGCTATTTTAGTGGAGCTGACAATTGACATCACCTGAAACCATCTACAGTTTTCCCATCCTTTCGCTGATCACGTTCCTTCCATCCCTGGGCGCGATTTTTATTCTCTTATTCGTAAACAAAAAATCAGAGACCGTGGTCAAATGGTCTGCTTTGATCGTATCTTTTTTAACATTTCTCCTCTCGATTTATCTCCCGCTCAACTATGACGCGAAAACCCCGGTTTTTCAGTGGGTAGAAAAAATGGTGTGGATTGAGCGATTCGGTATTCATTATTTTTTGGGTGTCGATGGGATCAGCGTCCTGTTGGTAATGATGACAACCTTTATCACTGTCATATCCATTCTTGCCTCATGGACGGAAATCAAGCACAGGGTAAGAGCCTATATGACGATCTTTCTCTTTACGGAGACCGCTGCCTTGGGAGTCTTCATGTCGTTGGACCTCTTTTTATTCTATGTTTTCTGGGAGGTTGTCTTGATCCCGATGGTCTTTATCATCGGCATCTGGGGAAGCGATCGAAGGCTCTATGCTGCAATTAAGTTTTTTCTTTTTACATTTGCGGGAAGCCTTTTTATGCTACTGGGGATCCTGGCTATCTATTATTATCACGGGGATTTGACCGGGCACTACACATTCGATGCGACGATCCTTTTCGAAAATCCTGTTCCGGCAAGTACTCAGCTGTGGATTTTCGCTGCATTTTTCATCGGCTTTGCCGTCAAGGTTCCGATGTTTCCGCTGCACACATGGCTCCCGGATGCGCACACCGAAGCACCGACCGGGGGTAGTATTTTTCTGGCCGCTGTTTTGCTGAAACTAGGAGCATACGGGTTTATCCGATTCAGTCTCCCGCTCCTGCCGAGCGCGAGTATCTTTTTTTCGCCTTTGATGATCGCGCTCTCTATTTTCGCAATTCTCTATGGTGCTTATGTGACGATCGCCCAAAAAGATTTAAAAAGACTGATCGCCTATTCCAGCGTCAGCCATATGGGGTTTGTGATGTTGGGTATTTTTATTTTTAACCTGGAAGGACTTAAAGGGGGCCTCATTCAGATGATCAACCACGGGATCAGCACCGGTGCCCTCTTTTTCCTTGTCGGCATGATATACCAAAGAACCCACAACCGGATGATTGGCGATTTCAGTGGGCTGATCAAAGTGGTCCCGGTCTACGGCATTGTCTTTTTGATTGTCCTGCTTTCATCGATGGGAATGCCGACGACTAACGGATTTATCGGTGAACTTTTTATCCTGATCGGCGCCTACAAGGTGAATGTTTTCTTTGCGATACCGGTGGTCGCCGGCATACTTCTGGGGGTTGTCTATCTTCTGTGGACGTTTCAGAGAATCTTTCTGGGAACGGTTGTCAAACCCGGGCAAATCAATATAAAAGATCTCAGCATTAGGGAAAAAGCTGCAATGATTCCGATCATACTGTTGATCTTCTTGATCGGAATCTATCCGAAGCCTTTTTTGGCAATACCCGACGTTTCATTAAACCATCTCTCCAAAATGGTAATGAGAAACTACAAGCAGAGCACGCGCCATAGGATTCCCTCTAAGTATTTTAGTAAAGGAATCTCCAAATTGACCGAAAAATCCTTGCTCCGGGTCGAAGGGCGGGTAAAGTAGAGATGTCGCCTGATAGTCTGAACATAAACATCACGGCTGTTTTGCCGGAAATTCTTTTGACCGGATTGGCTATATCGGTTCTTATACTCGATTTTTTTCTTCCAAAAGGAAAAAAACAGCTACTGGGATACATCGGAATCATCGGGCTCTTTGTCCTTCTGCCGGTCGTCTGGACAACTCAAAATGCCATCCCCGCCTTTGGAGAGACCGTGATATCGGACACCATCTCTTCATTTTTTGATACGATATTCATCATTGCCGGGATCCTGACCCTGATCATCTCCATCGATTACTCAAAAAAGGGGAATATTCACAAAGGAGAGTATTACCCTATTATTCTCATTGCTATCCTCGGGATGATGGTGATGGCATCATCAAACGACCTTTTGACCCTTTATGTCGGGCTGGAGCTGATGGCGATCTCTTTTTACGTGCTCATTGCGTATCGGCGAAATGAAACCCGATCGGCGGAAGGGGCACTCAAATATTTTGTGTTGGGTGGCCTATCGTCCGGTATCATTCTTTACGGAATCACCTTTGCCTACGGCGTGGGAGGCACCACCAATCTGCAGGGAATTTCCAATCAGGTGGCCCATATTGACGTTCATGATCCATTTTTACTTCTTTCAATCGTATTCATCACCGCGGGTCTTTCCTTCAAGATTGCGCTGTTTCCCTTCCATCTATGGGCGCCGGATGCTTATCAAGGAGCACCGCCACCGGTTACCGCCCTGCTGTCGGTCGGATCAAAGGCCGCAGCCTTTTCGATTTTTTTCAGAATTTTCATCATCGCCTTTCACGAACTCCACCCCCAGTGGTCAAATCTGTTATGGCCCCTTTCTGCTGCAACGATGGTATTCGGGAGTGTGGTGGCGATTTCTCAGAAAAACATCATCCGGATGATGGCTTACAGCAGCATTGCCCATGCCGGTATGATCATGATTGGCCTTTTGGTAAACAGCCGAGCCGGGATGGCCGGGATGCTCTATTACCTGCTGGTCTATACCTTTATGAACATGGGGGTGTTTGCGGTGGTGACGATCCTGGCCAAAGATAATGGGAGAGGTGAAAATATCGAAGACTATCAAGGCCTCGCTTCACGTCAACCCATGCTTGCCTTTTTTTTGACCCTGTTCCTTCTGGCCTTGATCGGGGTACCGCCAACCGGGGGGTTTACAGCAAAATTTTTTATTTTTGCCGCAGCCATTGAAGCCGGATATTACGGAATCGCAATCATCGGAGTGGCGGCCACGGCCGTTGCTCTGTTTTTTTATACAAGAATAATCTTCTACATGTATATGAAGGAGCCGCAGGGTTCTGATGACACCGTAACACCCGGGAAGGCCACAAGGATTGCCCTTTTTATCGCAGGTACGGGAATCGCGATTTTGGGCTTATACCCGTCACCGTTTATGCGTTTTTTAGAAAAAGCGATCCAAATCTATTTTTAATAAACTCGAGTTCCGGTTCAAAGCCGATGCAGCCGGTTGCTGACGTTAAACCCGGACAGGCTATTGACTGTCCCCTCCCCTTTATGCTGAATCATCACCTGGTGGGTTTCCCCGATATCAAAAAGAAGGTTCTTAATCTTCATCAGTTCATTTTGAGATAACCTGCCGGCTGCCAGCTCTTTGGAGATGATTTCATCAATGCCCAACGACACGAGAAACGGTCCCTGGGGAGAATATCCCATAGCGCTGAATCCCAACCCTTCTCCCCAGTCTTTCAGGGACGTGAAGTTTACGTGGGCTGTGATGTCTTGTTTTCCGATGTTGATGTATGGGTTGTCGTTTGTTTCATGCTGATAATAGCATAAAAGTGTTCCACTGTTCCTCTCCACTGCGTAATATTGGCTTGAAGAATACCCGTAGTCGATCGAAACAATAAATCCTTCCATCAGGATATTCGAAATTGCTTTAAGATAATCTTTTATTCTCAGGTTGACCTCGGTTCGGTAGCCGTTTACTTTTGGGAGACGATACAGTTCGATATATTCCAGCAATTCAGCGGTACTCGGATCACCATAAATTTCTTTGAATCCGGTTTTGTCTGTTCCGACAAATATTTCCTGATATTGATCCGATACACGGATCATTCGAACCGGAAACGCATCCATCAGTTCGTTTGATATGACGCACCCGCAAAACGGGTCGGCCGCGTCGAGGCCTGTTTTCCACTCAACCAATCCATCGTATGGTTTGAGGCGATTTTTTTGATCTAAAACCGTGTGTGGGTTTTTCTCTATAATGATATATCTAAAGTTCCCTTTCCAGTTCAGTTTTTTTTGAATAAAATCGATGATATCCCGGGCCAGGTACCCCCTTCCGGCACCAAGCTCAAGAATTGTAAAATCTTCGGGCCTATTAATCATTTTTCGCATCTCATCCAGTTGAACCGCCAAAATCCATCCAAAGATAAAATGAAGGTGTGGCGAAGTATAAAAATCTCCCTTTGCTCCGATTCTTGTTTCTCTATTCATGTAATATCCAAATTCGGGTTGATAGAGGAGCATATCCATGAAGGTTTCAAATGGAATAGGACCGCTGCTCTCGATTCGTTCCCTGATAATCTGTTCCAGATTTTTTTGAGCCATGACAATCAAATTTTATGTCTGACCATTTCTTATTTTTGCCCCCCTGCCCGCGGTGTTCACCAGAATCACCGTCACAACAGGCAACACCAGCCCCAATACCGTTACGACGACCATCAGCATCCCCAATTCATCATATTGGCCCCGTTCAATTACAAAAACTTTATTCAGATACTTTGTCCCGAGATTACTCGCCGAAAGGGCTAGATTGGTAAAAGCGGCCATCACCGCAAAATAAGTGGCCTTTTGGTGTTTCGGCGCCTCCTTGGCGATCCAGGCGAGCATCGGAACCATGGCGACCTGTCCCAATGGCGAGTCGGCCATCGTATCGATAATAGCGATCGTATGTGCGCCGAATCCAAAAACGGCCTCCGTCCACAGATGAAGCCCGTAAAACATGCCGAGAAACGGCAGTATCATCACCGTACTATAGACAGACAAAAAAATCACGAGATAGGGGACCGGTCGCCGGCCCATCCAGCCGCGCAGGGCAAACATACCTGCTATTGCCAGGATCGCTGAAATCTGACGCAATGTGCCGAAAAAAGCCTCGTCAAAACCGAGGACATCTATTTGCCACCAACTGGAACCTGCCCCCATCGTCGGCATTGCCCGGAAAACAAAAATAATAATCGCAATGCCCAATATCTCACGACGTTTGATTGCGTCCATTTCCTGCAAGATATTTGTCATCAGATAAATGATGATGCCAAGAGATCCTAAAAAAATCACCTCCTTTTTCAACAGAAAATCAGAGAGGCCTAAAATCAGTGTCATGACCACAAATATACCGCTACCCCCTAAGATATACCAGTTGGGTTGAAGGCGGTGATCTGTTTCTCCATGGATCGAGTGGTTTTCACCTTCAGCGGATTCGAGGCCCTGCATCTGTTTCCGACGTCGCCTTAGCATCCAGTTGCCAAACAAAACCCCGAGCACCGAAATGACCGGAATAATCAGAGAAACGCTGTACATCACCTTGTAGGAGATGGCCTTGGCCAGCCAGCCGCCGAGACCCGCCACCAGGGCAATACCGCCGATAATGGCGATTCGACCCAAGGTCTGGACGGTGACATGCATTTTTTGAAGCGTTTTTTCATCAAACAAAAACCCGTCCTCATCAACTGTGGGGACAGCCTCCACGGTCATGGCGTCCGCAACAACATCCTGAAGTACAAAGCCGATGGGAGAGACCAGCACCGAAATAATATACCAGACCTCCACAGGTAACCAAGCGGCCATTTGGTCTTTGTACCCGGTTAGCCCCACCATGACCAGCAGGCTCAGTGCCATCAGTGTGGCCCCGAGATATACAAACATCGATTTTCTGCGCCAAAACAGGTCAACCAGGTGACCCAGGGGCATTTTTAAAGCCCATGGCAGCCCAGCCCAAAACCCCAAACCGGCCAGAAACGCTGCTGATAACCCGATCTCATCTTTTACAAAAAAGCTTTCAATAATACCGGTAAATCCGGAGACACCGGCCGCTAGATAAACCATAAGCGGCGGCAGGTAACTCATCCGCATTTCACGGGCAAGGCCAACAAAATCGGTTTGAAACCAGGTCCAAAACCGGAAAATCAGTGTGGGTAATTTTCTATTTTGTGCTTTTTGAATAGCCATCTTTGGTTCGATATTGCGATGTCACTTATGCAAATAGAAAGTGAACGTGTTGGAAACAATATAAGAAATAGGTGAAATGATATCAATGCAAAACTGGTGGCCGCCCGGATAATAATTCCCTCACTGTCTGACATCCATTCGACCGGCTTTAAAGGTGTTGAACTAAGGAGAAGGGATTCTCCAGGCTGAAAGGGGATACATTGACTAACACTGATCTTCGTTA
>Ga0255053_10000581_pt1 | contig 20327 bp, 18 predicted proteins | sample JV7_2_22_MG_FD_188635 | JGI IMG/M metagenome (GOLD analysis project Ga0255053, IMG submission 188635) | Seawater microbial communities from Jervis Inlet, British Columbia, Canada - JV7_2_22 | ecosystem: Environmental > Aquatic > Marine > Inlet | place: Canada: British Columbia | collected... | reverse complement strand
GGCGGGCTTCAGTCAGTGAAAGATCATCTGATAGAACCCGGTGATGAAAATAGTAGTTGTGCAATGACGTGGATATATCTCTCAGGTAGTTTGTCAGACGATGTGGCTCCAGCGCCATAGCAGCACTCTCTATGACATCCGGAAGAGCGGCCATGTGCCTGATGAGCTCTTTTTCCTCAGGCAGCTTGAGCGCTCCGATGTTGACATTCTCTGGAGAGGGTAATTTGAATCCGTTTTCCTCCGCGTTTCTCAGGATGCTGCATATCCTTGCATGAGCATACTGTACGTAATAGACCGGGTTGTCATTGCTCCTGGCCTTGGCAACATCAAGATCGAAGTCCAGTTTGCTATCCGCTTTTCTTGTGAGAAATATGAACCTGGCAGCATCTTTTCCAACCTCTTCGAGCACCTCTCTGAGGGTAACGAACTCACCAGCCCTGGTTGACATTGCCACCGGCTTCCCGCCACGCAGGAGGTTGACCAACTGAACAAGTATGACCTCCAGGTCGTCTCTGTCCCTACCAAGGGCAACGACACCGGCTTTCATCCTTTCGATGTAGCCGTGATGGTCGGCACCCCAGATATTGATCACCTTATCGAAACCCCTGCTGAATTTATTCCTGTGATAGGCAAGGTCAGATGCAAAATAGGTCGCGGATCCGTCGGCCTTTATAACAACCCTGTCCTTGTCGTCTCCAAGAGGCGTACTCTTGAACCACAGGGCACCCTCCTCCCTGTACAGGTGATTCCTTCCCTCCAGGTCTTTCAACGTCAGATCAACATCGCCGTTATCGAAAAGCGAACTCTCGTAAAACCAGTGGTTGAATAATACGCCGAACTGCTCCAGGTCATCCTTTATGTCATCCAGGATCACACCAGCGGAATACTCAGCGATCTCTTTCGTATCACTTTCAGAGTTACCATCCAGGTAAACATCGCCCCTTTTCTCTTTGAGTGTCATTGCGATATCCCGGATATATTTTCCCCGGTATCCCTCTTCGGGAAACTGGTCTTCTTTGCCGAACAACTCCAGGTACCGGGCCCGCACTGATCTGCCAAGAGTGTCAATCTGGTTTCCGGCGTCGTTAACATAATACTCCCTGGAGACATCGTAACCGGAAGCAGCAAGCACGTTTGCCAGCGCGTCTCCGAGAGCAGCACCGCGACCGTGGCCCACATGAAGGGGACCCGTGGGATTGGCGCTTACGAACTCCACCTGGACCTTCCTTCCCCGCCCGATGTTGTTGTCGGCGTAGGTTTCACCCTCAGTCAACACCGATTTAAGAGTTCCTGCCCAGAATTCCTCCGTCATCGTCAAGTTAATGAAGCCGGGACCGGCAATCTGGATGTCATGGATCATCCCTCCCCCATCAGTCTTCTTAATCCATTCCGCAAGCTTTTCCGCTATCACCCGGGGATTTTCCTTTACCCTGGACGCCAGGACCATCGCAATGTTTGTGGCGTAATCACCGAACTTCCTGTCCCTTGTCATCTCGATAATCGGGATCGGTAACTCATCCTGAGGCACTACACCTTCGGACGCCGCCATTTTCACTGCACTGTAAACTATGTCTGTAATGGAGTTTTTCAATTTCTGGTCACCATCTTACCAGGCACGCTTAGGCGTGGAGTCCGTCCACGCCTACGCGTGGAGTTTCTAGTTTCGGGTTTCTAGTTTCTGGTAAACAATTAACCATCAAATATTACCCCCTCCCCTTAAGTTCCCCTCCCGCCAGGGGAGGGGTGAATATATATAATCCAATGCTCTAATTTCTAATGTTCTACTTCCCTACTCCAGCCACAGGCTGGCCCTCTCCTCCCTCTTTCCTTCTCCCTCTTCCCTATTACTTTTCATGTTCTCCTTCGCAACCGAGTGATTACACCTAAAAACCCGGCCTCTTTTGACTTGGCCGGGTCATCATCGCTGAATGGAGCGGGCAACGGGATTCGAACCCGCGACTTTCAGCTTGGGAAGCTGACACTCTACCAACTGAGTTATGCCCGCGTTTTTTTATGGGCCGGCCTGCAGCCAGCGTCCAAGGTCCAACGTCCAAAGTCCAACGTCCATAGAATTCAAATATGCCACAGCCTTTGGCATGGCGGTTCCAAGTTCAAAGTTCCAGGTTCCATGTTCCAGGTTCCAAGTCTAACCAAAGAGAGGGAAACTATGCCAGATTCAGGGCCCGACTAAAGAGTCTGGAGGCTCGTCAGAGTGCGGTAGATACAAGGCAGTCCCGCCAACGGCGGGAAGGAAACCGGAGACGTATATGGCACATACGTCGAGGATTTCCGAGGGCTGATAACGCAGTAGATGCTGTGCTCTGACAGCCACATAACACTCAAGAAATATTATTCGTCGGAGAAAGTGTCTTTGAAGAACTCCTCAAATCTCTCCTCCAAATCCTCCGACTCATCCACCCCATCACTCTGATCCATAACCACATCTCTAAAATCAGATTCTGCCGGACTCTCGATACCGCCGCTCTCCTGTACCCAGTCCACTGTGGGAAGGTCAACGGCAGTCTCGGGGGGAGTGATCATCCCTTCGGCTCTAAAGCCCAGATCCGATGCCATTTCTTCGACTATGTTCATATCTATGGTACGCTCCCTCATGAGGAACCCCTGAAACAGAGCATTATCACAGAGGATATTGATCTTTCTCGGGAAGCCTGTGGAGTATTTATATATATGTTTCATGGCTTCATCCGAAAAAACCGGATCTCGAAGTCCCGCGACAGCCAGACGATGAACAATATACGCGCTCGTTGCTTCCTCTGTCAGGGTCGAGAGCCGTATCTTCATGGACACTCTTTGCAGAAGCGGAGGATCCAGATTAAAATTCTCCTCTATCTCCGGCAGACCAAAAAAGATAAATGTGATGAGTTTGTGGGCGGTAACTTCCAGGTTCAGAAGACCCCTGAATTCTTCCATCAGCTCTCTGGAGTTGAGCATCTGGGCTTCGTCAATGAGAACAACCGCTTTCTTTCCAATCTCGTGGAGGTGGAGCAGCCGCCTGTAGAGTTGGCCAATAACCTGGATCCTCTCTTTGGCAGGACGCTCGACTCCCAGCTGTGTGGCTACTTTCTGCAGCAGCCATTCAGGGGATATCTCTGAATGAAGAATGATCAGAAGCGCTGACTCATATGCCTCAACGGGCAGATTATCCAGCATTTTACGGGCAAGGGTTGTTTTACCAGTCCCAATATCGCCTACAACAACCGCCAGGCCCTTCATGGTTTCGGCAACGTACATCATCCTCGTCAGTGCTTTTGCATGCTGAGCACTGTTGTAGTAGAAGCGTTCGTTAGGAGCGTTGCCGAAAGGTTCGGTTTTCAGACCATAAAAATCAAGATAACTCAATTTGCACCTCGTTAGATATAGGAGATCCTGTCCTTCTTCCCTTTTTTGGTGGACTTACCCGCGTCATCGCTTAAGCCCTCCTCTTCCCTCGCCATTTCTTCGACCTCACTAATGAGGTCGTAAAGCATTCCATCCAGAGCAGCGGATTCAGCATCGGGCACCGCGGCTGCGGCCGGTTCCACCTCATCACTGGTTATAAGCTCTTTTACCCTTTCAACGTCATCGTTGATATTTTCAAAGGACGGATCAAGGTTTTTGACCTCTTCATAAGATTCAAGAGCGCGGTCGAAATCTTTCTGCGTCTCCCTCACCTGGCCCAACTGGTAGTGCAGACCCGAGAGGTTCTCCTCGCCAGCCGAATCCAGCGCTGTTTGCAGAGCATCCACCGCTGAATCGTAATCCTGCTTTTCAAAGAAGCACAACGCTGTCAGGCTCAGGCTGTCCATTAAATGGTTGGTGTCCCGGGAGGCCAGCTCGAACTCCCTTATCGCGTCATCGTAAAGGCCCATTTCCTTGTAGGCGATCCCGAGGTTATAGTGTGTTTCGTATTCCCCTTCGCCAAGTGTTTCGGCGATACCCTTCTTGAACTGGTCGAAGATCTCCTCAAAGGTGACCGGTCCCCCTATCGCGGGAGCGGGTTCTATATACTCTCCCAGCTCATCCGAAAGCTCCGTCCGCAATTCATCTGCAAGATCAAGAAAATCATCGACATCCGGCACGGAATCTTCAACGATCAGCTTGCTTTTAACCTCAGTGAAGGGACCGTCATCATCCAGGATCTGAGCACCCGGGAGCGGAGGAGGAGCTTCTGCTTCAGGGGCGGCTGGAATATCCCCGCTGAGATTATTGATCCCGTTACCAGCCACTTTATGACCAGGGGATTTTTCCACGATCTCGCTATAGATCCTCAGAGCCTCATCCTCCAGACCCTGAGAGAGGTAAAACTCGGCCTCTTCGAGCTCCTCGGCAAAGGGATCGACGCTCTCAGGCTGTTTTTCCACCTCAGCCTCCACCGGAACCTCGAGGTCAGCGGTCACTATAGTGTCCGGGAAGTGGGATGCAAGCTCTTCAATAGCGTTATCATCGGGCGCAATACCCTTAAGCCTGACAAAAGCAGTTTGAGCCCTTTCGGATTCACCCTCTTCCAACAGGGCATTTACCAGGATTATACCTTTCCCAATGGATTCTTCAGGTGATGTTTCGCAGAGCACATCGAACATTGCTTCAAGAACACCGGTATGTTCTGGATGGTCGGCAATTAACGGCTCCAGGATCTGAATGGATTTATCGTTCAGACCGTAACGCTTGTATACATTCGCCTCCACCAGGAGATCATCTATAGACATCTCCTTTTCGGGGACTTGTATTTCGGCAGCAGCCTCTTGAGTTTCCAGGGAAATTTCCTCTGCCTCAGGCTCATCGCTCTCTACCTCATCCGCCTCGGTAAGGGGCGTTATGTCCATATCTTCCAGTTCAGGTAGAGCCTCCAGATCCTCCGGGACTTCTTCGGTTTCTGGTTCCTCCTCCTCGAAGTCGTCAACCTCTACAGTTTCAAAGACGATCTCAGGCATTTCATCGTCATCGATCTCCTCTACTTCCATGATCTCCATAGATTCTGAAAGTTCACCATCCTGGAGTTCCTCTGTCATCAGTTCCTCACCTAAGGAGGCAAGTTCCTGGAGCTCCTGTACATCTTCATCCGTTATCGGAATTTCCTGTTTCTCTTCAGCAGGTACCTCAACCGCCGCCTGTTCATCATCTGCCGCTAAAGGTTCACCCAGATCCTGATCCATCAGACCCTTGACGTCATCGCGGGCCAAAAACGCTTCGGCCACTTCATTTCCGGGGTCCAGCTCCAGAAGCTGAGTGAACGCTTCTGCAGCACCTGCCAGATCGCCCTTTTCTGCCAGAGTATTTCCCAGTGTCAAAGTGAGCTCGACCTGACTGTCCCTGTCCCGACGAGTGTCTGAAACAGTGATCAATCCCTTAAGCGCTCTCTCATCGGCAGGCACGGCTTTCCTTATCTGACGATAGAAGGCCTCGGCCTCATTAAGTTCCTCGCTTCTCAGATGATTCTGCGCAACAAACAGATATTCACGCAGGACGCCCTCCAACTCTCCGGTTTCCAGGAAAAGCTCCAGGGAGCGGCCTATCATCTGCTCTCCACCCTCCGGATCTTCCAGCCTGAAAAGGATGCGCCCAAGAAGCAGAACCATCTTGGGATCATCCGGCTCCATTTTCAAAATTGCTACTATCGCTTCCTTTGCCTCCTTGAAGTGACCACTCTCAAGATAATGTGCACATAACTCCCTGCGGACAGCCAAATTTTCAGGGTTCAGAGTTATGATCTTTTCAAACAGCGCTGAAGCTCTGTCATGGAAACCTCTTTTACTGAGAGTCGATGCCGCAAGCGCAAAGGCCTCTGCCGCATCCTGCTTCTTCCCCATCTTGGCCAACGTTTCGCCAAGACGTACCTGAAAGCCCAGGTTCTCAGAGTCAAGTTCCGTCATCAGTTTGAGCACCTCTACCTGCTTATCCTCGTCCTCTTTTTCCTCGTAGTGCTCAAACAGATGCTGCAACTGCGAGATCGCCTCACTCTCAAGTCCCTGATCTTTGTAAAGTCCGGCAAGTTTCTGGTAGGCTTCAAGGTATTCCGGATTCAAACGGAGAATGGTTTTGTAGACGGCAATTGCTTTGGGTGTAAAATCATCACGTATGTAAACGGAGGCTACCTTCTCGTACTGTTCGATGGCAACCTTCTTCCTTCCCGCTCTCGCAAGCAGATCAGCATACCGCAACCCCAGCCTGTAGTCTTTGGTATCGAGCTTGACCAGCTGATCGAAGGTCTTTATCGCACGCTCAACATTTCCCTTGGAAAGCTGTTTCTGAGCCTGCTTGAGAAGTTTGGCCTTTTCACCCATTTTTCAGTGTCGCCTTTTGTAAATACCGCCTTTTGTTAATACCGATAGAACAGTTAAAACTTCCAATAAACTCTATATTACATCAGAACCGTGTTTATAAATCAATATGTGTGGTTCAGTTCCAAGTTCCAACTTCCATGTTCCAAGAAAGTTAATATTGAACTGTTTAAACAGCATGGAACTTGGAACCTGGAACATGGAACTCGATTTAACATCAGACTACGTCATCATCTCCTCTAAAAAGTTCGTGCTGTATTCGCCCTTTTTAAACTTCATTGTAGCAAGAATCCTCTGGTGGAGAGGTATTGTCGTTTTGACACCGTCTATGACGAACTCATCCAGTGCGCGTGTCATGCGGGCAAGAGCTTCTTCCCTGTCCCGACCGTGGGCGATAAGCTTGGCCACCATGGAGTCGTAAAACGGCGGAATGAAGTATGATTCGTAGGCGGCCGAATCTACTCTGATGCCTGGACCTCCGGGCGCATAGTAGAATGCAATTGTCCCGGGGGATGGCCTGAAATTCTCCGGGTCCTCAGCATTTATCCTGCACTCAATGGCATGTCCGATCATCTCAACGTCTTTTTGCTCAATATTCAGGGTCTGACCAGCACTGATCCTGATCTGCTCCTTAACCAGGTCGATCCCCGTTACCATCTCAGTAACCGGATGCTCAACCTGGATCCTTGTGTTCATCTCCATGAAGTAATAATTCATGTCTTCATCCAGAAGGAACTCAACAGTCCCGGCATTCACGTAACCTGCCTTTTTGGTCAAGTTTACTGCAGCCTCTCCCATCGTCTTTCTGAGATCCTCATCCAGTACCGGCGAGGGAGCCTCCTCTATCAATTTCTGATAGCGCCTCTGGATACTGCACTCCCTCTCACCCAGGTGAATGACCGAACCGTGGTTGTCGGCAAGTATCTGAAATTCCACGTGTCTCGGATTCGTGATGAACCTCTCCATATAGACTTCGGGGCTGTTAAAGCCGGCCATAGCCTCGGATTGCGCAGCTGAAAAAGCCGTCCTGAACGATGCCTCTGAGTGAACAACCCTTATCCCCCTGCCGCCACCTCCGGCTGCCGCTTTTATCATGACTGGAAAACCCAGATCCTTTGCAACCTTAAGGGCGACATCCGGATCCGCAAGACCCTCTCCACCCCCTTCCGGAATTGGTAAGCCAGCCCGGACTGCCAGTTCGCGAGCCTTGATCTTATTTCCCATCAGCCTTATGTGGGCGGAATTCGGTCCAATGAAGGTTATACCGCTGGCCTCACAGACTTCTGCGAACTCCGGATCTTCTGCCAGGAAACCGTAACCTGGATGGATGGCTTCGGCATCAGATACCTCCGCGGCGCTGATGATCGAAGGAATGTTGAGGTAGCTCTGTTGGCTGGCGGACGGACCGATGCAGATGCTCTCATCCGCAAACCTGGCGTGAAGGGCTTCCCTGTCCACATCCGAATATACAGCTACGGTCTTTATGCCCAGCTCGCGGCACGCCCGTATAACTCGAAGTGCTATCTCACCTCTGTTTGCCACCAGTATTTTTGAAAAGAGACGGGACATATCAGGCCAGATCTATGATGAAGAGGGGCTCGCCGTATTCAATCGGCTGGGCGTTTTCAACCAGAATTGCTGAGATCTTTCCATTTACCTCACATTCGATCTCATTCATGATCTTCATGGCCTCAACGATACAAAGCACAGTGCCCTTACTGACAGCCCCTCCGACATCCACGAAGGGCGGCGACTCAGGTGAAGGAGCTCTGTAAAAAGTTCCAACTATGGGCGAAGTAACCAGAAACTGATTCTCGCCTACTGTAAGCTGGCTCTCAGTGGGCCCAGCCTCTGATGGAGTCGGCGCGGCCGGTACAGGAGTCAGTTCGGATATCGGCGCAGCCTTCACCGGAGCGTACTCACTGGGCGCTTCCAGATGACCCATCCTGATCCTGACTTTGTTGTCCCCTTTTTTCAGGGAAAAATCCTGTATCTTGTATCTCTTGATAAGCTTCAGAAGCTCTCTTATCTCCTTTAACTCCATAATATTCTCCCGTGATAGTATGCTACCTTGCGCGCTCTGAATATTCTCCCGTTCTCGTGTCTATCTTCACCACGTCACCCTCTTCCACGAAAAGGGGAACCTGAATGACTGTTCCAGTCTCAAGCTCGGCAGGTTTGGTTGCCCCGGAGGCCGTGTCTCCCTTGACACCGGGTTCGGATTTTACGATCTTAAGAGAGACAAAAATAGGCAGTTCCACACCTATCGGTTTGCCGTTATACAGCTGAACCGTAACGGATATCTGCTCCTGAAGGAATCCCACTACGTCACCCAGTTCATCAGAGGAAATGGATATCTGATCATAAGTATCCAGATCCATGAAATGGTAACCACCTCCGTCATCACCGTAGAGGAACTGCATCTCCTTCTCCTCAAAATCCGGTCTTTTCACCTTTTCTCCGGATCGGAATGTGTGATCCAGCACGCTCCCGGTTAACAGGCTTTTGAGCTTTGTTCTGACAAACGCCCCGCCTTTTCCGGGCTTGACGTGCTGGAACTCCGTGATTATAAAGGGTTCACCTTCGAATTCGATCTTCATTCCCCTCCTGAACTGGTTTGTAGGTATCAACTTCTACTTCCTCCCTCTTTCTTTATATGTCCAGGTGTCTGGAAACTCCCTTAAGAGCCAGCATATAACCAACTGTACCGAACCCGGTCACAATGCCTGAAGCACCATCGGAAATAAGCGAACGATGCCTGAATTCCTCCCTGGCGAAAATGTTCGATATGTGGACCTCGTAATAGGGCAGTTTAACAGCCAGCAGAGCGTCACGAATGGCTATACTGGTATGGGTATAGGCTGCCGGGTTGATTATGATGGCATTATAATCCTCAGCAGGGGCCCTCTGAATCTCGTCTACTATCTCTCCTTCGTGGTTCGACTGGAAAGATCGAACCTCCACACCCAGCTGTTTGCCAACCTCGGCAAGCTCAGAGTTTATCTCCTCCAGGGTTACCCCCCCGTAAACCTCCTCCTCCCTTTTCCCGAGAAGATTAAGGTTGGGACCCTGTATGACAAGAACTTTCATCAATCGAATTCTCCCACGAGACCAGGAATGGCCAGTCTCATCAAGTAACGTGCTTTTCCGTAGTTACCATCCGGATCCAGAGCAAGGGCGATGAAATATTCAGGGTTTATCAGCCTGAGTATAAAGACGCTGTCAGTCGTGTTGATGATCACTTCCTGCACCTCACCGGCATTCAATGATTTGGACGCGTTCTGGATACTCTTGATGGCATTTGCATACTCGATTCCTACAGTCTGGATATTGCAATCCGGATCAACGATGTGCTCGCCAATGGGGATGCCGTCCATCCCCATTATCACTGAACCCTGAACCCCGGTAGCACCTGTACAGATCTCCTCTAAAACATCCTCGAAAATCATTTAGGTCGCATCCTTTCCACGTTTTCGAGCCAAGCCTCAAGGGTCTCTACCAGATCCTCCTGGGGAATTTTGCTCTCCCCGGCCTCACCTTCGGGACCGGCAAAAGTCTCTTTGACCGTGGGGGTCGGTTCTGCCACTTTATCATCAAGTCCCTTGAGCTTCGAGGCCACTTCCTCGTCAGCCGGCTCGCTGTCAAGCAACTGCTTGTATATCCGGGCGGCCTTTTCAGGCTCACCCTGGTCCGCATAGAGATCAGCAAGGGTCTCGGTAGCGATCTCCGGTTCACCGGAGGGGCTGTCCTGAACGCCGCCTTCTGGAGGCATCTGCTCTTGAGCCTGCTGGACGCCGGATACTTCCGGTTCCTCAACCTGGAGGGGTCCTTCGGGCACCTCTTCCGAAACCGGGAACGGAACAAAGTCAACCGGTTCTTCCTGGCTCTCCAGCTGAGGTATCATTTCCCTGGAAGCGTCCCCGGTTATGTCCTGACTCTCTGGCTCCTGTGAAAGACCCTGATCATCTGACAGTGGCGGTAAATCCCGGCCCCCAGGTGAAGGATCACCTGGTTGATCGGGAGGCATTTCAGCTACTCCCGTTTCCACATCCGGCTCGCCGGCAAGTGACACATGGTCCTGTAATCCTGCTGTCCCTGAAGACACCATTTCCTCAATTTCCATATCCGGAACGGGATCATAGACCTGGCCGGTAGCTTTGGAAGCTTTTGCAGCTGCCTGTTCCACACGGTCGAGATCGGCTACTATTTCCCCGTCCTCCGGGCTAAGAAGCATTGCAGCCTTGAATGCCTGTCGGGCAGTGTCAAATTCTCCAAGGGCCATTGCGGTCTTTGCCAGGGATTTCTGGGCAATTAAGTTCTCCGGAGCGTCATTCACTGCCTTGGTAAGAGCATCACGGGCTTTCTTGTAATCACCCTTCTCCAACATAATCCTGCCTGCCACAACAAGCCCCCCGACATAGTCAGGGTGTATCCTCAAGCCGGTATGGGCCGTGGCAAGAGCCTTGTCCAGATCTCCTGCTTTTCTGTACGCCTCGGCAAGAGGAGCAAATGCCCTCGAATCCGGGTCTTCGGCCAGCATCTGCTCGTACCGCCGAATCTCTTCCTCCCTCATCCTGTACCTCCCTTGCTCCCCAAAGCACAGAAAAACCGGAATGTACCTAAAGGGGTCTGAAAAGGCCTTTTATAGCAAAAACTCGCAATATTTCCACACATATTAGCCTATTTCTTCATCTTTTCAAACGCAAGATCCAAATCTCTCCACCACAGAGTCACCAGCCGTCGCTCGGTGTAACCGAGCTATGGCTGGCAAGCAGTTTATCCTCCATAGCCTTGGCGAAGGAGGAAGAGCACAGAGGAAATCCTGGGCTCGGGTTAACGAAAAGCACCACAACCTTATTCTTCCTCTCCCCTGGTGGGAGAGGATTGAGGAGAGGGGGATATTACCACCCTCCCCTTAAGTTCCCCTCCCGCCATCAGTCTTCGCCAAGGCTACGACCTGACAAGGGGGAGGGTTGAAACTAAGTAACCCAATTTCTAATTTCCATTTTCTATCGTTCTAATGTTCTAATTCCATTTTCCAATTTCCAATCTCGATTCTCGAGATTATCAACAACTAACAACTTAATAGCGCTTCCACAAGTATACTCGGGTCCGGCAGGGGTACGAACTTTACCGTTCCAATACTCTCCAGAAGAACAGCAGTTACCGAACCTCCACTGCTTTTCTTGTCACGGATAATGTACTGATAAAGATCGTCTCCCACGTCTATGGCAGGCACCGGGATCCTGGACAACAGATCCATGGCACGAGTAAGCTGGCTTTCCGGAAGGCCGGTCATACTGGCGGATACCGTCAGTGCCGCCTTCATTCCCAGGGCCACCGCCTCACCGTGTCTGATCTTTCCGTAGCCACATGCGGCCTCGAGGGCATGGGCAATGGTATGCCCGAAGTTAAGCACCCTTCGCAGTCCGGTTTCGGTCTCATCAGCCTCAACTACCTCGGCCTTCCGCCTGCAGGCAGCATGGATAACCCTTACCGGATCCACCCCTCCCGACGGCCCAAGGTCCTGGAATTCCATGAGGTATTCAAAGAGCTCGGGGTCGAGGCTCAACGCTATCTTGATCACCTCTGCCATACCGGAGTACCAGTCTCTCTCATCAAGAGTACTCAATGTCTCCGTATCGATGTACACTGCTCCCGGCTGATAAAAGGTTCCCACCAGGTTCTTTCCCTCAGGTATATTTATCCCTGTCTTGCCCCCTACACTGCTGTCCACCATCGCTAAAAGGGACGTGGGCAGCTGCACGTACAAAACGCCTCTCAGATAGACGGATGCGGCAAACCCGGCCAGGTCTCCCACAACTCCACCACCCATGGCCAGCACCAAAGAGTCCCTGTCGAATCCGGAACTGGACATGGTTCTTTCGAGCCTCTCAATCTCAGAAAAGGATTTACTTACTTCTCCTTCCGGGATCCTGTAAAAATCAGCGGCAAACCCGGCTTGTTTGAGAATCGCACCAAGCCTGTCTTCATAAAGAGGCCCTACCCTGTCATCGGTGACTACAAGGAGCTTACCCTTCCTGTCACTGCTCTCAAGAAAAAGAGGCAACTGCCGCCAGGCTCCAGGTGCTATAGATATAGAATAGGAGCGATCTCCCAGAGAGATCCTCAACTCAGCATCCAATTCCCTGTTTCCTTTACCTTATCCAGTATGATCCCGGCCACCGCCTCCGGAGTGAGGCCATCGGTATCCACTATGATATGGGCCTGATCATATACGCCAGTCCGCTCCTGAAGTCTGCGACCAACATTTTCCTTAAGCGTCTCTTCACCATCCAGGAGAGGGCGACCGGCTTTGCCCCGGCTGAGACGTTCCACCAGTGTATCCAGTCCGGCTCGCAGGTATACCAGTACTCCAGAGCTCAGAACCTTTTCCAGGGAATGAGGGTTCAGCAAAGACCCGCCTCCGAGAGCGAGGACACCCTCTATCTCTACGAACTCATTAAGCAGAGCGGCTTCCATCTTCCGGAATTGCTCTTCACCGCCGCTTCGGAAAATATCAGGAATACTCATTCGGGCTGCCTGCTCGATCAGGTCATCCAGGTCGTGGAAGGATGACCCCAGTTCGCGGGAAAGGAGTTTCCCGACGGTGGTCTTTCCGGACCCCATGAAACCTGAGAGGAAAATTCTCTTCAAAGATTCCGGATATAGGTCTCGTATGCCTGCCAATTACGCTGCATCTCCTCTATGGAGTCCCCACCAAACTTGAGACACATGTGTTCGGCAACCACAAAAGCTACAACTGATTCGGCTATGACACTGGCCGAAGGTACCGCCGTGATATCGGACCTTTCAACAGCTGCCGGCGCCTCTCGCTTGCTGATAAAGTGCACTGATTGTAGCGGTGAGGTAAGGGTGGGAATAGGTTTCATGGCGCCCCCTACAACAATTGTCTCACCGTTGGACACCCCGCCCTCGATACCCCCTGCGCGGTTCGTCTCCCTGAAAAAGCCCTTTGTGCTCTTGTAGCTTATTGCGTCGTGTACCTCTGAGCCCGGAAGCTGGGCAGACCTGAAACCTAAACCTATTTGCACTGCCTTGATCGCCGGTATGCTCATCATAGCTCTTGCCAGATCTGCATCCAGGCGCCGGTCCCAGTGAGCGTAACTGCCCAGTCCAACGGGAACACCAAATGCGCTAACCTCGAAAACACCACCGAGGGTTTCGCCATCAGACCTGGCTTTTTCGATGCGGACGATAATGTCGGCTTCCACCTCCGGGTCAAGGCACCTGACTTCGGATCCATCTACCGCCTCGACCATCTGGGGCATTGAAAGCTCAACTTTGCTCTCCTCAGAACCACCTATTGACAGGACGTGTCCAACGACCGCAATACTGAACTTCTCGAGAAACACCTTGGCCAGGGCACCCACCGCGACCCTGGCTGCAGTTTCCCTGGCGCTTGCCCGTTCCAGGACGTTTCTGAAATCTTTGTGTCCGTATTTGATACCGCCTGCCAGATCCGCATGGCCCGGCCGGGGGCGTGTGACAGCCTCCACGTCTCCCACAAGTTCCTCAACCGACATAGCCTCTTTCCAGTTTTCCCAGTCCCGGTTGGAGATCCGCAGCGCTACAGGGCTGCCAAGGGTCTTGCCTCCCCTTACTCCCGAGAGGATCTCGACCTGATCGTGCTCTATCTTCATCCTCGCACCCCTGCCGAAGCCCGCCTGCCTCCTTTCGAGCTCACTGTTTATAAATTCAGCATCTACAGCAAGTCCCGCAGGAAGCCCTTCCAGTATGGCAATGAGGGCTTTACCGTGAGATTCACCCGCTGTCAGGAATCGAAGCATCTTTTCCTCCAAAAAAAACGCATCCGCCGGGCACGGCGGATGCGCCTTCCTGTGCCGTGCTGGCCGCTTATCCCTCTATAATAGAGGCGTTTATGAAGATAAGCAGCTCCTCCCGTGTATTTTCTATGCTCTTGCTTTTAAACAACCAGCCCAAGACAGGAATCTTGGAGAAGAACGGCACTCCACTGCCGCCATCCTTCTTGTTCTCTGTATAGACTCCGCCTATAACCGCAGTGCCGTGATTATTAAGGACTATTTTCGTTTCCAGTTTGTGTGTATTTACACCGGTGAACGTATTCGCATCGAAGATCGCCTGCTGGCCCTTGCTGTCCTTTTCCACGGCAACATCCATGAAGATATCCTCGTTGGAAGTCACCTGAGGCGTTATCTTCAGCTTCGTCCAGATATCGGGGAAGGAAACTTCGGTGGTGGTGGTCGTTCCTCCCTCACTCACCTCTGTTGAGGTCCTGTTCTCCGGGAACGGGTTATTGACCTCGATACTCGCGGTCTCGTTCTGGATGACCATAAGCGTGGGGCTGGAAATGATCCTGCCCTTGTTTGACTGCTCCATTGCACTGAGGCGAAGATCGAGATTGTCGAAATTGTTTATGCCGCCAAAAGAGAAGCCTAGTATCGCCGTGGGGCTCGACGCCGGAAGGTTGACCAGGAAGTCACCACCGCCGAGGGATGAATCTGCTCCCGCCACATTACCGAAGATGACAGTACTTCCGTCGTTATAAGCTCCACCCCACTTTATACCCAGGGTCTTTGCGTAGGACTCATCCACGATCACAATCCTGGCCTCTATCCTGACCTGTGGTGTGGGGATGTCGAGTTTAATCACGAGCTCGACGATCTTGTCGATATTTTCCGCAAGATCCTTGACGATCAGGGAGTTGGTCCTCCTGTCAGTGTTAATCGTTCCGCGGGAGCTCAGGAAACCGGTCATCTGGCCGAGCAGTTCATCTGCTTTTGAATAACTCAGGGGAACTATCTTCAGAATAAGGTCCTCGGCCTTCATCTGGGCTTCCTTGGCCTTCAGGGCAGCTGTGCGCTCACTCTCCAGCTTCTGCAGGGGCGCTATCCGCACAACATTAAGTTCCTTTATCTGGCCAAGTCCCTTTGACTTGAGGATTACGTCAAGGGCCTGATCCCAAGGAACATTAATCATCCTCATGCTGATCCTGCCGCCCACATCGTCGCTGGTTATAATATTGAGACCGCTTACCTCGGCGATCAATCGGATGACATTTTTCAGTTCGGCATCCTGAAAATCCAGAGTGATGAGTTCACCGGTGTACATTGGCCCTGCACCAGCAGGAGCAATCTCTTCCACTTTCGTACGAACCTTTGGAGCCTGTTGCTTCGAAGGGGTCGGAGGTGCCTCAACAACCTGTTCCGGCGCTTCAGGTGCCTTTAGGACAGTAGCCTGGGCAACTTCCGGAGCCTGCTCAACCGGCTGAATCACCTCGGGAGCTGAGAGAACTATGGAAAGAGTGCCGCCCGACTGATCGATCTCGAACAGGGTTCCGGGCGTCAGTGTAAGGCTGACCCTTGCCCCCTCATCTCCCTTGGGATTGAAAGAGGAAAGAGCCTGGAGGGGTCCGCCTTCGTCTCGTGTATCAATGCTCCTCACAAGACCTGCCGGCAGTGTAACGTCAGCAAGATCCACCAGAAGATGCTTCGGGTCGGGCTGGCTTACGCTGTAGGTAACAGGATCATCGGAGATCACCATTACAGTCCCGTCCTCTCCATCTGCCCTGTAGCGGATATCAGATACGCCCGCCGCCGCAACAGGTGTAACCAATGGGGTGGGAGTTGCCACAGGTTCGACCTCTGGCACCGGAGCGGGAGCTGCAACCTCTTCAACGACTACCTCATCAACTACTTCAGGGGGCTCCGGCTCAGGCGCAGGAACTACTTCAACAACTTCTATCTGTGCGGCCTGCACAACACCCAGTGAAAGAATCAGCCTGTCACCTGCTTCCTGGATGCTGTAGGGAGGAACATCATCCCTGTCGAAATCAAGGACGAACCTCAATTTGCCTTCCTTGCGATGTTCGCCGACTCTGATACGGTCCACGTTGTAGGTATCAACGGGGATCACTCTGGGTTTGAACCCTTTTGTCACACCCCATATGTCTACAACAAGCCGCGTCGGGCCCTTAAGGTTAAGGGCACCGTACTTCCCCACAGCGCCATCCCCGATAAACTCCACATCCATGCCTTCTGATGTCTCGGAGAACACCACGTCACTTATGGTGGTAGCCGGATCAAGAGGTTCTTCCGGCATCGGAGCTGGCTGAGCAGCCTCGGTGACTTCAGAGGGCTCTTGTGCCACAGACCCTTCAATCGTTAATTCCACGACCTCGACCTCGAGAGTCTTTTCCAATGCCTCTGGAGGTACTTCTTCTTCCGACGTCGCGGTGACGGGTTTTAGAAAATCAACGACAACATTATTCTCAAGCCTCGATGTCTCATAATCCCACAGTTCGAACAGGGCTATCTCCAGCCTGCCGATCTTACCGGCATCCTCATCGTACTGAATAGTCTGAACGGTGGAGACACTGCCGAGAGAAACATCTATTTGCTCGGCAAGTCCTGAAACATCCGTATCGGCAAGGTCAACAATGAGCCTTGCCGGCTCGGAGAGCCTGAAAACAGTGTAGGCCAGGGGAGCAGTACCCTCAATGGTCACACGAACACGGTCAGGGAGATCTTCCCCCGAAACCGACAGGACCCTGGCCACCGCCGCTTCTTCTACTGAAGCCCTCATCTGCCCTCCCGGTCCCGCACAACCGGCGGCAAAGACAGCAAGGACAAGCAGCGCCAACGGTAACTTTCTGAGAATGCTTTTCATCACAAATTCTCCCCTTCTTCCCTACGGAGCCTGAGAACCGTTTCCTGTTTTATTTTCTCTCCCAGGTAATCCTCAAATTCTTCTTCAACCACTACTTCATCTAATGTGATCCTGACGACCTTTCCCCTGTTCCTGCCCATGGCAGTGCCGGGGGTAACTACATGCGCTTTTCCGTCAGGAGTCAGAATCTGGGCGACACCCTTTCTACCAAGAAGAATGATACCCTGCAGTCTAATATCAGCTAGAGAAACTCTCTGAAGAGGAGTCAACTGTTCCAACGGGATATCGTCTACCTTCTTAATATCGAGGAGAGATGCGAAGGGATCCCTGTGATCTGCCGGATCGTAACTGAAGGGACCCTCGACAACCCCGGCATCGCCGGATGCAGCCGTGGCGGTGACAGCGCTCGTCCTCGGTTTCAGTGGCGGTAAGGGTTTGCTGACTGTGGGAGGAGAGGATTTCTTGCACCCGGAAACACCAACTCCTACAACCAGAACCAGAATCAGTAGCGGAATCCTGCTAAAGAATCCGCGTAAAACCAGTCGCATTGAATCAGCCCCCCTTCTCAATGTAACGGTAAGTTGTAGCGAGGGCACTCACGTCCAGCACTATAGCCCCGCTCTTATCGTTTTTTGGATTGCCAAGCGTGATGTCACTAATATTAATTATCCTCGGAAGCTTGCTCACAGAGTCCAGGAACATCCCCACCTCGTGATATCCACCCCTGACCTTGATCTGAATAGGAACCTCAGCGAAAAAGCCCTTGTCAACGTCCGGCCTGGGTTTAATGAAGATAACCTCGAGGCCGTTTATGGCACTAAGATTATTCAGGGTCTGAAGCAGGTTGGGGATCTCCCGTCTGTTGGGGAGTTCCCTGACCACCAGTTTGAGCTGGCCGTTCAGCTTATCCACTTCAGCTTTGAATCTGGGAAGGTTCCTGGCGATAGCTTCATTTTCGTTGAGTTTTGCCTGTTTGGAGCTGTACTGGCCCTGGAGCCTGTTTAGCTGCCTTGCCTTGCTCCTGTAGACGAGATGCCAGTATAGGCCCACAATCAATCCTCCCATAAGAATGAAAAGCAGTACTTTCTTCCTGGGCGACAGATTGGCTATGGTTTCAGCGTCAATTGCCATGGTTTCTCCCTTCAGGGTTTATACAACGTCTCCACTTTCGATGGTTTTCAAGCGGAGGGAAAAATCGTTGATCCTGATTTTACGATCCCCTACACTGGAATCTTTCTGGGTTGTCACCTCCAGCTCCACCTCGCCGAAATAGGATGAGTTTTCCAGGTTCCGCATAAAGTCCGCTATCCCGTCTGTGGAGAGTGCTTTACCCCTGATAATGACACTGCCGCGCCTTTCCTGGTAGAACTCCAGCCACACTTGAACAGGCAGCGCTTTGTTTATCTCATCAAGGTAATGGACCTGGGCCTGCCTGTTGGCTTTCAGGTGCTGTATTACCCGGATCTTATCCTCCAGGACCTTTTTATCCCTCTTGAACTTCTCCACTTCCTTTACGACCTTTGAAAGGCGATTTATCTCCTGATCCGCCTTGGTGATCTCCAACCTGAGATTTTTTATCTTTTTTGTAGTGGAAGTGTGCCAGTAAAAGACCCCTATAAAGACCAGTACCAGAACAAGTAAATACAGGATCTTTTCCTGTCGGGCACCTAATTTCCGCCTTTCCTCTCTGACCGGAAGCAGATTGATCTTAATCATCGGTCCATCGCCTTTCTAATGGCCAGTCCCATCCCAATACCCAGCATGGGAGCAATATCGTCCAGATATTCCTGATCGAACTTCTTTTTATTGTAGGCGATACTCTCCAGGGGATTGATCATCTCGACCTTAATGCCGAGCCTCTGTTCGATTGCCTTGACTATACCTCTGACCTTGGAACCACCTCCACACAGGGATACCCTGCTCAGTTGTATATCGGGGTTAGACGAATTGAAGAAGTCCAGGGACCTCTGAATCTCCTGCCCAAGGTTGTCGGCTATGACGCTCAGGATCGGCTCCACGTCCTCCGGACCCTTCTCACCTAAGGTTTCGCCTTTTTTGAGTAGTTCGGCATCCTCGAAGCTGACCTGAAGCTGCTTCTGCAGCGCTTCGGTGAACTGATTCCCGCCTACTGATATGTCCCGGGTAAAGATGGATATCCCGTCCCTGATAATGTTGATGTTTGTAGTAGAAGCACCCACATTCACCAGTGCCACAACCTCGTCTGAAGTCAGCACATAGTTTGTCTCGTACATATTTTCAAGGGCGAAGGCGTCAACATCCACAATCACCGGGTTTAATCCCGCGTCGCTCACAACAGTCGTTATATCGTTGATGACATCCTTTTTCACGACGACGAGAAGCACATCGATCTTGCCCTCATCTTTCGAGGCGCCCAATATTACGAAGTCCATATTGACCTCAGAGGCATCGAAGGGAACATACTGTTCAGCCTCAAACTGGATATTCTTTTCCAGTTCGTCTTCAGTCATCTCCTGAACCTTGATCTTCTTTATGATGACGGAGTGGCCCGAAACGGAGACCGCAACATCCTTGACCTTAAGCTTGATCTCCTTGACCATCTCCCGCAGAGTATCGCTGATAACACCAGCGTCCATTATGGCACCGTCGACGATAACCTCCTGGGGGAGCGAACGCACACCCAGGTTTATGAGCCTGTAGCCCTTACCGGTCTCCTTGAGCTGGACAATCTTGATTGAACTGGATCCTATATCCAGCCCCGCCACCGATTTTCCGCCTGATAAGAGTGCCATCTATACCCTCCCCTAATCGAGAAAAACGCTCTCTCGCTCTTCAAGCCCCATTCCAAGGGCTTTAATGATCTTTCTTTTTGTGTCCATCCGGCAGGGAAAACCCTTCTCCACTCTGTCAATGGTAAGGACAGATATACCTGCCTCCCTGGCGAGCTCCGCCTTGGACATCATCTTTGCCTCTCTTAAGTTCCTGACATTATTGTTACCACGGCGGGCCTTTTTACCTTTCTTCATATCCATCCTCAACTTTGATAACCTCGTAAAAAGTCCATCCGTGGCTTTTTACTCCGCGGAAAGCGAAAAATGTCATTTTCACTTTCCTTACAAATCAATAACTTGCGGTGCAAGTCATTGATTTGGGCGCCCATCAATGGGCGCGTTGATGACTTTTTGCGAAGTCATCAACTTTAATTATGCATCATTATCACTTAATTTCACTTAATATATATTAATATATATGAAATTTTGCGTAACTATGAATAATAAAATATAGTTTGTCAAGCAATATTTTTAAAAAAAGTCTTTTTTTACCGTAAGTTATACTTAACACTTAAACAATATCCACAACATTATGTGTTCAAGTCAGGTTAAAACCACAACTAATTGT